>Ga0196970_1001247_pt1 | contig 18510 bp, 15 predicted proteins | sample S1v_513CmetaG_FD_148672 | JGI IMG/M metagenome (GOLD analysis project Ga0196970, IMG submission 148672) | Soil microbial communities from Anza Borrego desert, Southern California, United States - S1+v_5-13C | ecosystem: Environmental > Terrestrial > Soil > Desert | place: USA: California...
CGCGCTCGGACTCTGCCCGCGCAGAAAGTCGAAGCGGCCATAGGCTGCAAGGTCATGAACCTCATGACCAGCTTGGGCATGCCGGTCACCCGAAAGGTCGCCTGATTACCTCTGCCCTGGCGAGGACTCCGCCGGCACGCCCATTTGCGCACCAAAGTCGGGTGCTGATTCACAGATCAATCCGGCATGAGTGCTGACGGAACCCTCGAAGCGGGCTCGTAGCCATTCAGTGAACTCCGCTGCCGGCAGCGGCGGCGCGATCCCAAAGCCCTGCCCCAGGTCGCACCCTAGGTCCAGCAGCATCCCGACATGCTGCGGACCCTCGACGCCCTCAGCGACGACCCGGCGGTCAAATGCCCGGGCTAAGCCGATGACGGCCCGGACAATCGTTAGGCTGTCTTGCTGGTCCGGCATGTCGATGACAAAGGATTTGTCAATTTTCAGCACATCGACCGGAAGCCGCCGGAGATAGCTCAGCGACGAATAGCCCGTTCCGAAATCGTCGAGAGCAAACGAGACCCCCATGGCCCGGCAGGCCTGGACGACTGTGCTGACGGCATCGACATCTTCCAACGCGGCCGTCTCGACGATTTCTATTTCTAGGCTGCCAGTCGGCAGTTCCGGCCAGCGGTCAAGCCGCTCCCGGACTTTAGCTACAAAGCGGGGATCCTGAAGCTGGCGTGCGGCGACGTTGACGCTCACGGCGATGTCCAAACCCATACGATGCCAAGTCGCCATCTGGCACAGAGCTTTCTCCATCACCCAATCACCAAGGGCGACGATCAGGTCGGAGTTTTCCAGTTCCGGCAGGAAGACGTCCGGCGTCAGCAGCCCCCGTTCGGGATGCTTCCAACGGACGAGGGCCTCCGCTCCGGCGACACGCCCGCGCCGCAGATCGAGTTTGGGCTGATAGAACAACTCAAATTCACCCAGATCCAGGCCCGTCTGGACCCGCGCCAGTCGCTCACGGGCTTCGCTGACGCGGAGATTGTCGCTGATGTCGAAGACATGACAGCGGTTCCGGCCGGCCTGCTTGGCTAGGTACATGGCTTGGTCGGCATGACGCAGCAACACGCCGGCGTCGCTGCCGTCCTGCGGGAACAGCGTTAGGCCGATCGACGCCGAAACGGTGACCGGCTGCCCCCAGATCTCAAATGGCCGAGCCACGGCAGCCAGGGCGCGCCCGGCTGCTCGCTGAGCATCGGCTGCTGTTTCGAGCCCGGGCAGTAACGACACGAACTCGTCGCCGCCCACCCGACAGACGGTGTCGCCAGGGCGGAAACAGTGTCTGAGCCGGTTGGCCACTGCGGCCAGTAGTATGTCCCCAGCATCGTGGCCCAGGGTATCATTGACGGGTTTAAACCCGTCGAGATCGAGATACGCCACTGCTAGAAGCTTGCCGGTGTGCCGTGCCCGCTCGACCTCCTGCTGTAGCCGCTCCGTCAGCAAAAGCCGGTTCGGCAGACCGGTCAAGGAGTCGTAGTAAGCCATGCGGCTGAGCCGCTCCTGATGCACCCGGACGAGCGAGAGGTCGGAAAGAAAGTCGATGCTGTCACCGACCGGCGTGTCCGTCGAGCCAGTATCGGCGTCCGCCAGCGGGGGAACCAGCCGCTCGATGATCTCCGTCCGCAGCCGATTGAGCAGGAGCTGCTGGTTGTAACGCCGCACTGTGAAATAGTTTCTAAAGCTGGAGTAATAGGCTGGAAAAAGGTCGACGCAGGGGTCAGCCACTCGGGCGCCGTCAGTGGTTTGGAAGAAGACCGCCGCGGTGAGGGTCTGATTGACATTGATGCCGAACAACTCGCCGAAGCCGGAATAGCCAGCGACCGGAATGCCATCGAACATACGTAAGCGGCCCGCATCCGCGATGACGGCCGAACGGCGCTGAATGCAGTCGTTCAGCAGAATGCCGACCGGCGGCGGTTTGCCCTGCAGGAAGTCCGCCCAGTCGGTCTCCGTCTGCCGTACGGGATCAGTCCTCACCAGTGAGTGCAGCTCATCGCCCGGCGCAAGATCACAAAAGAAAGTTACCACGCCAGCGCCGTCAATATTAGCGACCGAGCGAACGAAAATTCCGCCTTCCAGTTCGATGCCAATGGCATGGTGAGGTAGCGCGGCCTGGAGGTCTTGCGGACCGCAGCCGAGCAGACGTGCTAGGCCATCGGCAGCCGACAGGATCTCCAGGGTCCGGGGGTCGATGAACTGCGTGACGGAACGCCCGGTGATGTCGGTGGCCGCCACGACCATGCCGACGCCGCCTCTCTTCCTAACATTTTGGGTTTTGAAGATCCCGTAAGCCGCGCCTGGGGCAAGTTTGATGAAGACGATGAGCGCATCACCGCCCGATAGCCCGCTACCGCCGTCGGACCAATGGGTGGTGTCCGCGGCGGCGGCCGAGCCGCCGACGAAGGGGCAGAGAAACCGGTTGACCCTGTAGACGGCTTCCATGAACGAGCTTTCCGCTCCGGACTGTCCATCGATGAAGGTCAAGGCCAGCGTGTTGCGGGCATCCAGCGGGAACGGTACAGAAACCAACGACAGCGTGTCGGCGATCCGATCGGTACGCCGCTCTGGATCGCCGGCCGGACCGAGCGGGACGCGGACGATGTGGAGCTGTTCGATCATGTGGCGGGAAAACGCCTGGAGGACGATGCCGCCGGGACTGTCTTCGGGCGATAGATGAAGACCGCCTTCCGGTCGGGAGCACAGGCAACCGGCACCGGACACCAGCACTATCGCAGTATCGCCGGACACGGCGCTGCGCAGCTCGCGGGCGATCGCCGCGATGTCCATGTCAGGCAGCACGAAGGCTAAAATGAGGGAAAGATCGGCTCCGTCAGGGAAATGGGCGGCATTGAGGACGATGCCTACCGATCCGGGATGAGCTACCGCCGTCCAAATGGGCGGCTGCTGGGGCAGCAACGCAGAACGCCCATTTGCGGCGGCCGGGACCATGCCGTCGAGCCAGGCCCGATTCGATGTGGACATGGGAACCCCTCCCGCTGATTTTGCGACATTTTAATGATATTGCGGTTTAAAGGCCTCTTAACAGGGCATGGGAAAATCGGGCACTGAGGGACTTTGGTGCGCAAATGGGCGTGCCGGCGGAGTCCTCGTCAGGGCAGAGGTAATCAGGCGACCTTGCGGGTGGCTGGCATGCCCAAGCTGGTCATGAGGTTCATGACCTTGCAGCCGATGGCCGCTTCGATTTTCTGCGCGGGCAGAGTCCGAGCGCGGAGGCTGCGTCCGATGAGAACCTTGTACCTCAGGATCGCCACCTCAACCAGCGATCTGCGGCCGTATTGGACCGCGCGCCGCCAGCCAAGCCGCCCGCGCTCCTTGATCATCCGGATGTGGCGGTCGCGCCGGGTGGGGGCGGTCTCGGCGCTGTCGCTCACCACCGCAGTGGCGCGCGGCGGGATGATCACCTCGGCGTCCGGCGCACGCTCGGCAACGGCGCAATAGATGGGCTCGCCGTCGTACGCGCCGTCAGCCAGGACCGCATTGATCGGGCGGGTGATCTCATTGAGCAACGGCCTGACCAGCGAGGCGTCGCCGTCTTCGTTGCCCGTCAGCTCCGAGGCCAGGATCTCCCCGGTGTCGTGGCTGACGGCCAGGTGCAGCTTGCGCCAGGTCCGGCGCGCTTTGCCGCCGTGCTTCTCCAGGTGCCACTCGCCAGCCCCGAACACCTTCAACCCAGTGGAGTCGATGATCACGGTGACTGGCCCATCCGTCGCCGCCAGGGCCGACGCCATCTCCAGGTCGGCGCCGCGCCGGGAAAACGCCGTGTGATCGGGGACTGGCAGCTCCAGGCCGAGCAGGCGCATGAGCGAGCCCGGCAGGCCTTCGGTCTGCCGCCACGGCCGACCGAAGGCCAGGCGCAGCATCAGCCCGGCCGCCCGCCCCGTGGCCGGCGGCGTCCAGGCGGCGATGGCCTCGGGCGTCACCCAGATCGTCAGGTCGCCGCGCCGACGCAGCGCCGCGTCGTAGGCCGCCCAGTTCTCCACACGGTAGCGCGCCTTCGGGATCTTGTGACGGCGGGGCTCGTTGGCCTTGTACGGCATCCGGTTCTCAGCTGCAGTGGGGGGCGCCTCTATACCCGCTCGCCCTGCCGACCGCCACCACCCCGGCCTTTTTGCACCAATGTCTAGAGCACAAGCTGCGGCCGAAGGGTAGTGAGCGTTGGCTGATCTCCAACCGAAGGTGTGATCCAGAAAATCCTGGATTTCCGCCACCTTGACGGAAAGCGGTCGGGAAGCGGGGGCCATCAGCATGCGGGCTGGAGAGTGGCAGGCGGTTGCAGTGTCCGCAGTTCAGTCAAGACGCCATCAGAGAGGGTGATGATACGTCGAAGTTGGGGATACAGCAGCCCGGATTGTCTGCGCGCATTAAGTGTTGCTAAACCTTGGGGACCAAAAAGGCTGACCCTTGTTCAAGGGTCAGCCGCAACCTCTGAGCGTTATACCTATTGCAATATTTTACTTGTTTCTCTTTGTCTTTTCTTTCGTCTTCGGCTTCGTTTTCACTTCCTCTTTCACATCTGACATGCCTGCTCCCGGGCCAGCACCCAAATCGGCGCCGGTGATCGGATCGGCGTCCGGTCGGGACATGGTGCGGGCGGCCATCGCATTGACAGTTGCCAGCTCGGAAGCGGCCAGCTTGACCGTCGGATTGCCGTCGCCGCCGTTGACCGGAGCGTCGCCCATCTTGATGTCGACGAACTCCCACTGGGCGCCCTGGTTCCAGGGGCCGCGCATGTCGCCCTCGCCCTGGCTCATGTTGTAGTACTTGTCGGTGTATTCCGGCTTGCCCGGCAGCTTGCCCGCCGGGAAGTTGCTGTCGATGGCGTACAGCGCCTTCTCGAAGCTCTTCTGGTGGGCGATCTCGCGGGTCATCAGGAAGCCCAGCGCATCCTTCACGCCCGGATCGGTGGTGACGTTGATCAGGCGCTCGTAGATGATCTTGGCGCGCGATTCCGCCGCGATGTTGGACCGCAGGTCGGCCGTCGGCTCGCCGATGCTGTCGATGTAGCCGCCGGTCCACAGCTGTCCGGCCGAATTCACCAGGGCCGGGCCGCCGCCGTACAGAAGCGACAGGGTGTGGCTGCCGTTGCCCTGGGTGATGTTGGCATAGAGATCGGCGGTCTCCTCCGCACCCTCGGCCAGCTTGCCCTTGGCGCCCTTGGTCAGCATGGCGACGATGGAACCGATCACCTCGAGGTGGCTCAATTCCTCGGTCGCGATGTCGATCAGCATGTCCTTGCGGCCCGGATCCTCGTCGGCGAGACCCTGGGTGAAGTAGCGCATGGCCGCGGCGAGTTCACCCTGCGGGCCGCCGAACTGCTCAAGCATCAGGCTGGCAAGCACCGGGTTCGGCTCCGACACGCGCACCGTGTACATGAGCTTTTTGTTGTGCATGAACATAAAAGGAACACTCCCACCTATGCATGCCGATGGTTTGGCGAGCCGGAGCACACAGCTGTACAAAAGGATTGGGCAACGATCCAACCGCTCCGGTCACGCTTCGATGTTATGAACACAGCATGCTGACGCCTGTTCCGACCAACTGAGATGGTGCAGAAGGTGGGTGCCCGCACGAGAAATGATCGCCAGTACGGCCTTGACCGCGAGCGTCGTCAGGGTGGGACATGTGACGGCAGTTTGGACAGTTGTTCGGAATGAACGGATTTGCACTGCCAAGGTGTCTGCCGGGAATTCGCATCAACGGTAATGAACCCAAGTTGCCTTGGCGAGTTGGATCAGGAGTTCCCGAACAAGCAGCCAATCACAGCCACAAGGACCATAGGTCATTGTGCCGGAGGTCAGAGTGAGGGCCAGCAGGTATCGGGGGTCGGAACTCTCATCACCCTCAAAGACGTTCCATTGCCCGTCACTCCACAGAGCAACAACCATAGGATGTCCATCCGTTGATGAGGCATGCATCTCAAATCTGACGAATACAGGAACGTTGAGATGGAGAGAGACTGTGGCCGTGTGGATCTCCCCGTTGAGCTTCGCTGTAAATCGGCAGATAAGTGGTTTGTCTGTCATCAGCTCCAGACCATTCTGCAGCCTCACTCCTCAGGCAGCAGTAAACAATTGTGGTGGCAATCTGCCGCTGACAATGGAACTCAGGCGCCATAAGGCTTCGGATGCGTAAGGGAGCATTGTTCGGAAAGGCCTTCACCAAGGTGCATCCGTCGTTGCGCATTTATGGGATCGGGTGCGGAGCGCTCCTCCACCGTGCCAGCGGTAGCGATCCTTACGGTCTAATCGCCCGAAATGCTGATCGAACGAAAAAGGCTAGTGTTTCGCATCGATGCGGTGGCCGTGATGTGAGGGATCGGCATATCGAGACGATCACGGTGGCAGGCGGCGCTACGCGCCTCTTCTTCATCGGCGACACCCGCCAGCCCGAGACGGTGGTCGTCCACGCAGACAAGGACGGTAACCGCTCTGAAGCATCGGTACCGCACCACCAAGGGCGTACAGCGCTACGAGCTCGGTTGTCGCGGCCGGATTGAAGCGGCGCCGAGATGATGGCTTGAACACCATGTCCGGCGGGCTCCAGTCCGAGTTCTGCTGTCTGAACATCACCATCTCGCCGTGCTTCATGCGCCAGCAAGGGGGGATCGGCATGGTCGACTGCTTCGTTCGAACCTTGTAGGAGAACCATAAGAGCGTCCGGTTTTCGTCTCACAATCCTTCCTTACCAATCGGGCCGGGCTCGACACTGCGGAACAGCCTCTTGCCACGGCCGATATCACGAACCTCTATCACGAAGCCGATACCTGCGGCTCTGAGCTTTTTCTCGAGGTCTTTGGCAGCGTCCTCAAGGGTATGTCCGCAGGCCTGCTCACTGTTCTGCGGACAAAAAATGAGAGTTTGCAGCTCGTAATGCATTTGGCTTCCTCCGCTGGCGCGAAGATACAACCAAGGCTGCGGCTCCTTGTTCCCGGAACAGGGGCGCCCCCATCGGGACATTCTACTTATGTATGCAATTCACGTTTAATTGTGCCTGGCGTTGATGCCCGTGCCGTTTCCAGCACGAGGGCGGCTCAGAGCTGACCAGCGTATCGAGCGACGGCTTGGATCAACTGCTCATGATCGTGTTCACTGTCCCCAGCAGCGTCGACATCTGAAACGGCTTGCACAGTACGGCAAGGCGTCCGGGTTCTTCCTCCGGATAGCCCTCGCTGAACCCGGTCATGACGATAATCCGCGCCATGGGCCGGCGCTGCCTCACTTCCCGGATCAGTTCCAATCCCCCCATGATCGGCATGCGCAGGTCGGTTACCAACAGATCAGGAGCCGCCAGCTCCTCCACCTGGAGGGCGTCCTGTCCATTGTGACAGACCGTCACTTGGTAACCAGCCTCTTCCAGTGTCACCGACAGCACCAACGCCACCAGGTCTTCGTCGTCGACAACCAGAACATGAGGTCGTGTGTTCATGCTGCTCTCGTTTGGATGCTGCCCTGCTTGAGCTCATCCGGCTTGCCGGTAGCTCAATCAACAAACCGCGTTTGCATTCATTACCAGCAGATTTGGTGTCACTGCTGCCAACAGGAATGCTGCTGCGCGCGAGTATCACCCTCTCGCGCTATGCCGGTGTGTCGAGGAACGGGTGTGATGCGGAACCGAGCAGGATATCCGGCGCGCTGCACGACGTTGACGCAGTCTGCGAACTCGGCTCGGCCATGTGGCCTCCTCGAGAGCATCTGTTCGGTACAATTTCTCTGCACCTGTAAATCAGACGCTGGTGGCAAGCCGGCCAAGGACATGATCATCAACCAGCCAGCATTTGCGAGATGAGAGGTATCCTTCCTCTCTTCTGCTGCGTGAGAGGATCAACCTGGGCGACAGAGCATGCGTGGCGGTATGCGAGCATGATCAGTCCTAATGCGAACGATGCATCGTTGGACTTCTTTAGAAATTCCTCGAACGTAACCTCCGAACCGATCACGCTGCGCCAGAGATGATTGTCGTCCAGCAGCATTATATTCAGAGCCCATGCGCCGAGATACCGTTGCGACGTTTCATTCCCATGCAAGAGGATCTGTAACTTGTGGTGCCGTTCGTCGCGACATATCAGTTCAAAGATATGCCTGACGTTCTCTGGAGCTCCCTCGATCATTTGGATAAAGACGCCGCCGCACTCAATCATAAAGCCTGTCACACCGCATAAGCGGTTGCGCCGGGCCGATGATTGGCACATGCCTTTTATGCTGTCATAGGTCCAAATCCGACTCATCTCACTGCGAAAGAGCAGTCTGTACATCGTTCCTCCACTCAACCCACAAAATCCTAATTAAATGTCCAGAAGGTTGATGGAGAACTATGCACTGAGGACTTTTTCTTTTCTCCACACGATTTGCTACAAAATCTATTTCATACCAGACACAAAAGCTCGTTCGAGGGTTCCTCAGGAGAAATCGTCGACAAGAGGTGGTGATGTTCAGTGTCAATCACTCTTTTTGTCAACTCGCAAGCTAAGCCCGTTCACTCTTTCGTGCGACACCAATCTCTGTTCAGCGCATTTCACGTTTCCTTCGCGAGCTTGCCACCCACAGCAGCAACATGGGACATGCGGATCTACATATGAGAAATGACTGGGTCTTCACTGGTCATAGTTCCGCAGGGTAGTGCAGCAGTATCATCCAATACACTGACTGGTTCTTACCTTTAGACTTTGGCTGAGGAGAGTCTCGGCCAATCAACTTACCGGTTCGGCTGGCCGATGCACGTCATTGCTACAACCTCGGCTACGAATGAGAGGCCGTCGGCATTGTCCTGTTAACTTAGAGCAAAGACACCCTCAGTGGTCTCGTACTAGGCTGCGTCATCTGCAGCGCTCTCACCTCCCAAGCTCTTGGGGTAACTGACTTATGTCGCACTCATGACACACGATGCCTCGAGCACTCCGCCGGATCAGCCGCCCCTCTCGGCCGACCGGCAGATGCACACGCTGCTGGAATATTCTCGCCTCCTCGCCAGTCACCTTTCGGTGGAGCGCCTGTTGCCCTTGACCGCTCTCCGCCTTGCCCGCGGCGTAGGCGTGGTCCATACGAAGGTTCTGCAGTTCGTTCCCGAACATGGCGACCTGCTCCTGGTGGCGGGTACCGGCTGGCGTCCAGGGTCAATCGGCACGGAGCGCTTTGCGATCGATGCCGCATCTCCCCCCGGCCGGAGCTACCTCACCCGACGGCCGACCCGTATCGCCGAACTCGCGAACAGTGGTGAGTTCCGTTACGCACCATTTATGCGCGACCATGGCATCCGCTCACTCATCAATGCTCCGGTGATCAGCGGCGGTGCGGTATGGGGCGTTCTGGAACTGGATAGCACCGTACCTGGCACCTTCAGTGATACGGATACCCGCTTCTTACTGGCGATGGCCAACATTCTCGGTGTCGCGGTTGAACGCTCCAGCGAGCTGCAGCTTTCACGGGCCGCTGCACGTCAGGCTGAGGAGGCGGCGCGAGCAGCGGCAGCGGTGGCGGAGAGCCACAAGGTCCGGCTGCGCGATATGCAGCACCGCATGAAGAACAACTTGGCAGTCATCGCCTCCATGATCCAACTGGAACGCCGTCAACATAAGGATCCGAAGATCACTGCACGTCTGGGCGATCTAATTGACCGGATTGGTACGATCAGCTTGGCGCATGAGCAGATGAGCACGGTCGAGGCGGTGACGGTAATCGACCTTGCCGCCTATCTTACCCGCTTAGTCGACAATCTTGCTCTGCAACACAGCGATTATAGGTTTGAATGCGAAGTTACGCCGGTCATGGTCCCGCTCGGTCAGGCAATACCGCTCGGCCTGATCGTCAATGAACTGCTGACATCGGCAACCAAGCAAGTCGGCCCAGTAGAGACCTATGGCTTGCGGATCAGCTTGTCAGCGGCTCCATGTGATTCTGAGGCCACGCTTTTGGTATCGGCCGGGGGTGGTCATGTGGCAAATCCGCACGAGGATGACTTCAGCCATTCACTAGTCCAGTCCTTAGTCGCACAGATTGGTGGCATTGTGGTGCATCCAGAGAAAGGGCGCAGGTGCTGGGAGGTGCGCTTTCCCCTCCTTGACCCCTCCTTTCCCGCATTATTGCCGTAGAAGACCGGCATCGGCGCGGTTGTTGAACATTTGAAGGCTCCCGATGGAGATCAGCGAAGCGCGAGGTGGGAGAGACATGACAGCACAGGAGAAAATGTTACAACTGCTGCAGAAATTGGCAACTTTACGGGCGGCAAGCAATCGCTTGCTTGACCATTCGGCCGAGGTCGTAAAACGTGCGGCAGCAGCGCGGCATTGCGCAGTATAACTGAGAAAGCGGAAAGGTGGCGTCCGTTTCGGTTCGGACGCCGCATCACGCGACTAGCGGGTCTAGCAGGCTGCTGAAAAACACCCTTCCCGGCGCGGCGTGGTTGTGATTCGCTTTTCTTGCGGTGGTCAGGTGAGGTCACGGGTATGCGCGGACGGCAGCCGCATCAGGGCGGGATGTTCAGCTACGTGTCTCTGGAGGAGCGGGTTCCGGCCAAGCATCCGTTGCGGGCGATCCGGGCAGTGGTCGATGAGGTGCTGGCCGGCATGGATACGGCGTTCGCCGGACTTTACGCCAGCACCGGGTGGCCGTCGATCCCGCCCGAACAGGTGCTCAAGGCGCTGCTGCTGCAAGCCTTCTACTCGATCCGCTCGGAGCGTCAGCTCGCCGAGCAGATCGACTTCAATCTGCTGTTCCGCTGGTTCGTCGGCCTGGGCGTGGACGATCCGGTCTGGCACCCGACGGTGTTCACCAAGAACCGCGACCGCCTGCTCGCCGGCGACGTGGCCGGCACTTTCCTCGGTGCCGTGGTGGCGCACGCCAAGGTCAAAGGCTTGCTGTCGGACGAGCACTTCTCGGTGGACGGGACGTTGATCGAAGCCTGGGCCAGCGTGAAGAGTTTCCGGCCGAAGGACGGGAGCGACGAGCCGCCGGGGCCCGGACGCAACGGCGAACGGAACTTCCACGGCGAGCGGCGCAGCAACGACACGCACACCAGTCTGACCGATCCCGAAGCCAAGCTGTTCCGCAAGGGGCGCGGCAAGGAGGCCAAGCTCAGCTTCATGGGGCACGTGCTGATGGAGAACCGCAACGGTCTGGTGGTTGGAGCGAGGCTCACGCAGGCCAGCGGCACCGCCGAGCGGAGCGCCGCGCTCGACCTGATCGGCGCCATGGAAGGCCGGCACCGTATCACGGTGGGCGCCGACAAGGGCTACGACACGGCGGATTTCGTCGCCGACCTACGGTCACTGAAGGCGACGCCGCACGTGGCGCAGAACATCTCCGGGCGGCCTTCGCGCATCGACGCGCGCACCACCCGGCATTCCGGCTACGAGGTGAGCCAACGCTGCCGCAAGCGCATCGAGGAGGTGTTCGGCTGGATCAAGACGGTGGCCGGTCATCGCAAGAGCCGCTTCCGCGGCACCGCCCGGGTGGGCTGGGCCTTTACCTTCGCCACGGCAGCCTACAACCTGATCCGGCTGCCCAAGCTGCTGGCTACGGCGCCATGACGGCGGCGCGACGCTGCAAGGTGCTCGGCAAGTGGCGCCTCATCGAAGCCGACCAGTGGGACCGTGCATACCTCGATCTGGTCGAGCCGGCCTACATCCGCTTCAACGTCGACGGCCGCGGCGAGATGGTGTTCGGCGCCCTTCAAGCCGGCCTGGAGTGCGAGACCGGCGTCAGCACCATCTTCTTCGATTTCGAGGGCAGCGACGAGATGACCCTCATCCGCGGCACCGGCACGGCCGAATTGGCCGAGGATGGGAGCCTCGAGGTTGAGATCAGCATCCACCACGGCGACGAGATCCAGCTCAAGGCTCACCGCTGGTAGTTTTTCAGCAGCCTGCTAACACTACTTTGGCAGTTCTACTGGGGCCTGTGCCGAGCAAGCCAACACCGATAGCAAGGACATCGGAGCGGCGCGTAGGTGAGGATCTGCGCGAGAATGGCTTGGCGAATGGCGGGCAACGTCGGCTGAGGGGGCGGTCCGCTGTCGCCGTCGGTGATTTTTCCCCCGCTCCGGCGCGCTGGCGAGCCGAAGGTGCTGAAGGAACGCCAAGGTGATCATCGCCAGAAGCAGATGATGGTGCAGGCCGTGCCAACTCCGTCCCTCGAAGTGGTCGAGCCCGAGTTCCTCCTTCATTTGCTGATGGCCCTGTTCGCAGACCCAACGCGCTTTGATCCGGGCCGCCAGGGTGCGTAACGGGGTGTCGGGAGGCAGGTTGCTCAGGTAGTATTTGCGCTCGCCGGTGCTTCGGCGCTCGCCGATCAGCCAAGTCTCGTCACCGGGCAGGGGCGTGCGATTGCTCTGCGGCGGACCCTCGGCGACGCGCACCCGCACCGCGGCGAATTCCGCGCTGAGCGGCCCCTTGGTGCCAGTCCGCCACGTCAGGCGCTGCCACGTCGCCGTCTCCAGCATCGCCGCCGCGGCGACCGGCTTTTCACTGGCGACGGCGTGCTTGCGCGGCCGACCGACCGGGGCGACCGGCCACGTTACCGTCACGGCGGTGTGGTAGACGGACTGCGTGCACTGGATGCCGACCGCCCAGGTCAGGCCGCGCACGCTCAACCCCTTGCGGAAGGCGGCGCCGTCGCCGTACCCGGCATCGGCGACGACCATGTCGAAACGCACGCCCCCCGCCCGTACGCGGTCCAGTTCGTCCAGCGCAATTTGCGGCTTGGTGCGCTCGCCTAGGCGATCCGCAGGCACACCGGCTCGACGGCAGCGCTCAGCGTTCGAGGCCCAGTCGTCCGGCAGGAACAGGCGCAGAGCCACCGGCACGGGAACGTTGTCGCGGGCCAGGGTCAGGGAGACCACCACCTGACAGGTGGCCTGCTTGCCGAGTGCGCCGCAGTACTGGTGGGCAACGCCGACCGAGTGGCAGCCCTTCTTGGGCAGGGCAACGTCGTCGATGACCAGGATAGCGCCCTTGCCGCCAACCAGGGCATCGGCCTTGTCGGCGAGGATCGTCTCCAGCCGGGCGCCATCCCACGACCGGCTGGCGATGAAGTTGTGCAGTTGATCGTAGTCGTCCGGCGTTAAGGCCGCGGCCATCGGTTGCACACTCTTGCGTTCCGTGCGCCCGAGCAGCCCCCGAATGTATACCCCGGCCCACCGCTGCCGCGCCTTGTGGCTCAAGGCATTCAGAAACGGGTCCAGCCAGTTCGCCAACTCGGATTCCCACTCCCGCACGTCCAGCATGACAGCCTCCGCCCAAGATCGTCTCCTCAGCGGTACAACAGGTTTCAGTTCACTCCTTCACCTGGAAACTGCCAAAGTAGTGCTAGAGGACATTGGTGCAAAAAGGCCGGGGTGGTGGCGGTCGGCAGGGCGAGCGGGTATAGAGGCGCCCTCCACTGCAGCTGAGAGCCGGATGCCGTACAAGGCCAACGAGCCCCGCCGTCACAAGATCCCGAAGGCGCGCTACCGTGTGGAGAACTGGGCGGCCTACGACGCGGCGCTGCGTCGGCACGGCGACCTGACGATCTGGGTGACGCCCGAGGCCATCGCCGCCTGGACGCCGCCGGCCACGGGGCGGCGCGGCCGGCCTTCCCGCTACTCGGCCATCGCCATTGAGGCCGGGCTGATGCTGCGCCTGGCCTTCGGTCGGCCGTGGCGGCAGACCGAAGGCCTGCCGGGCTCGCTCATGCGCCTGCTCGGCCTGGAGCTGCCAGTCCCCGATCACACGACGTTTTCCCGGCGCAGCGCCGACCTGGAGATGGCGTCGGCCCTGGCGACGACGGATGGGCCAGTCACCGTGATCATCGGCTCCACTGGGTTGAAGGTGTTCGGGGGTGGCGAGTGGCACCTGGAGAAGCACGGCGGCAAAGCGCGCCGGACCTGGCGCAAGCTGCACCTGGCCGTTAGCCCCGACACCGGGGAGATCCTGGCCTCGGAGCTGACGGGCAACGAAGACGGCGACGCCTCGCTGGTCAGGCCGTTGCTCGATCAGATCACCCGCCCGATCAATGCGGTCCTGACTGACGGCGCGTACGACGGCGAACCCATCTACTGCGCCGTTGCCGAGCGTGCGCCGGATGCCGAGGTGATCATCCCGCCGCGCGCCACTGCGGTGGTGAGCGACAGCGCCGAGACCGCCCCCACCCGGCGCGACCGCCACATCCAGACGATCAAGGAGCGCGGGCGGCTTGGCTGGCAGCGCGCGGTCCAGTACGGCCGCAGATCGCTGGTTGAGGTGGCGATCCTGAGGTACAAGGTTCTCATCGGACGCAGCCTCCGCGCTCGGACTCTGCCCGCGCAGAAAGTCGAAGCGGCCATCGGCTGCAAGGTCATGAACCTCATGACCAGCTTGGGCATGCCAGTCACCCGAAAGGTCGCCTGATTACCTCTGCCCTGGCGAGGACTCCGCCGGCACGCCTATTTGCGCACCAAAGTCTGGTGGCGGCGCTCACCGGTGACGGTGCCTACGACCGCGTGGGCGTCTATGCCGCCGTGCACGAGCGCCATGCCGAAGCGGCCGTGGTCGTGCCGCCCCGGGCCGATGCTGTGCTCAGCGAGACGGCCACGACCGCGCCCACCCAGCGCGACCGCTACATCCAGGTGATCGCCGAGACCGGGCGGATGGCTTGGCAGCGGAGCAATGGCTACAATCAGAGGGCGAGGGTCGAGGGACAGATCGGTTGCTGGAAGCAGGTCCTCGGACCGGCGCTGCGCTTCCATACCGACCAGGCGCAGGCCACCGAGATCGCCATCGGCGCCGCCGTGCTCAACCGCATGCTCGACCTCGTACGCCCGAACTCCGTCCGCGTCGCCTGATCAGAGGTGACGATGGGGCGATCTCTTGCCCTCCTCGCCTCAATGCAACACGCTGGCCTAGGCAAAAGAAACCCGCCCTCCACGGGAGCTGAGGGCGGGTCGAGGCTCCCTTCTTGCGACGGAGCAGTTTACATCGGCATCGGAATGAACGGGCCACTCCAACGCCCCATTGGCTTTGGAGGTAAGCTTGGCGCGGGGCAATCGCCCACAGCCATACGGGCGCCGGCCCTTTCGTAGCGTCCGCCCGCAAAAGAATGCCCGCCTCGAGGGAGCGAGGCGGGCAGTTTACAGGGAGGAAACACGCCCCCGATCATAGCAACAGAGCTGCTGCCAGGCGGCGCCAAGCCAAAAGAGAACCTGCCCTGGAGGTGTGGAGGTCGAGAAAATTCTCTCTTGGCACCAATGAAACCTATAAGAAAACTGCAACGTGTCGACCAATCCAATGACCTGTTGGCTTTTGAGGTAGAGCGAGTATACAGTCAGGCCCCACCGCAGTACACCACCCTAATCTTTTGTGGCCTCGAGGGTGCAGGCACAAGAAAGCCCGCCGGCCGGGTGGCGGGCGGGCCTGAAATGGCAAAGGCCCCGCCGAAGCGGGGCCTTATAGCTCGACGCCGTGCGGAGTTTGCCTTCACCCCATTGCACGGCCGCCCTTGGTAGGGTCTTAGTCGCGGATGCCCGAGGGCAGCGCCGCTCACACTGGAAATGTGACTCAGGGCAGGTGCTTTGTCAATCCGGCTAGCCCCAATGAACAGAGAACGCAGTGCCGCACACGGCGCAAATCCGCCGCTGATATAGGGTCATAGCGATACAGCCGTTTGCCACCCTGGTCCTTACCAAGCCGAGGAAAATCAAGGCGGTGGAAGCCTACGGCGCACACCATGTCGCCCTTCACCCAGCGCGCCTTATCTCCCCAAGGATCCGGTAATGGAGGATCGAGAGTGATCTGGCAATGGTAAGCCATATTTGGCGCAGGCTCGGTGGTGCTGAGAGCCACCACCGTGCAAAGCCCGGCGCGAACTGAAATCTTTGGACTGATGACGATGACCGGCCGGCGCTTGACCATTTCCGGCTCTCTGAAACCTTGGTCGAAGTCGCAGAGCAGAACCGTGCCGATAGGCGGATGTTCACGAATTGGCATTTCAGTTGAGTTTAGTGGGGGAAGGCGTCCCCAAGGTATAGCGGCAAAAAGCTAAAATCCAGTGGTTCCCCCTCGCAGTTGGCCTTCACCCCTCCCCCAGCCTATTCATCACCCGCGCCCCACGGCGTTGTTGCATAAATCGGACTGCGGGCAAACTCCCGCTATCTCTCGGGTTTCAGGCGAGTTTGCGTGAGACCGGCATTCCGAGGCTGGTCATCCGATTAAGAACGGCGCAGGCGATCCGGGCCTCGATCTTCTGAGCGGGCAGACTCCTGGCCCGGAGGCTCCGTCCGATGAGAACCTTGTAGCGGAAGAAAGCGGTTTCCACGAGGGCGCGCTTTCCATAGCCGGTCGCCGCCTGCCAGGTCATTCGGCCCTTCTCGGCGATCTGCTGGATGTGGTGGTCGCGCTGAGTGGGAGTGGTGTCGGCCTTCTGGCCCGGCACAGCCGTGACGCGGGGCGGGATGATCACCGCGGCAGTGGGGTGCCGGTCGGAAATGGCACGGTAGACGGGCTCTCCATCATACGCGCCGTCCGCCAGCACCGCGTTGACTGGGCCGGGGATCTGGTCGAGCAAGGGGCCGACCTGGGAGGCGTCGCCGTCCTCGGTGGTGGTCAGTTCCGCAGCCAGGATGTCACCGCTGTCCGGATCTGTGTTTCAGCGAGCAAAGTTGGGCTCTTCCAAGTTTTGCGTGACCAAGCAGAGGTTGAGTAGGAAGCTCTGAACATCCGGTGGAAGACGCAAGTTCTTTCGCGGGCCAGGGAGGCCATATGGAAGGAAAGAACCCTCCTTCATCATGGTTGTGCCCTTGAACATCTCTCTGTCGTCGATCGGCTTTCTGCCCAATCTTCAAGTCCTGGATCAGATCGATCATAGCTTCTATCGGATCACCGTACGTGCACAGCCGGCTGCAGCGTCGGTGTCCTGCACCGGCTGCGGCACACCCTCACGCCGCGTTCACGGCGCCTACTGGCGCAGCCTTGGTGATGTGGCGTGCTTCGGACGCCCCACCGTGCTGCTGATCCGCGTCCGGCGCTTCCGCTGCTCCAATGCCACGTGTCCGCGCCGCACCTTTGCCGAACCCTTGCCCGGCGTCGCCCGCCCGCGGGCGCGCCAAACCGACCGGCTGCGGGCCGTGCACCGGACCATTGGTCTGGCGCTCGGCGGCAACCCAGGGTCGCGTCATGCCAGGGCCATGGGCGTGCCGATCAGCCGGACGACGCTGGGGCACAGGGTGCGCGTCGGCATCGCCATGGCGGTCGCTCCAGTGACGGTTCTCGGGGTGGACGATTGGGCCTGGCGCAAGGGTCACCGGTACGGAACGATCCTGTGCGACCTCGAGCGCCGGCGCGTCATCGACCTGCTGCCCGACCGCAGCGCCGACACACTGGCAACGTGGTTGGCAGCCCACCCCAGCGTCACCGTCGTCGTGCGCGACCGCGCCGGCGCCTATGCCGAGGGGACGGCGCGTGGGGCGCCGGACGCCCTCCAGATCACCGACAGATGGCATCTGCTGCGCAACGCCAGCGATGCCCTTCGCTCTGTTCTGGAGCATCATCATCGTGACCTCCGAGCCGCCGCTCGGATGGCGAGCGCGCCATCGGAGCCGCCGGGGGAAATGAGTGAAGCTCCCCAGCCGGTCGCCGCCGAACCGGAGCGGCGGCTGCGCAGCACAGAACGGCGGGCGCAAGCGGCTCAGGAGCGCCGTGACGCCCGCTATGCGGAAGCGGTTCGCTTGCGCGACCAGGGCCTGTCCACCCGGGCGGTTGCCCGGTCGCTCGGTGTGGAGCGCAAAACGGTGCGCCGTTGGCTGCGCGCCGGCCATGCCCCGACTTGGCAGCATGCCGACCGCGGCACCAGCATCCTCAATCCGTACCATGGTTATCTGGAGGATCGCTGGCAGGCGGGTTGCCGGAACGCCGCAGCGCTGTGGCGGGAACTCCAGGAGCGCGGGTTTCCCGGACAGTACAGCGTCGTGCGGGATTGGGGAACCCGGCGCCGGCGGCAGGATCCGCCCGCCGAACCGAGGGGGACCTCCGATAAGCCGGTGTCGGCGAAGCAGTCCGAGCCTCCGACACCCCGGCGTGCGGTGCAGCTCCTGGCCGGCGATCCTGACAGGTTGACCGACGAGGACCGCCGCTTTGTCCAGGCGTTGCGGGAGCGCTCGCCGTCGATTGCGACGGCCGCCGATCTCATCACCCGCTTCTGCGAGATGGTGAAGGGCAAGGTGCCTGACCCATTCGATGGCTGGTTGCGCGAGGCAGAGGTCAGCGCGCTGTCACCGTTCGCTGCCGGGATCCGCCGCGACGAGGATGCGGTGCGCGCCGCCCTGAGCGAGCCGTGGAGCAGCGGGCAGGTCGAGGGCCAAGTCAACCGGCTGAAGGCGATCAAGCGCGCGATGTATGGTCGGGCTGGCTTCGAGCTTGAACCGCGGCCCGGATTTGAGACACCCCGCTGGGCTTGTTCAGGCGGCTAAGGCTAGCTCGGCTACGGGCGATCGATCAACCCGAAGTTGGTCAGCGCGCACCTGAGCCGGTGTGCGGTGTCCATG
>Ga0196970_1001248_pt1 | contig 18508 bp, 18 predicted proteins | sample S1v_513CmetaG_FD_148672 | JGI IMG/M metagenome (GOLD analysis project Ga0196970, IMG submission 148672) | Soil microbial communities from Anza Borrego desert, Southern California, United States - S1+v_5-13C | ecosystem: Environmental > Terrestrial > Soil > Desert | place: USA: California...
AGAGTAGCCAGCGGCTCCAGTCCGTTCTCCCTGGCGGTTTGGGCTTTGGTTTTGCGCTTTGGTTTATATGGCAGGTAAATATCCTCCAGCTCATTGATTGTCAGGGCTTTATCGATCTTCGACTGCAGCTCGTCCGTCATCTTGCCCTGCTCTGTTATGGTCTTCTCGATAAAGGCCTTTCTTTCGGCAAAGTCCTTTTGCAGTTTTGCCTCGTCTTGTATCTGTTGTATCTGCACCTCGTCCAGTGCTCCTGTTTTGTCTTTGCGGTACCTGGCGATAAAGGGGATGGTGGCTCCCTCATTCAGCAGCTCCAGAACAGCCGTTACGTTCGTTTCGATAAGCCCCAGTTTACCGGCTACACTTGCAGAATATTCATTCATTGTTCTCTCCTTACTTTAAAGAGTGCGAAAGTAGGGGGTGGGGAGGAAATAGGAAAAGAAAGATTTCCCCGTGACTGATTGCGAGAAGAGTAAGCAGGTAGTTCTGTTAGTGATTCCAAAACCCTGAGGTAAAATGATCCAGGAGCAACAAATTGATCGCATCACACAACACATATAGCAGAAAGCAATAAAGTACATAGCTAGAAGTTTAGGCTGCACCGACTGTGTATCGGATCTGTACCGACTCTGCACCGGATTTGCACAGGATCTGCCTCGTATCCCAACGTAGGAACTTAAAGCGAATAATAATATTTATATTACCGGGCATAAACATCATATCTAATGAAAAATTACCTGCTTATCCTATATTTTATGCTCGTCAGCACCCTATCCGACGCACAACCCACCTATCAAAATTCAATCTTTGGTAATTTGCCAGCTTCAGCAAAACTATGGCGCAGCCATGTTCAGCAGTTTAAGGCAAGTACCCCCCCTGCACTGAACAAGACAACCGCTATCAAGCAGCGGCTCATCGCTGGCTCCAGCTATGCGTATGATCAAGGGTATCACATCACTGATACAATATCTCTCAAATATTCAGGCACCAGGGGAATATTGAATGATTACAGTGATCCTTTTCTATATCTCTACAGCTCAGATCCGGCGGCATTCCGGTCATATGTTGCCTTTGACACATCAGTAGAACTTAGCAACGAAAGCATGGTCGGCCAGCCTTTGCTTATTTCCAACAGGGTGTTCTGTACCTACGATGCAAATGATAGGCTGCTACAGAAAACAACTCAGTCACATAGTAACAATACCTATAGCGATAGCTTAAAGATCGAAAGGACTTATAACGCTCAAAATAAACTAACAACAGAGAATTCCTTTACATTCAATAAGATTTCCAACCAGTGGGATCTCACTTCCGCCTACAGACTTACTTACAATGCTCAGGGTCAGGTCAATACTGATACTTTATTAATAGACTTAGGTGCCGGTCTGATTCCTATGGGCCTCACGCTTTTCAACTACTATCCGACCGGGGAGCTTCAGACCTTGACCTACAAGGTGATTGGCTTAACCAACACCTGGGAGCATTTAATGAAAGATAGCCTGGGCTATAGTAACAGTGCTATGGTATTTGAAAGGATCTTTACATGGAATGGCATGAACTGGGAAAACTTCGTAGAAGATACACGGCATCTCAATGCCAACAACCTGCCAGATAGTGTATTTATCCGCGGATGGGATGCTAGCTCAAACGCGTGGCAGCTTTCCGAGGTGTATGTTTATACACATAACTCCAACGGCAATCCGGACGGGGTAGATCTTTACGACAACACGAACTCACTATGGCTTAAGTTTCACTACTATTACGAGCTCTACAATGACGATTTGGGTGTGGGTCACGAGACAAAGCAGAGCTTTACGGTTTTCCCCAATCCGGTAACGAGCATACTTCAGGTAAATTCTGCCGATACCGGACCTGTTTCCGTACAATTACTAAGCCTTACCGGGCAGGTTGTCATGAATAGGAATTATGAGAATGGTAGCAAGATCACTATTTCAATGGCATCACTGCCGGCTGGCACCTACCTGTTGAAACTGAACGATAAGGGGCAGACCCTTCATAGTCAGCTTGTCGTGAAGAACTAACTTCCTAGCCCTCAGACAGCAAATTTGTTTGTGTCACTTAGTACTTCTCATTTGATTAGCTGTCACATCAGCTATAAATGCCCAGGGGTTGCAGAATTTCACTTCCCGATTCATTTTTTATGCCCTCAGGTATTCCTTAGGGTGCCTTCAGGTATTCCTTAGGGTGCCATGAGGGTACCCTGAAGGGTATAGATTTCGGTGCTAATTGACTGCAACAAAGTCCCTTTGCCTTCGGTGACCACCCCAGAAACAACTTAAAGTGCTACCTTTCAGGAGGGAACCACTAAAATATCTTTTTGTTTGCACATAATGCCTTACCTTTGCCATCCCAAAATCAGTCCGGCTACCTGAAAGGGTATCCAGATGTTGTGCCGGACGATTTGGAATTATTACTTAACAACTTAATTTTTTTATGGCAACAACCAACCTTCAAAGCTACGAGCTGATGGTGATCTTTACGCCGGTACTGGCAGAAGAGGACTACCGCAACGCTCAGAAGAAGTTCTCAGACTTTATTACAGAAAACGGCGGTGAGATCACTCACTCTCAGGCAATGGGCCTCCGTTCACTGGCTTATCCAATTGAAAAGAAAACAACTGGTCTTTACTGGTTAATGGAGTACAAGGCACCAGGCGATGTAAACGCAAAGCTGGAAGTTCAGATGAACCGTGATGAGAGTGTGATGCGTCACATGATCACCCGCCTTGACAAATACGCTGTTATCTATAACGCACGTCGCCGCAACAAGGGTGCCGAGGCTGAAGCAGCTAACTCTTAATTTCCTTAAAAACCGAACACAATGGCTAAGCAAAACGATATAAAATTCCTTACTTCTACCCGTGTAGAGAAGCGCCTGAAGAAATATTGCCGCTTCAAGAAAATGGGCATTAAGTACATCGACTATAAAGACGGTGAATTCCTTAAGAAATTCGTGAACGAACAAGGTAAGATGCTTCCTCGCCGCATCACCGGTAACTCGCTGAAGTTCCAGCGCAAGGTTGCCCAGGCAGTGAAGAAGGCACGCCAGATGGCTATTCTTCCTTATGTCACTGATCTTTTAAAATAGTGTGTTCACGCAGTTAAAAGCAAAAAGTCATGCAAGTAATTCTAATAAAAGACGTAGATAATTTAGGTGCGGTCAATGAGCTGGTTACAGTTCGCCCTGGCTACGCACGCAACTACCTGATCCCTAATAAATACGCCATCGAAGCCAGCCAGTCTAACAAAAAGGTGCTGGAAGAGCGTCAGAAGCAGCTGAAGAAGCGCGAAGACAAACTGATGGCGGAAATAAACAAGGTGCGTGAAGTAATGGCTTCATCTCCACTGAAGATCGGCGCGAAGACCGGTACCAGCGGAAAGATCTTCGGTTCCGTTACCTCTATTCAGCTTGTACGCGCTATCCGCGAGCAGAAAGGATATGAGATCGACCGCCGTCGTATCAGCATCCTGGATGAGGTGAAAGAAGTTGGTACTTACAAAGCTCAGATAGACTTCGGTAAGGACAACATCGTAGATGTAGAATTTGAAGTAGCAGGAGAATAGTATCCCGCTAACGTATATTGTAACAGGGACTGCCATCAGGTGGTCCCTTTTTTCGTTAACCCCAAGCTTTGTTATGCGCAAAGAGTATCTGCACTCATTATGGGCGGTTTTGCGTTTAGTTCACCGACGTGACATCTCTGTTCCAATCACACAACCTTTGAATCGGATTTTGTATGTCCTCTATGGAATTTGGAATTTCTCTTTTGGAATTTATCACCTAGGTAATACTCCTAAAGACCGTATACCTTAACACCATCTCCAACACCAGGCAAACTATTGCCAGCAGTGCAAAGGGAAAGAACAACTCCGCATAGTGTTTAAAGCTGCTTATCTCCACCTTGGTTTTCTCCAGCTTGTCAATGTCCTTATATATCGAGGCTAGTGACGAGTTGCTCGTTGCCCGGTAGTATTTACCGCCTGTTTCTGACGCTATCTTCTTCAGCAAGGGCTCGTCGATCTGCACCTCCTGCATCTGCTTCTGCATGCCGTAAGGTGTTTGCACCGGATAGGGCGCCATTCCCCTGGTCCCCACGCCAATGGTATATACCCGCACCTTATATGCTTTTGCTACCTCCAGTGCCAGTTCAGGCCCTACCTTCCCTACATTGTTTACGCCATCGGTGAGCAGAATGATCACTTTGCTCTTGCCTGTAGATTTCCTGATCCTGTCTACTGATGTGGCCAGTCCGTCACCTATTGCCGTACCATCCACCAGCACACCACTTTTTATCTGACTTAGTTGCTCCTTCAATACGTCATGATCAATGGTGATGGGACATTGGGTAAAACTCTCCCCTGCAAAGATGACCAACCCAATTCTATCAGTAGGTCGCTTCTCTACAAACTCTATAGCTACATCCTTAGCAGCCTCCAATCTGTTGGGCTTCAGGTCCTCCGCAAGCATACTGCCGGACACATCCACCGAAAGCACTATATCTATACCTTCGCTGTCTATCGACTCGGTTACATTGCTGGATTGGGGCCTTGCCAGGGCCACAATGATGGCAGCAAGGGATAGCAGTCGCAACAGGAAAAGGACCGGCCGAAACCGTACACGCCAGGATGGTTTTAAATTCCTGATACCTGAAGTGGTAGTAAGGCGGAGTGCCGGGTTGTCTTTCCTCTTTCTCTTCCACTGCCACCAGATCATTAGCGGAAGCAGCAGCAATAACCCAAAGAAGTAAGGGTGTGCAAAGGTGATATGTTTCCAGTCTAATAATGCGTCCATGATTAACTTGAAGGGGTTTCAGTTGTTACCGGCTTCGTTGCTATTACGAACTGCCTTGTAAGGTCCATTGCCTGTGTGTGCTCCTGCGGCAGTGGCTGGGCCTTAGCAAACTTCGCCAGGTCTGCAGTATACAGGGTGTTTGCCAGCTGATCGTAGTGATACCTCATTTCCGGATGCATCTTTGCCTTGCTCAGCAGCTCGTCTGTAGTAAGCTCCATTGCCCGGGTATGGTAGCGCTCCTCTATATAGCCTCTCAATATATCAGTTAGCCTGCTGTAGTATTCCTTTACACGGTTGCCCTGCCACAGTTGTTCCTTATCCAGCTCGTCGAGTAATCTAAGTGTTCGCTGCTGCAAAGTTTCCTGCGGACCTTTGGGTACAACTACAGGCATTGCAGTCTTCTTGTTTTTCCTGAAGTACCACACAACTACTCCAACCAATATAAGGAAAAGCAGCCCCAGACCAATCAGCCACAAGTAATCCTTCCAGGTGGACTTAACTGGTATTATCTCCTTTATCCCTTTAAATGGCTGGGTAGTATCTACCGGCACCGTACTCACATTCAGAATAAAGGAATCGGTCTGCAAGGTATAGGGAGTACCTGAAGCTGGTATTATTGTAAACTGAAAGGCAGGCAATACAAAGCTGCCTGAATCCCAGCCTGTCACCAGCAGCCGTTGCTTGTAGGTCACCACATCTCCATTGGCTACAGTATCTATTTTACCTTTTTCAACAATCTCCAGCGAGTTGAAGGTATCGGGCAGCACCGCCCATTGCATGCGGCTCTGCTTACTGTTGTGCTGCGCTTCTATAAAAAGTTTAACCTGGTCTCCCACCAGTATCTGTGTGGCATCAGTCCTTGCCTGTACAGATGCGTCCGTCTGTGCCATGCCTGTAGTCGCCTGCAAGAGACCGACAAGAGAAAGTATAATCAGTATGTATATCCTGTGGCTTAGGTTCATTTATCTTCCTTTAAAAAAACCTTGTAATACTTTCACGTAGTCCTCATCTGTTCTTAGGGACATCAGCGATGCGCCTGTCTTTCTGAAGGCCTGAATGCAGTATTGCTTTTGCTGATCAAAGGCTTTTGCATATTGTGTTCGCACCGCGGCATCTTCTGTATCCAGCCATTGCATTGCGCCCGTTTCGGCATCCATCACCTGTATCAGACCTGCCTCGGGCAATTGCCTGTCTGCTTTGTCGTACACTTGTATGCCTACCAGGTCATGCTTGCGTGCTGCCAGTTGCAGTGGCTTTTCATAAGGCTCACTAACAAAGTCGCTCATTACAAAAGTAATGGTACGCTTCTTCAGCACATTATTCAGGTAGTCGAGTGCTACGCCTACATTTGTTCCACCTCTTTGTGCAGGCTCCAGGGCTATCAGTTCCCTGATGATCCGGAGTATATGGCTCCGTCCCTTTTTGGGTGGTATAAACTTATCTATTTTATCGCTGAAGAAGATAACGCCTACCTTGTCGTTATTCGTAGCGGCCGAGAAGGATAGCACAGCACTCATTTCGGTTATCAGTTCCCTCTTCAGCCTCTGGTGGGTACCAAACAATGAGCTACTGCTCACGTCTACTACCAGCATCACAGTTAGCTCCCTCTCTTCCTCAAATACCTTTACGAATGGATGGGAAAACCTGGCCGTCACATTCCAGTCAATCGATTTCACATCATCGCCTGGTGTGTATTCCCTCACTTCGCTGAACGACATACCTCTGCCCTTAAATGCTGAGTGGTATTCTCCGGCAAAGATGTGGTTGCTCAGCCCCCTTGTCTTTATTTCTATTCTTCTGACTCGCTTTAAGATCTCTGATGTTGTCAGCATGTCTTCTTATAGAAAGTATTTTATACAGCTTCTTTGTTGCTGATGATTACGTTGTTTATTACCTGTGCCATCTCCACTCCTCTGTTCCGTGCTTCTTCTTCGCTCATGGTCAGATTGATCCCTACACTCAGGCACCTGCTCATTATCGAGTCACTTATCGGGAAGACCTGATTGCTGTAGTGCATGATCTCTTTTTTCTGATCATTGTATAATCTGTTCATCCAGCTACCGTTCTTAAAGTGGCCCCAGCGTCGAATGTAGTGCCAGTTGCTCTCATACCAATAATGCACGGGCAGGCTTAACTCATTCATTTGCTGCACCACTTCCCTGGTTACGATTTCGCTAGGTAGAAAGAACGACAGGTGTGTACAGCTATGCCCATCTTCATCAGGTAATGTTCTCATCTTTATGCCTGGCACGGATTGAAGTCCACTTCGCATCACATTGTAGTTCCTGCGCTGTATTGCAAGTATCTGATCCAGCCTTCCTAGTTGTGCCAGACCCACAGCAGCGTGCAGCTCTGATATCCTGTGGTTCGTTCCGAAATACCGGTGATCATCCTCATTGCGATGCTCCCCCAGGTGGTCATGACCATGATCGCTGTACTCATCGCACCGCTTATATATCAGCGGATCGTTCGTCACTATGGCGCCGCCTTCCCCGCAGGTTATGGTGTTTAAGAAATCAAAGGACAGCACGCCCACGAGGCCGAGAGTGCCCAGGTATTTTCCTTTATACTTACCACCAATTGCCTGACTCGCATCTTCTATCAGCAGCACATCGTATTGCTTACACACTTGTATCAGTTCGTCCATCTGTGCCATTCCGCCACAGGTGTGCACCACCAGGACAGCCCTGGTCTTACTCGTGATTGCGGCTTTCACCGCCTCTGGATTCAGCGTGAGTGTCTCATCCACATCTGCGAACACCGGAGTTGCACCAGTGGTCACTATAGCTTCGTAGCAGCCGACATGGCAAAACGTTGGTAATATCACCTCGTGACCTGCACCTATGCCCAGAGCCATCAACGCGGTAGTCAGCGCTGCTGTGCCACTGCTCACTGCATGCACATATTCAGCATTCAGCTTTTCAGCCAGCTTTTGCTCCAGGTCTTTTGCCTTCCACACACCATTGCGTGCTTTGTCAAAGCCGTATCGCGCAAGTATGCCGGATTCCAGCACCTCGTTCACTTCCTTGCGTTCGGCATCTCCGAAAAGCTCAAAACCAGGCATGTAGATGATTTATGAAACAAATGTAATAGTTACACTAGTCAGTTAACAGATGAGAGTACTTAAAATTTTCTGAAAATAAACTGTCTCGTTCTTACCTGTTATGGGTTAGTTTTGATAAAATTTTCTGCTATGGTAAATAGGTTTTTAGCATTCCCGGCATTGTTAATTTCAGGCACTTTGTTTTTAGCCTCCTGCCAGGGAAACGCTGCTGATGGAGAAAACACAAACAGCACTGATTCCGCTGCTACGGCTAATTCCGCCGGTCCGGGCATCTCCCTTTCTCCTGTTGAAAATTCAAAGGAGTTTCCTGATGCACAGCTTGGCATAGCCAATGTTACTGCAACTCCCTCAGGCGATTCTGTAAAGCTCTCATTCAGTTTTAATGTAAAGAACTACGAACTGAAATCGCAGACAGACGACAAAAACAGCGAGCTATGTAACAACTCTGCCCAGGGACAACACATACATTTCATTCTCGACAACAGACCTTATGTGGCGCTGTACGAGCCAAAGCATGAAACCACAGTGGCGAAAAATACCGAACACCACCTCATGGCATTCCTGAGCCGTTCCTACCACCTGTCGCTGAAGAATAAAGGTGCGGCACTTGTTTACCATTTCCGCGTTGATGAAAATGGTAAGCTGCAAAAGATGGATGATCCTAAGACGCCTATGGTGTTCTATAGCCGCCCTAAGGGTGACTACCTGGGCAAGGATACGGAGAACATCCTGTTCGACTTTTACGTATGGAATACCACCCTCGGTACCGATCACAACGTGAAGGCATCAATTACTGCTGGTGGCAGAGATACTTCGATGATGATCTCTGAGTGGAGACCTTACTTCCTTCGGAATCTGCCTATGGGTAAGACGACTATCAAGCTTACACTTGTTGACATGAACGGTAATAAGGTAGATGGTCCTGAGACGGAAGTAAGCAGGGATATAAACCTTTCCCAATCGGAGCCAATGCAATAGGTAATACAGAACATATTTTATCGAAAGCCTGCAGTTACAAACTGCGGGCTTTATTATTTTAATCTTTGGGGGTGGATACTCTCACTTTGTCATGCTCGCGGAGCACCTGCATTCATTGTGTGCCTTTAGGGTCTTTAGTTCCCCTTCGGGGATAACAAAATGGAGTGTATGTGGAAAGCTGATTCCACTCGCGCAGGGAAGCCTCCCTATCGGGAAGTTTGGAAGGGGGGCCACACGCTGGAACTCAGGGAAGGCTGGGGTGAGGCTTCTTTCCTACCTTTGCTCTATGGCTGAAGACCTACATGTAATTACCGGATCCAAACAGGAACAATACGAGGCCCTGATACCACAAATCGTGGCATTGACCTCATACGAAACTGATCTCATAGCTAACCTTGGCAATGTTGCCGCGGCACTTAAGGAGCAGTTCGGCTGGTTTTGGGTTGGTTTTTACCTGGTAAAGGAAGACGAACTGGTACTTGGTCCATTCCAGGGGCCGGTGGCCTGTACTCGCATACGGAAAGGTAAAGGAGTGTGCGGCACCAGTTGGGAGCAGGCGCAGACGATCATTGTACCAGATGTAGAAAAATTCCCCGGACATATTGCCTGCAGCAGTCTGTCCCGCTCAGAAATAGTAGTGCCGCTGCTGCGTAATGGTGAGGTGATAGGTGTGCTGGATGTAGATAGCGCAGATTACAACCAGTTCGACGAAACAGACCAAAAGTACCTGGAGCAGATAGTGGCAGGCATCAGGTTCTAAATAATACGGTGTACCCTGGGCTTGTCAGACTCCTCCCCTGTTATATTGAGTAAACCTGGCTTCTTCCCGACTTCCAGGGTCCCAATCTCATGTTGCATATTCAGTGCCAATGCGCCATTCAGCGTGCCCCACCTTAATAGTATTTCCCAATCGAGATCAGGCGTGGTCCGCTTCAGGGTGTTCAGCTCCGACAATATGCAAAGCTGGTGATTGGAAGCGAGGCTATCCGTTCCTATACATATCTGAGCCCCTGCACGCTGCAGCATGTTAACGTCCGGCAGTGTACCTTCTATATAGATGTTCGCGTTCGGACACAGACACCAGAAGGTGTTCTCAAACCTTATCTGCGCCACCCTTATGTCTTCTTCCTGGGCGTAGGTGTTATGGACAAAGATCATGGAGTGGTGTGCAGCCAACCACTCTGTATACGTTCGCAGTGACGACTTACCCGATGCCTCAAAGAAGCTATCGTCTATCCCAAATCCTCCGAGAAGATCCCTGACCGCCCCTTCCTTTTCACGGTAGTACTGGTCCTCAGCAGTTGCCTCCTGATTGTGGATGGAGATTATAGCCTGCGGGTGATGCTTGTCAATGAGTTTAAACAACGAGGGAGACACTGAGTAGGGCGCATGCGGTACAACTGACTGCCTTAGCATCTTTCCCTCTGCCGGCTGGCTACGAAAACGCTCATACACCTTCACCGCCTCTTCATACCTCTGCAGGGCGTGGCTCTCTGTAAAGCCAATGCATTCAACAAAGGTGTGCATATGCAGCTTGTTTAGTAGCCGGAGGTCCATTGTGTCTGTGACATTGGCTATGTCGCCCACTGCCACAATACCGTTGCTTAGCAGTTCCTGGTAAGCCTCATGCCGTGCAGCTTTTACTTGTTCATCAGTAAACTCTGTTCTGTAGATGGGTATCTTTTGCAGGAAGGGTATCAGCCCCGTCCGCTCCGGCAGCATGTCCTTCAGATGTGATAGTTCCAGGTGACAGTGCACATTCACAAAGCCAGGACAAAGTATCCCATCATGCACGATCACCTCTTCATGCAGCAGTGGGTCATGCAGGGCCAGGATGGTTCCATCATCAGCCACTTCCACCACCGTACCGGCGGGGAGAAACTTATATCCATCATGAATACGCGCAGCAGTAAGAAACATGAATACACGAATATCTAAAACGTTCGCTGAAACCTCGCATAATGCCCCCTCGCGCTGAGAAGCCCTCCCTTAGGGGAGGGTTTGGGAGGGCCCCTTTAACTCTTGAAATGCTTCAGCAGCACCACTTCACGCTCGGTGAGGAAACGCCACTTACCCCTGGATACATTCTTCTTAGTTAAGCCGGCGTACATTACCCTGTCCAGCTTCTCAACCACATAACCCAGGCTCTCAAATATCCTGCGGACAATGCGGTTCTTACCACTGTGTATCTCCAGACCAACTTCGTTCCGGTTCTCCAGGTAGGCTATCTCATCTACCTGCGCCAGTCCATCTTCCAGCGTTACACCTTTGGATATCTTCTCATAATCAGCCCTGCTGAGGTTCTTGTCCAGGGTTACCTGGTACACTTTCTTGATGTTGTAGCTCGGATGACTGAGCTTATGCGCCAGCGTTCCATCATTGGTTAGCAGCAGCACCCCTGTGGTGTTTCTGTCTAGTCGGCCTATCGGGTACAGGCGCTCAGTCCCTGCGTTTGCCACCAGGTCCATCACCGTCTTTCTTTCCTCAGGGTCTTCAGTGGTAGTTATAAATCCTTTTGGCTTGTTCAGGAGTACATATACCAGGTTGGTCTGAGGCGTCAACTTCTTACCAAGCAAGGTTACCTGGTCGCCTGGCACTACCCTGTAGCCGGGGTCTACCACCAGCTCACCATTCACGCGCACCTTGCCTTCCTTCACAAAGGCAGCGGCATCCCTTCTGCTGCACTCGCCACTATGCGCGATGTACTTGTTCAGCGTCATCGGGCCTTCTATCGGCTTGTCCTCTTCCCTTCTTCTCCTCGGCTTCACCTCAGGTGCCGCATCTTCTGCTTCATCCTCACCAACCTTCTTATTTGGATTTCTGTATGTCTTCTTTATTTCCTCCTTGTCCAGGGGTTTCTTTCTCTTTTCAGGTGCTTCTTCAGTCTTATCGAAAGGCCTGCCCACTCCACGCTTCTCATATGGCTTCCTGTCGCCGGTACCCTTTCTATCGTCTGTGTATCTTTTAATCGGCCGGTCAGATGAAGACCTGGCGGGTCTTTCGCTAGTTCCTTCCTCCCCATCTTCTCTCCTTTCCGGGAATTTGCCTGCTCTCTTCACTGGCCTCTTTGCCGCTTCTTCCGACGCCTGTTTAGCCCAGGGTTTGTTCTTTTCGAATACCTTCCTGCCCTTGCGTTCGTCACCATCCTGCTTCTCCCAGGTCTTTTTCCTGTCGCCGGCAGGCTTGTCACCCCTGTCGCCATGGGGCTTTTTCTCGTAAGGCTTCTTCCCGGCATAGCCGGTCCTTTCGCCTTCAGCTTTCCGGTATGGTCTTTTCTCACCGGCACCTTCGTCTCCGGATCTCTTCGCATAGCTGCGCTCAGGCCTTTCCTGGCCGCCTGACTTTCTGTCGTCACCGGTCTTAGGGGCCCAGGCTGGGCGGTCACCACTATTCCGTGGCGCCTGTTTCTTAAAAGGCTTATTTTCAGAGCCTCCCGCACCACGGCTGGCATCCTTTTTATAACTTTTCTTTGAATCTGATTTCCTCGATGAGGATGAATCTGATCTTTTATCCATTAGTGTAAAAATGAAGGTCAAAGGTACAATGTTTCAATCCAAGCATCAGGTTTATTACACCGACTTATGAAATGCGTCACCGGCATAATCACTATAACCCTGGTGCTCCTGTCTCTGCTGCCTGGCTATGGACAGCAGAAAGGAAAGAAAAAGAACGTGCCTGCAACCCGACCGGATTCTGTGGTGATACCGCCAAGTCAGCGCACCCTCTTCATTCCGCCTAAGAAAAATATCTTCACGACCCATGTAGATCTGGTGGTGGGTGCCAGCCGCACCGGACGCAAGGAAAACTCCGGACTAGGCTTTGCTGCTGCAGCGAAGGGGCTATACATGTTTACGGGGGCTCTTTATTTTAACATGGGAGTGGGAATCACTTCGCTAAGCAGCCGTAGCCGCACGCCTATTGTTCCGGATCCCGGTCCCAATAAGGCGACGATTGTTTCTCTTCCATTTGGAGTGGGCTTCACTATGGGTGATGACAGGGCTATGATCATCAATAATATTGACGTCTTCCCGGTGTACTTTGTGGACCACCCTACTGCGCTTCGCACCCGTACATTTACCTGGGGTGCCGGTATGGACCTCGGGTTTCATATCCGTATCCGTCAGCGGCTGCACCTGGGTATGATGGGGAAAGTTCAGTTCTTTATGCCTTACGACAAAGACGAGCCAACCAGCTTCCCACGCTATGGGTTTGTAGGTGCCGGTGTTGTGATGCGGTATGATTAGGAGGAGTGTAGTCCTCAAATCTGAGGAATTGTCACTGCTGAGATGAAGTCTTAGAGTTTGTCTGACAAGTAATGAATTTCATTCTTCAGTTAAGAACTTCTCTTTGGCTTTACGAACTTCAATTAAAAATTCTGAGGGTGACTTCTCAGTTAAAAAACTGTTGAGACGAGATATTTCGTCATAGAACTGCTCATCTATAGCAGGCGATTTACCAAGCCTTTGCCTTGTGTATTGTCTACCCAAACGATGCAAATAATAAGCATTCTTTCGGTAGTTCCATTTACGTCTATCTTCAACGTCACTGAAGTGCACAGATAAGGTTTTCCATCGAAAATCGGATCCTGTATTTACATAGTAGCTACATTCTGACGTCATGACGAGCCTAAACTTCTGTCCCACATAAATCGAATCATTGACGAGTTGAAGTGTGTCAACTGCTATAAAATACCCAGGCCTGTCCAAAACATATCTTTCCATGAAACACGTATCTCCAATTAAAATACCGTATATGTTTCGATATCTCTTTTGATCTGCAATCAGCAGTTTGGTAGAGTCTCGTTCAGTCGCTGTACTTTCTAGCCGAAAATTCTCGTGCTGATAGAAGCTAAATACAAGGAGAATGACAAGCAGCTTATACATTCTAGTATTTTTTAAACATGTTTAGGTAAGGCGACATTTAAATTCTCCGCTAGGCGAAGTCTCATATCTTCGAATTTAGAAAAAATAAGGGCTAAAGGCAGTAACCGATTGCGAAGTCTAGACACACCAGTAGGTGATGTTGTTCTGAAGGATCGGCTGTCTTTAGTTTTCTTTTCCAGAGCTTCAATAGTACTTAAGCATACCTGCATTAGGCCGGGTAATGCTGTATAAAATTATGAGAGAAAGCTGTTGAAGAGAGCTCCTTATTATTAAAAACCTCTTTTATGCTAAAGTATTGTGTAGGGATCGACGTATCCAAAGACAGCTTTCACTGCTGCATCTCTGTAATTGACCAACAGCAGAAAGTAACAGTAAAGGGCTCCAGGAAGTTCAGTAACAATAAGGCTGGCTTTATTGAGCTGGATCACTGGATCAGTAAGAACTATAAGAACAAAGAAGTGCCGCTTGTTGTTGTAATGGAAGCCACCGGTATATATTACGAGAATGTGGCCATGTACTTATTTACGCAGAACTACTCCGTAAGTGTAGTTCTTCCTAATAAGGCAAAGAAATACCTTCAGGCCACCGGTCTTAAATCGAAGAATGACAGCATTGATGCTCAGGGGCTGTCGCGTATGGGAGCAGAGCAATCCCTGGATCTGTGGAAGCCTTTGGGTGAATATTTCTATCTGCTAAGGGAGCTTACTCGTCAGCACCAAAGCCTGCAGGAGATGAAGACCAGGTACTGTAACCAACTGGAGGCGGCTGAGTATGGAATGTATCAGATGAAGTTGGTAACCAAACAACTAAAGAGCTCCATCAAATTGGTTGAAAGGCAGATTGGCGAATTAAGCGCTGCAATAAAGTCACACATTGAATGCAATAAGGAAGTGGCTGACAAGGTAGAAGGCATCTGCAGAATAAAAGGGCTTGGGCTAACTACTGTAGCGGTAATAGCAGCAGAGACAAACGGCTTTGCTCTTTTCAAAAACAACAGGCAACTGGTAAGCTATGCTGGCTACGATGTGGTAGAAAACCAATCAGGTAAGCATACAGGCAAGACCAGAATATCGAAAAAAGGCAATAGCAGGATAAGAAGAGCACTTCACCTGCCGGCTTTCAATATGGTCAGGTATGAACAAGCTCCTTTTGTAGGTCTGTTTAACCGAACCATGGAAAAACATGGCCGAAAGATGAAAAGCTATGTAGCTGTTCAAAAGAAGCTGCTGGTAATTATTTATTCCTTGTGGAAGAACAACTTAGCTTATGACCCAAAATACACTCACAAACATACTGGAGAAGAGGAGCAGGTGCCTTCCTCTCAGTCCGACGGCTTGGTACAAGCCGGTACCGAAAATGAAAATAGCGCCAGCTCTAAAGCGGCGCTACACAAGGTAGACATACTGTCGAATGATCGCAGTTTGCCTCCTCTCAGTAATCGCAAAAATAAGGCAAAAATTGTTTGGAATTAATGATAGTACCTTCAGACTTCGTCTTTGCGGATGCAAGTCTTCAGACATGCGTGATCACATCTACAAAAAACTTACAGTGCAAACGAGGCTAATCATCTAATACAAATATACGTTACCACCTGTCAGCCTATTTGACAGTTAGGAACTTTCTTGAAATATTTTCTTCTAAGATGAACGAACACCCGCATTGGCGTAAGTATGCAACAAGATAATAACGGCGAGGGTGGAGTTTACTCCCCTTGAATGCTACACAAACTGCTTACAGCGGAATATGCAGTTTCATGTTGGCACTATGGTAGTAAACTTATGAAGGCACTCAAATCATCATCCCCCTGCATCTGTAGATAGCACAAGAATATTTACAATTAGTACGATGACATAGCAGAACCCATTGGCAATGATGCAAGCTGCTAGTAGTTTTCGACTAGATATTTCTCTATTTCGGATGATCCAATACCTATAAAAAGGATACTCCAAACTAACGACAATACAATACTCAAGCAAAAAACTTAAGAATATATACAACCATACACTATCAGAAAAGTAATATTTTTCAATCGCTGGATTGAAACCAAGTTTTGTACTAATAATAGCAACGGGAATTTTACTCAGTATCAATACCAAACCATTAACTACCACTACTGGGAAAAATGGAGCTTCTATCTGCAATCGCCTGTGAATTATGTACAACTTTGGAAAAGCAAAGAAAATGGTTCCCACTACCAAATGGATGAATACCATAATTGAGAAAAAGGTAACGGCACCAAATAATAATGTCATAGAATGGAAAATAATACTTTTGTTGGGTGGGCAACATACATATTCTGCACACACACCGTACCGATACCTATTGATCTTGCGATTCTAATTTAGTGAGTAGTGTCCCAGGCACAAGCACGCTACACACGAGCAGGGCGGCATGCTGCTCCAACGGAGGTATTCTTGGAAATCACCTGAGAAACAAGGCGGACTTATTCGTCATAAAAACCAGTCCAATCATTAGGCTCTGGATACCTCAACACGTAGCTTTCCTGTTCATTGCTAGACGCGTCATAAAAAGCCTTTACCCACCTACTTAAATATGATTCACCTAAACCCATCCGCCAAAACAGGTCGACAGGACTAAGAGAAGGAAAACTCTCCCAGGGCGGTAATGGTATCGTTGGAACCGCCAATAATTCCTTGAGTTCTAACCTCACCTCCATTAATAGCCTACCTAACATGTTCTCTCCAGTTCCATCACCATTGTCGCCCCAATAACTATCATTTTTAGTATGTTCGACAATGACGGCATCGCCAGTTTCTATCAGAGCGCCTAATAAGGTCGGATGTTGCTTAAACTTAGCAAGCAGAGCGTCCTTCATAACTCTGACCCTTTTCACATGCCAATCTGCAATGAGGACATTTTTTTTGTCTCTGCCTGTCTGGGCAGCCAAAAATGGAGTAGGCATATTTCGGATTTGCTGCCTCAGTTCCTGAGCATCAAATTTACTAGCTTGAAAAAAATGCTCAACAGTTGGCCAGATCTGACCATCTAAAAATATTGGTGTTGCTGCAAAATTGGACAAATACCCATTTTCTTCATTGACCCGGTAAAACCAAATTTTTCTACCTTCATTTGACTACCTTAATTGCCTGTTGTGGAATATACTGATAGACTAATTCTAATTAAAGTAATTACTCTATCGAAATAAAGAACTTTACTACTGAAGGGTAAATGCACTGAATGGGCTGACAAGCGGGAAATTCAATATATCTAATCGATTTCCATCGGGATTTGCAAACCTCAAGGTACTTACATAACCAAGAGTTGAATCTGACAGTACTATTATGTCCCCTGAAACTTCGTAAACTCCCTTCGACAAAATTGAGCTGCCGAAGGATAGTGCATACGTCCCCTTGTTAAAGCAAAGCCAGAACCAATTCTTTCTTAGCGCCGGGTTACTCAGGACAGAATAAACCTGATCTTCCTTCAGCGCAGATTCAAAACCTGTAATTAGATTCTTTCTACCAGCGCAAGGTTTGCTACCATATTTTTCAGCTTTCAAATAATCGGGCAAGTCTTTTATGAAGACTCTGTCCATCATAAAGTAATGCGCTCTAAGTGGAATCAACCTGTTGTCATTAATGGTGAACTCCAACTTACTATTTAAAATCGAATCAAATAAGTTCAATTTCCCGTCGGCTGAATAGTAATTACCACATGCAAGGGTATGATAGCCTATACCATTCCTCGAATTGTTATAGACAAGCCTAATCATAAAAGAACCGTCATCGCCCAGATAAACCGAGGCGGCTGTCAAACTGATAGAGTCATCCACCGTGGTTGTGTAAACAGCGTATCGGATAGTTGCTTTATGTCGCTCTGGACCCATTATCTCTTGCCCAGAGACTTCAACCCATATCCCAACGAAAAATAAAGCAGAAAAGAATAATCTTATCACAACAAAAATTTATCAAAAACCCAGAAAAGCCCACAGTGGCGCAAATATGCAGCCAGGCAATGAACCAAAGATACTTGTGCCATGTTATGCGACTCTTGCCTTTGGTATATGAGCAGAAGGTACAGACTTCCTGATCAGGACAGGCTTTTTTGTCGCAGGTTTTGTGAAAAAACCTGAATATTGCCTCTATAGTAGTGCAGTGAATTATTACAAAAGTTGACCTTCGGAAAACCTTTCAGCGCCAAGGTATGATCATCTAATAAAAATAGACGTTACCACCTGTCAGCCTATTTGACAGTTAGGAAGTTTCTTGAAATATTTTCTTCTAAGACCATTGAGCAACGCAAATAGACAATTGTTGTAGGACGTTGGCCATCCAATTTAAACTTTCGTCGCTGGGAAAATGAATGCCTTTACTATCATTTCACTGAGATATCACTAAGATTGCACTGAGACAGCACTGGGAGAACTACGGGACTTAATAGGCTCTCCGTCCAGTAAACGTAATTGGGGTAACTTTTATGCCGCTTATCTGTAATCCACTGGAAAAATATTTTTCCTTTGCTGTAACATTTCATTTCCCTGCCCGATATACTATCTGAATGGACGCTAAAGGCTACAATGCATGTGTACATGACTGGGCTGATGCACTCTTCCGGTTTGCCTGTAAGTGCACAAGGCATGAGGAAGACGCCCGCGACATAGTACAGAGTAGCTTCGAAGTTCTTTGGAAGAAAAAAGAGAGTGTGGATGCCGGCAAGGCTAAGGCCTTTCTCTTTCAGGTGGCCTACAATCAGTCGGTGGATATGTATCGCAGGAAGGGGCGTATCCAGTACCAGGAAGAGGTAAAGAGCGATG
>Ga0196970_1001249_pt1 | contig 18480 bp, 15 predicted proteins | sample S1v_513CmetaG_FD_148672 | JGI IMG/M metagenome (GOLD analysis project Ga0196970, IMG submission 148672) | Soil microbial communities from Anza Borrego desert, Southern California, United States - S1+v_5-13C | ecosystem: Environmental > Terrestrial > Soil > Desert | place: USA: California...
GTCCTTGGCGATCGGGATCTGGTGCTTCTCGGCGTAGTCGATCAGCTTGGTGCGGCTGTTCAGGTCCCACTCGCGCCACGGCGCGATGATCTTGATGTCCGGGCGCAGCGCGTAGTAGCCCAGCTCGAACCGCACCTGGTCGTTGCCCTTGCCGGTGGCGCCGTGCGCGACGGCGTCGGCGCCGACGAGGTTGGCGATCTCGATCTGGCGCTTGGCGATCAGCGGCCGGGCGATCGAGGTGCCCAGCAGGTACACGCCCTCGTACACGGTGTTGGCGCGGAACATCGGGAACACGAAGTCGCGCACGAACTCTTCGCGCAGGTCGTCGATGAAGATGTTCTCGGGCTTGATGCCCAGCAGCTCGGCCTTCTTGCGCGCCGGCTCCAGCTCCTCGCCCTGGCCGAGGTCGGCGGTGAAGGTCACCACCTCGCAGCGGTAGGTCTCCTGCAGCCACTTCAGGATCACCGAGGTGTCCAGGCCGCCGGAATAGGCGAGCACGACTTTCTTGATCTCTTTGCCGGGAGCAGCGCTCATGGGAAGGCTCATGCGCAAGGAAGGGGAATAAGGTGCCGGACCTTAGCCCCGCCGCGCCCCCGAATCAATCGGCGTCGGGAGTTTCCGAAGGCGCCGCCCGCGCGCCGTCGACGAACGGCCAGCGCACGTAGGCGAACACCCACAGCGCCACGATGTCCGCCCCGTTGATCAGCAGCAGCAGCACCCACAGCGGGCTGCGCCCGGCCTTCGCCAGCATCCAGCCGCCGAACACCATCTTCAGCATCAGCAGGATCGCGATGATCAGGTTCGCCCACCACAGGTCGAGCGTCAGGATGGCCTGCCACGGTTCCCAGTACAGCGCGCGCAGGAGATCGGCCAGCGCGTCCATCACGCGGTCCTCCGCTGCTTGCGCACCCGCGACGCCCTGGGCGGCAGCACCGGCCAGCGGCGGAACGTCAGCATCCCCCACACCAGCAGCAGCCCGACCACCGGCACGAAGACCAGGAACGCCCAGCCCGGCGCGAAGCCGGCGCGCCGACAGATCCGCGCCAGCGGCCACACCGCCAGCACGTTGAAGACGAACAGCACCAAGCCGGGATCGACGGCGAACTGCGCCTGCACGAACGGACCCTCCCTGAACGCCGCGCCTACATGCCTCGTGCCCTCCGGCTTGTCGAGGACGAAGTTGCGGCCGCGGCGTGCCGCCCGTGCATCGCGACGGCCGGTGGTGCTACCATGGGCGCTTTCCACGACGCGCCCGCCCCGTGAACACCCTCTCTGCGCCTCCGCCCCCGACCACCACCGCGCCGGCCGTCTTCGTCCGCTTCCGCATCGGCCTGCTGGTGCTGGTGCTGCTGGCGGCGGTGGGGCTGACGGTCGTCGCCGTCAGCGAGATCATGCACGACCGCGCCCAGGCCGAGGACGAGGCGCTGCGCCACGTGCAGAACCTCGCCAAGACGCTGGAGCTGCACGCCCAGGGCACCTTCCGCGCCGCCAGCCTGGCTGCCGCCGCGGTCGCCGAGGCGGTGACCCCGCGCCCGGGCGCCGAGCCGCCCGCCGACGAGGAGGTGCGGCGCCTGATGACGCGGCTGATGGCCGGCGACGCCACCATCCGCAACCTGACGGTGGCCGACGCGGACGGCTGGGTGCGGCTGGACGCGGTGCCGCCGGTGCGCGGCATCCGGGTCGCCGACCGCGAGTACTTCAAGGCGCACCAGGGCCTGGTGGACCGCGGCCCGTTCATCTCCGCGCCGATGATCAGCCGGACCAGCCGCGAGTGGGCCATGGTCATCAGCCGGCGCATCGCCGACCCCTTCGACGGCTTCGGCGGCATCGTCTACGCCACCATCGACCTCAGCGCGGTGCGGCAGTTCTACGCCTCGCTGGACGTCGGCCCGCAGGGCAGCGTCACGCTGTGGACGCCTGAAGGCTACATGCTGGCCCGCCACGCCGAGAGCACCGAACCGCAGCTCAGCCCGTCGCAGCTCGCCGCCGCGATCCGCGAGGGCTTCGCCGGCCGGCGCGAGGGCGTGATGACCGGGCCGTCGGTGGTGGACGGCGTCAGCCGCCTCCTCGCCTTCCGCGCGGTGGAGGGGCTGCCGCTCTACGTCTCGGTGCGGCTGGCCGAGCAGGACTATCTGGCCGGCTGGCGCGCCTCGGCGCGGCAGAGCGTGATGGCGCTGGCGGTCGAGATCGCGGTGGTGCTGGCGCTGACCGCGCTGCTGCTGCGCTACCTGCGGCGGCTGGAGGCGACGGCGCGGGCGCTGCAGGACAGCGAGCGCCGCGCCCGCGCCATCTTCGACAGCACCTTCCAGTACATGGCGCTGCTGGAGCCGGACGGCCGCATCCTGGCGGTCAACCGCGCCGGCCTCGACTTCGGTGACGAACGCTTCGACGACGGCGACCTGTCGACCGCCGCCGGCTGCCCCGCCTGGAAGATGCGGGCGTGGCGCCGCCGCCCCGAGTCGGCGGATCGCATGCGCGACGCGGTGGAGCGCGCGGCCGCCGGCACGCTGGTCCGCTTCGAGGCGGACCTGCAGGGGCTGGACGGGACGCACACGGTGGACTGCTCGGTCAAGCCGGTGCACGACGGCGACGGGCGCGTCGTCCTGCTGATCGCCGAGGCGCGCGACATCAGCGAGCGCAAGCGGATCGAGGACAGCCTGCGCCAGAGCGAGGCGCGGCTGCGCTCCTACCTGGACGCGGCGATGGAGGGCATCCTCGTCACCGACCGCACCGGGCGCTACGTGGACGCCAACCCGGCGGCCTGCGAGATCCTGGGCTACACGCGGGACGAGCTGCTGACCCGCAGCGTGCGCGACATCCTGACCGAGGCGCCACGCACGCCCGAAGGGCTGCCCGACATCTTCGCCACGCTGCTGCGCACCGGTGCGTTCCGCGGCGAGACGGCGATCCGGCGCAAGGACGGCGTGCTCCGGCTGGCCGAGGTGACCGCCGTGCGGCTCGACGCCGACCGCAACCTGAGCGTCATCCGCGACGTCACCGAGCGCCGCGCCGCCGAGGAGGCCCTGCGCACCAGCACCGCCCGGCTCGGCGCGCTGGTGCAGGCGCTGCCGGACATCGCCTTCATCCTGGACGGCGAGGGCCGCTACCGCGAGGTGCTGGCCCCGCGCGCCGAGCTGATGGCCACCCCCGCCGACGCGGTGGTCGGCCGCCACCTCACCGAGGTGCTGCCGCCCGACGTCGCCCGGCGGATGGCCGAGGTGATCGCCCGCACGCTGCGCAGCGACCAGCCGCAGGCGGTGGAGTACGTCCTCCAGGTCCCCGCCGGGCGCCGCTGGTTCGAGGCGCGCACCGCGGCGCTGCCGCCCGACTTCGGCCCGCGGCCCATGGTGCTGGTGCTGGCCCGCGACATCACCGAGCGCGTGCTGGCCGCCGAGCGGCTGGCCCAGGCCAAGGAGCAGGCGGAGAGCGCCAACCGCATCAAGAGCAACTTCCTCGCCACCATGAGCCACGAGCTGCGCACGCCGCTGAACGCCATCATCGGCTTCTCGGAGATCATGGTGCATCAGGTGTTCGGCCCGATCGGCAGCGAGCGCTACGCCGACTACGCCCGCCACATCCAGCAGAGCGGCACCCATCTGCTGGAACTGATCAACGACGTGCTGGACATGTCGAAGCTGGAGGCCGGCCGCTACACGCTGGAGGACCGCGTGATGAAGCTGGACGAGGTGCTGGACGCCTGCCTGACGGTCAGCGCGGTCCCGGCGGAGGCCGGCGGCGTGGCGCTGGTCCCGGCGCTCCGTCCACCGCTGCCGCGCCTGCGCGGCGACGAGCGGGCGGTGCGGCAGGTGGTGCTGAACCTGCTGTCCAACGCGGTGAAGTTCACCCCGCCCGGCGGCCGGGTGACGCTGTCGGCGGGTCCGGCGCCGGGCGGCGGGCTGGAACTGGCGATCGCCGACACCGGCATCGGCATCGCGCCCGAGGCCCTGCAGACCATCGCCGAACCGTTCCAGCAGGCCGACAACTCGATCAGCCGCCGCTTCGGCGGCACCGGCCTGGGGCTGGCGATCAGCCGCAACCTGATGGAACTGCACGGCGGCTCGCTGAGCATCGCCAGCGAACCCGGCCGCGGCACGACGGTGACGGTGCGCTTCCCGGCGGAGCGGGTGGTGCGGGAGGAGATGGCTGAGGTGGCATCATAGCCCTCCCCCTGCTCCGCAGGGGGAGGGTTGGGTGGGGGCAAGTTGTGCCCGCGAAGCCGTAGCCCCCACCCTTCCCAGGCTGCGCCTGAGCCCCTTCCCTCCCCCCGCGGAGCGTCTACGGTATGCACACATCTCGCGGTGCGGTAGTGTGCTGATATTCAATACTTTTTCTCGTCATCCCCGCGAAGGCGGGGATCCAGACTACGCCGCGTCAGCGGCGGCATGATTCATATGGCTCGCCGACGCGAGCACTGGATCCCCGCCTTCGCGGGGATGACGGAAAAATCTTTTTTTATTCCAGTCACTTACTGCGCCGCGAGATGTGTGCATACCGTGGCGCGGAGCGTAGGGAGGGACAAGGGATCACCCCGTCAGTTCGGCGTCCTTCTCGGCGATGACCTCCTGGATCCGCGCGCGCTCGGCGGCGGTCAGTTTCATCGACTCGCTCTTCAGCTGGCCGCAGGCGGCCATGATGTCCTCGCCGCGCGGGGTGCGCACCGGGCTGGCGTAGCCGGCGTGGTTGACGATGTCGCCGAACACCTGGATCGCCCGGTCGGTCGAGCGCTCGTACGGCGCGCCCGGCCACGGGTTGAACGGGATCAGGTTGATCTTCGCCGGGATGCCGCGCAGCAGGTTGACCAGCGCGCGGGCGTCGGCCGGGCTGTCGTTCAGGCCCTTCAGCATCACGTACTCGAAGGTGATGCGGCGCGCGTTGTTGACGCCGGGGTAGTTGCGGCAGGCGTCGATCAGCTCCCGCAGCGGGTACTTGCGATTGATCGGCATGATGATGTCGCGCAGCTCGTCGGTGACGGCGTGCAGGCTGACCGCGAGGTTGACGTTCAGCTCCTCGCCGCAGCGCTTCATCATCGGCACCACGCCGGAGGTCGACAGCGTGATGCGCCGCTTGGAGATCGAGATGCCGTCGCCGTCCATGACGATCTTCAGCGCCTTGGCGACGTTCTCGTAGTTAAACAGCGGCTCGCCCATCCCCATCATGACGATGTTGGAGACCATGCGGCCGTCCGGCGGCGCCGGCCACTCGCCCAGCGCGTCGCGGGCCAGCATCACCTGCGCGACGATCTCCGCCGCGGTCAGGTTGCGCACCAGGCGCTGCGTGCCGGTGTGGCAGAAGCGGCAGGTCAGCGTGCAGCCGACCTGGGAGGAGACGCACAGCGTGCCGCGGTCCTCCTCGGGGATGTGGACGCTCTCCACCTCCTGGCCGTCGGGCATGCGCAGCAGCCACTTCCGGGTGCCGTCCGTGGATTTCAGGTCGCGCACCACGGTCGGGCGCAGCACCGCGTAGGCCTCGGCCAGCTTGTCGCGCACCGGCTTGGCCAGCGTGGTCATCACCGCGAAGTCGGTGGCGCCGCGGTGGTAGATCCAATGCCAGAGCTGGCGGGCCCGGAACTTCTCCAGGCCGAAGCCGAGCATCTCGGCCTCCAGCTCTTCGCGCGAGAGGCCGACGAGGTTCTTCCGCCCCTCCGCGTCGATTCGCGGCAGGGGGGACAAGGCTGCGGTGCTGATGGCGTTCATGGCCGCATTACATAGGCCCGGACGCCCGAAGAGTCAAAGTGACGCAGGGAAATGTTTGCGGGTTTCGCACGCATCCCCCTTTCATCCGTCATCCCCGCCTTCGCGGGGATGACGGTGTGGGGAAGTGTTTGCCCCCACTACGCCCGACGAATGACAGGACTCAGCGCTTCACCCCGCACGCCGTGTTGATGGCGCCATAGGCCTCGGCCATGCCGTCCAGGCTGTAGGTGTCGGCGGTCTTGGTGCCGCGGCCGGACGTGCCCTTCATCACCATGGGCTTGCCCTTGGCGTCCTTCATGGCGGCGACCAGCGCCTTGTCGGTGTCGGCGTCGCGCGCCCAGGCGGTCTCGCCGTCGGTGAACAGCTTGAAGGCCTTGGGGCCGACGTCCACCGTCGCCTCGCTCTCCTTCTTGAAGGAGTAGCCGGCGATGAAGCTCACCACGTCGAAGCTCTTCTCGCCTGGGCGGTGCGTGATCAGCACGTAGATGTCGCCGCGCTTGGCGCCGGCCGGCTCCTTCTTCTTGGGCTGGCTGGACATGTAGCAGACCTTGTGCCCACCCTCGTCGAAGGCGAAGGCGTTCCAGTCCTTGAACGAGCCCAGGACCTTCGGCTCGGCCGCCAGGGCGCCCTGAGACATGCCGACGGCAATGGCGGAGAGCGCCAGCGCCGCGACGGCGGCACGACGGACGGTGCGGAGAAGCGACATCGTTGTGCGACTGCGAATTGGTTTCGGGGTGGCCGGACACTATCCGAATTCGGCCGCGGTTTGAAGGGGGTGCCGCCGTGACCATTGCCGCGCACGGGAGACGTGATCCACCGATCGAAAGTGTGCGTACAAGCCCATCATGGAACGCGCCCTCTCATCCTTTTTTCCGAGCCCGGCCCGCCACGCGCGGCTTGTGCACGGGCGCGCGTTCGCCTTCAATGCAGCCATGCAGGATCCGCTTCCCCCGGCCGCGGCGGCCATGTCGCCCGACGATCTGCTGCTCGCGGTCGGCCGTGCGCGCGACCGGGCGGCGTTCGCCGCGCTGTTCGAGCACTTCGCCCCGCGCCTCAAGACCTATCTGCGCCGCCTGGGCGCCGACGCGCCGGCGGCGGAGGAACTGGTGCAGGAGGTGATGCTGCAGGTCTGGCGCCGGGCCGAGACCTTCGATCCCGCGCAGGCCTCCGCCGGCACCTGGGTGTTCACCATCGCCCGCAACCGCCGCATCGACGCGCTGCGCCGCGGGCAGCGGCCGGAGATCGACCCCGACGACCCCGCCCTCGTCCCCGACCCCGTCGAGCCGGCCGACCGCGCGCTGGAGACCGCACAGGACAGCGGCCGGCTGCGCGCCGCCATCCGGGACTTGCCGCCGGAGCAGGCCGAGCTGCTGCGCATGGCCTATTTCGAGGACAAGCCGCACAGCGTCATCGCGGCGGAGCGCGGGCTTCCCCTCGGCACCGTCAAGTCTAGATTGCGTCTGGCGCTGGACCGCCTGCGCAAGGCCCTGAGAGACCCGTCATGAGCCTTCCCCTCCACCATCCCGGCGACGCGTTGCTGATGGACTACGCCGGCGGTTGCCTGGGCGAGGCCGGCGGGCTGGTCGTAGCCACGCACTTGGCGCTGTGCCCCGGCTGCCGCCACGCGGTGGCCGACCTGGACGCGGTCGGCGGCGCCCTGCTGGAGGAGCTGGAGCCCGACGCGCTCGCCCCCGGCGCGCTCGACGCGCTGCTCGCCCGTCTCGATGAGCCCCCCCCGTACGAAGAACCGCCCGCGCCGCCCCGCCGTACGCCGCCCGCAGTGCCTTCGCTGATCCCGGAGCCGCTGCGCCGCTACGTCGGTGGCGACCCGGCGGCGATGCGCTGGCGGATGATGGCGCCGGGGTTCCAGTGCGTCGACATCCCGCTGTCGCACGGCGAACGGGCGCGGCTGATCCGCATGAAGGGCGGCGTCGCGGCGCCGCGGCACAGCCACGAGGGGCTGGAGCTGGCGCTGGTGCTGGACGGCGGCTTCCACGACGCCCTGGGGCAATTCGCGCGGGGCGACGTGGCGGTCGGCGATGGCAGCATCGACCACAAGCCGGTCGCCGATCCGGAGGGCTGCCTGTGCCTGTCGGTGACGCTGGGCCGGCTGCGGCTGACCGGTGCGGTCGGGCGCTTCCTCAACCCGTTCGTGCGGCTTTGATCCGGTGAGCTTCTTCAACATCGTCCGCGGCGCCTGCGCCCGCATCGTCCGCGACGCCCGGTACGTCCGCATCGAGGCCGACCGGATCGAGGATTATGCCCGGGCGCTGGCCCCGGCCCTCGCCACCACGCCGCTGGCCCTCGACCCCGCGCTGCACTACGTCGATCCGGAGACCGACCCGGAGGGCACGGCGGCCTTCGTGCTGACGCTGGATTCGGTGAACTTCGGCTCCGGCTGGTTTCCCGACATCGTCGGCCCGACCGCCTCGGGCTACGGCGCCGTGGCCGGGCGGCTGGCGCAGCATTTCCGCGAGGACGGTCCCATCCCCGCCGACCGGCTGGCCACCGTGACGCCGCAAGACGCGCTGGACCTCTTCGGCTTCAACCCGGCCAACCCGGCGGCGGTCGAGCTGGCCGAGCTGTACGCGCTGGCGCTGAGCGACCTCGGCGGCTTCGTGCTGGACAACCACGACGGCCGGTTCCTGGAGCTGGTGAACGCCGCCGACGGCTCGGCCGAGCGGCTGGCGACCATCCTCTGGCGCATGCCGCTGTTCGAGGATTCGCCCTTCTACAAGCGCGCGCAGATCACCGCGGCCGACCTGGCGCTGTCCGGCATCACCGCCTTCACCGACCTCGGCCGGCTGACGGCCTTCGCCGACAACCTGCTGCCGCACGTGCTGCGTCACGACGGCGTGCTGACCTACGCGCCCGAACTGGCCGAACGCATCGACCGCGGCGACTTCCTGCCGCCCGGCAGCCGCGAGGAGACGGAGCTGCGCGCCGCCGCCGTGCACGCGGTGGAGCTGCTGTCGGCGGCGCTCGGCGTGCCGGCGGTGCTGATCGACCGCGTGCTCTGGCACCGCGGCCAGCAGCCCGAGTACCGCGCGAAGCCGCGGCACCGGACGAAGACGGCGTATTATTAGCCTCGTAGGTTGGGTTGAGCGTCAGCGAAGCCCAACGTCCGTTTCAACGCCGTGACGTTGGGCTTCGCCTTCGGCTCAACCCAACCTACGTGGTTGTGAAGCCCTCGACCCAATGATCCTCGTCAACGCGGTAAGTAGCGATCTCGAAGGTGTCAGGGTGATCTCTGAAACCAGGCAGCAGCCTTGCGCGCTCCAGCGAGGCCTCAGCACGCTGCTTCGTCGAATAAACGCCGATCAGTTTTTCATCGGAATCACCGAAGCCATTCTCTCTCGAATGCCACAATAGATAGACCCTCACCATTTCCCCGCTCCCCCTCACTCCCGCGGGATCTCCCCCCGCCCCAGCGTCGCGGCGCGGCGGCGGCGCTCGGCGCGGTTGCGCACCTTCTGGGCGCCGTGCTTGTGGACGGGCGGTCCCTCGACCGGGCCGCCGGTGCGCACCGGGCGCTCGGCGAAGCGGCCCAGGCTGATCATGCGGTCGTACATCACCAGCGCCCCCGCCACGCCGACGTTCACGCAGAACTTCATCGGGATCTTGATGATGAAGTCGCAGCGCTCCTGCAGCTCCGGCGACAGGCTGCCGCGCTCCGGCCCCAGCACGTAGGCGGCGCGCAGCGGGTGGCGGAAGCTCGGCAGATCCACGGCGTCCTCGGTCAACTCGACGCCGACCAGCATGCAGTCCTTCGGCAGCTTCAGGTCGTCCAGCCCGTCGTAGATGTAGAAGGGCAGGTGCTCCGGCGCGCCCGAGGTGTCGACGTAGTGCATCTCGCGGATGTCCGGCGCCGGGTCGATGGCGAAGAAGAACGACGCGCCGAAGGCGTGCGCCGAGCGGATCAGGTTGCCGACGTTGCCCGGCTTGCTGATGCGCTCGACGCCGACGGCGAAATAGCCGCGCGGGGTGCTGGCGGTATCCATGACACGGCCTAAAGTGAGATCCGAAATTCGGGACCGCACCTTGCACCGGACCGGCGGCGGAGGCAAGTTCTCGGCCATGAGCCACGATCATCACCACGATGGCTGCTGCGGCGGCCATGCCCACGATCCTTCGCCAGCCGAGGGCCGCGCCGACCTCTCCGGCTCCGCCGAGGCGCCCATCGCGGTCGAGGTGACCCGCGGCGGCATGGTGGAATCCCGCCACCGCGCGCACGCCGTCATCGTCGATGCCGGCGGCCGGGTGCTCGCCCGCTGGGGCGACATCGACCGGCCGGTCTACGCGCGCTCCGCCATCAAGTCGCTGCAGGCGATCCCGCTGGTCGAAACCGGCGCGCTGGACGCCTTCGGCCTGGGCGACGAGGAGCTGGCGCTCGCCTGCGCCTCGCACAGCGGCGAGCCGGCGCACACGGAACTGGCGGCGCGCTGGCTGGCGCGCATCGGCTGCACGGTGGACGACTACGAGTGCGGCGTCCACCTGCCCTACGACGAGCCGACCGCGCACGACCTTCTGCGCCGCGGCGAGGCGCCCAGCGCGCTGCACAACAACTGTTCGGGCAAGCACGCCGGCTTCCTGACCACCGCGCGCCACAAGGGCGAACCGACCAGGGGCTACGTGCGCTGGGAGCACCCGGTGCAGCAGCGCATCCTCGGCGTGCTGGAGCAGATGACGGGCCAGGATCTGTCGCGGGCGCCCTGGGGCGTGGACGGCTGCGCCATCCCGACCATCGGCATCCCGCTGGGCGCCATCGCCTACGCCATGGCGCGCATCGCCGACCCGCAGGACCTGCCCGACCGCCGCGCCGAGGCGGTGACGCGCATCCGCACCGCCTGGGGCAAGCATCCTTACCTGGTCGGCGGCCGCGGCACCTTCGACACCCGCCTGATGCAGGCGGCCGGCGGCGCGGTGATGACCAAGATCGGCGCCGAGGGCGTCGGCTGCGCCGTGCTGCCCGAACAGGGCGTCGGCATCGCGCTGAAGATCGAGGACGGCGCCGCCCGCGCCCGCGACGTCGCCCTGGCGGCGCTGCTGCAAGCATGCGACGCGCTGACCGAGGCGCAATGGGCGGCGGCCGGGCCGCTGCTGGCCGAACCGGTGACCAACCGCAATGGCGCGACGGTCGGCGAGGTGCGGCCGGCGGAGGGCTGGCCGCGGGCGTAAGAGGCCTGTAGGTTGGGCGTCGCTCACCCAACCTACGACCGGCCCACCCCATGAGCACCGACGACCTGCGAGCCCAGTACGAAGCCTACCCCTACCCGGCGCGCGACCCGGCGGACGAGAGGAAGCGTCTGGTCACCGGCTCGCCCAGCCACCTGGACGAGGTGAACCACTTCGTCTTCGGCGGCCGGCTGGACCTTACCAAGCCGCTCGACGTGCTGGTGGCCGGCGGCGGCACCGGCGACGGGACGATCATGATCGCCCAGCAGCTCGCCGACGCCGGCAACCCGGGCACCGTCACCTACATCGACCTGTCCGACGCCTCGCGCGCCATCGCCGAGGCGCGGGCCAAGGCGCGCGGCCTGAGCAACGTGCGCTTCCTGCGCGGCTCGCTGCTGGAGCTGGAGGGGCTGGGCTCGTTCGACTACATCGACTGCTGCGGCGTGCTGCACCACCTCGACAGCCCGCCGGCCGGTTTGGCCTCGCTGGAGCGCGCGCTGAAACCGGGCGGCGGCATGGGCATCATGGTCTACGCGCCGTACGGGCGCACCGGCGTCTACCCCATGCAGGCGGCGCTGCGCGCCATGACGCAGGGGATGACGCCGCCGGACAAGGTGGCGCTGGCCCGCCGGCTGCTCGGCGCGCTGCCGCCGACCAACTGGCTGAACCGCAACCCGTTCCTCACCGACCACCGCACGTCGGACGCCAACCTCTACGACCTGCTGCTGCACTCCTGCGACCGCCCCTACACGGTGCCGGAGCTGGCGGAGTTGGCCGAAGGCGCCGGCCTCGCCGTCAGCGCGCTGATCGAGCCGGCGCGCTACGAGCCCGCCACCTGGGTCAAGGACCCGCGCCTGCTGAAGCGGCTGGACGGCCTGTCCTGGCTGGAGCGCGCCGCCTGGGCCGAGCAGGTGAGCGGCGGCATGACCAAGCACATCGCCTACCTCGTCCGTCCCGACACGCTGGCGGGCGCGGTGGCCCGCCCGGACGCGCCGGAGGTGGTGCCGGTGCTGCGCGACCTCGACGGCCCGGCGACGGCCAAGGCGATCCCGCCCGGCGGCGTGCTGGAAGCGGAGCTGGCCGGCGCCGTGGTGCCGCTGCCGCTGCCGCGTCTCGCCGGCCCGATGCTGGCCCGCATCGACGGGCGGACGAGCCTGGGCGAGCTGCACGCGACGGTGGCCGGGGCGACGGGCGGCACGCTGCCGTGGGAAACCTTCAAGACGCAGTTCGACCAGCTGTTCGGCGCGCTGAACGGCGTGGGGAAGCTGCTGCTGCGGCGACCGGCGGCCTGACGCGTCCTTTGCCCCCAAAAAGAAAGCCGCCGCCGGGTGGGGCCCGGCGGCGGAAGTCAGGATTGGAGGAAACACACCAGAACAAACGGTCCTTAGTGGATGGTCTCGCCGTGCAGGGCGAGGTCCAGGCCATCGCGCTCGATGTCCTCGTCCACACGCAGGCCCATCACCACGTCGATGGCCTTGAGCAGGACGAAGGTGACGATCGCGCACCAGCCGATGGTCCACAGCACGCCTTCGATCTGGATCCACAGCTGGGCGGCGTTGCCCTCGAGCAGGCCGAGCTTGGTGTCCGGGGCGTCCTTGAGGACGGCGGCGAAGGCGCCCTCGCTGTTGCCGATCGACATCTTGGCGAACACGCCGGTCAGCAGCGCGCCGACCAGACCGCCCACGCCGTGCACGCCGAACGCGTCCAGCGAGTCGTCGTAGCCCAGCATCCGCTTCAGGCTGGTGGCCGACCAGAAGCACAGCACGCCCGAGATCAGGCCGATGATGATGGCGCCCGGGCCGTCCACGAAGCCGGCGGCAGGGGTGATGGCGACCAGACCGGCCACGGCGCCCGAGATGATGCCCAGGACCGACGGCTTACCCTTGGCCAGCCACTCCGCGAACATCCACGACAGGGCGGCGCCGGCGGTGGCGATCTGCGTCACGGCCATCGCCATGCCGGCACGCGGGCCGGCGGTCACGGCGGAGCCGGCGTTGAAGCCGAACCAGCCCACCCACAGCAGCGAGGCGCCGATCAGCGACAGCACCAGGTTGTGCGGCATGAAGTTCTGCTCGGGATAGCCCTTGCGCTTGCCCAGCACCAGGGCGGCGACCAGGCCGGCGATGCCCGCGTTGATGTGCACGACCGTGCCGCCCGCGAAGTCGAGGACGCCGGCGCCGAACAGGAAGCCCGACGGGTGCCAGACCGAGTGCGCGATCGGCGCGTAGACGATCAGCGACCACAGCGCGATGAAGACCAGCATCGCCGAGAACTTCATGCGGTCCGCGAAGGCGCCGGTGATCAGCGCCGGCGTGATGATCGCGAAGGTCATCTGGAACATCATGAAGACCGGTTCCGGAATGGTCGCGGCCAGCGCGTGCGTGCCGGTCGGGTCCATGCCGGCCAGGAACAGGCGCTCCAGCCCGCCGATGTACTTGCCCTCGCCGGTGAAGGCCAGGCTGTAGCCGATGACGAACCACAGGACGGTGGCCAGACAGCAGATCGCGAAGCTCTGCATGATGGTGGCCAGCACGTTCATCTTGCGGACCATGCCGCCGTAGAACAGCGCCAGGCCGGGGATGGTCATCAGCAGGACGAGCGCGGTGGACGTCAGCATCCACGCGGTGTCGCCGTTGTTGATCGTCGGGGCCGCCGGCGCAGCAGCAGCCGCAGCGTCCTGCGCAAGGGCTTCGCCAGGCAGACCGGCCAAGCCCAGAGTCACCGCCATGATCGGTGCAGCGAGAAGTGTCAGACGGCTCATCGAGGCTCCTCTCTCAAAAAATCGCTCCGGCCCGGTCACCCCCTTCGTGCGTCGGGCGGGGCTCAAGCTCGCCCTTCCAACTACAAGTTCCGTGCCAACCGCTAACCCCGCGGAATCACTGGACTCCGGGCGGAGCGGCGCTGGCCGGGACTCGGGGCGACTCCGGTGCCGCACCCCAGGAATGCACAAATCTTGAGCAGCTCCTGATACCCATGGACTCCTTGCCTTGCTTGGGGATTCTCCATCGAAGGGAGTAGGCGGAGGGGCGGAGCACGACCGTTTCGGCCGATCCGCCGGTTGTCTGCCGCATTTTTGTGCAGAATTCTGCCCGCGCACCGCCCTGAAATGCGGCACTCCGCCATCCCCCTTCCCGGCCCGCCCCTCTGGCCCGCCGCCGGGATCTGTGGCACGGTCAGGCTTAGGCCGGTCGGCGGATGCCTCACCTTTCTCCGATCGCCCTTCCTCGGACTGGCATGCCACGCACGGCAAAGCCCATAAGAAGACGAACAACGAAAAAGGGGTGCATCCTATGCCCGACAAGCGGGATCTGCGTCTGGCTCCGCGGCGCGCCGTGGCGCTGGTGCTGGCCGGCGGACGCGGCAGCCGTCTGAAGCAGCTGACCGACCGGCGCGCCAAGCCGGCGGTCTATTTCGGCGGCAAGTTCCGCATCATCGACTTCGCGCTGTCGAACTGCATCAATTCGGGCTTCCGCCGCATCGGCGTGCTGACGCAGTACAAGTCGCACAGCCTGCTGCGCCACCTGCAGCGCGGCTGGGGCTTCCTGCGCGGCGAGATGAACGAGTTCGTCGACCTGCTGCCCGCCCAGCAGCGCATCGACGAGACCAGCTGGTACCAGGGCACCGCCGACGCGGTGTACCAGAACCTCGACATCATCCGCGGGCACGGGCCGGAGTACATCCTGATCCTGGCCGGCGACCACATCTACAAGATGGACTACGGCGCGCTGCTGCTCGACCACATCGCCCGCAAGGCCGACCTGACGGTCGCCTGCATCGACGTGCCGCGCGAGGAGGCCAAGGGCTTCGGCGTCATGCACATCGACGCCGACAAGCGCGTCGTCGGCTTCGTCGAGAAGCCGGCCGACCCGCCCTGCATCCCCGGCCGACCCGACCGCTCGCTGGCCAGCATGGGCGTGTACGTCTTCAACGCCGAGTTCCTGTACGAACACCTGGAGCGCGACTTCAACACCCCCGGCTCGACCCGCGACTTCGGCAAGGACATCATCCCGCACCTGGTGCCGCGCGCCCGGGTGATGGCGCACGACTTCGCCGATTCGTGCATCGCCAGCGTGCCGGGCGACCCGCCCTACTGGCGCGACGTCGGCACCATCGACGCGTACTGGGAGGCCAACATCGACCTCACCCGCGTCACGCCGCAGCTGAACATGTACGACCGCACCTGGCCGATCTTCACCTACCAGGAGCAGCTGCCGCCGGCGAAGTTCGTCTTCGACGACGAGGACCGCCGCGGCACCGCGGTGGACAGCGTGGTGTCGGGCGGCTGCATCATCTCCGGCTCGGTGGTCCGGCAGTCGCTGCTGTTCTCCTCGGTGCGGGTGAACTCGTACTCGGAACTCAACGAATGCGTGGTGCTGCCGGAATGCGACATCGGCCGGCATTGCCGTCTGACCAAAGTCGTCATAGACCATGGCGTCGAGATCCCCGAGGGTCTGGTGGTCGGCGAGGATCCGGAGCTGGACGCCAAACGCTTCCTCCGCTCCGAGGGCGGCGTCTGCCTCATCACCCGCGAGATGATCGACCGCCTGCTGGCGCAGGGTGAATTGAACGGATAAGAACGGGTCCCGATGCGAGTCCTCTTCGTCACGCCGGAATGCTTCCCGCTGGTCAAGACCGGCGGGCTCGCCGACGTCAGCGCCGCCCTGCCCGCCGCCCTGACGAAGATCGGCGTGGACGTGCGGCTGCTGCTGCCCGGCTATCCGGCGGTGCTGGACGGGTTGAGCCACATGCACGAGGTCGGCGACCTGATCACCGACCTGCCGGGCACCGAGCGAGCGCGCCTCGTGCTGGGCCACATGCCGGACGGCACCCTGGCGTACGCGCTGGACGCGCCGGCGCTGTACGCGCGGCCCGGCAACCCGTACCTCGGCCCAGACGGCAAGGACTGGCCGGACAACGCCCAGCGCTTCGCCGCGCTCTCCTGGGCGGCCGCCGGCTTCGCCGCGCACGAGTCCTATGACCCGTGGTGGCGGCCGGACGTGATCCACGGGCACGACTGGCAGACCGGGCTGATGCCGGCCTACCTGCGCGTCCGTCCCGACCGCTTCGGCGGGCCGTTCCGGCCAGGCACGGTGATGACCATCCACAACATCGCCTACCAGGGCCATTTCAGCCCGCACCTGCTGGGCGAGGTGGGGCTGCCGGCCTCGTGCTACGCCATGGACGGGGTCGAGTACTACGGCGGCCTCGGCTACCTGAAGGCCGGGTGCTGGTACGCCGACCGCCTGACCACGGTCAGCCACACCTACGCGCACGAGATCCAGACCGACGAGCAGGGCATGGGCCTGCAGGGCCTGCTGTCGCACCGCACGCACGACCTCAGCGGCATCGTCAACGGCGTCGATTACGATGTCTGGGATCCGGCCACCGACCCGCACATCGCCGCCCGCTACAGCATCGACAACCCCTCGGGCAAGGCGGTGTGCAAGACCGAGCTGCAGATCGCCTACAGCCTGGAGCGCAACCCGGATCGCCCGATCGCCGGCATCATCAGCCGCCTGACCTGGCACAAGGGCCTGGACATGGTGCTGGAGAACGCCGCCGCCTGGGTGGCGGCCGGCGGCCAACTGGCGGTGCTGGGCTCCGGCGAGGCGTGGATGGAGGGTGGTTTCCGCCACCTCGCCGACTGGCACCCCGGCAGCGTCGGCGTGCGCATCGGCTATGACGAGGCGCTGTCGCACCGCATCCAGGCCGGCAGCGACCTGCTGCTGGTGCCGTCGCGGTCCGAGCCGTGCGGGCTGACGCAGATGTACGCCATGAAGTACGGCACGCTGCCGCTGGTCCGCCGCACCGGCGGGCTGGCCGACACGGTGATCGACGCCACCCCGGCGGCGCTGGCCGACGGCGTGGCGACCGGCTTCGCCTTCATGAACGCCACCGGCCAGGAGCTGGGCTTCGCGCTGCGCCGGGCGATGGCGATCTACCGCAAGCCGGAGCTGTGGAACGCCATGCGCACCCGGGCGATGGGCCGCGACTTCGGCTGGGAGCGCCCGGCGCGGGAGTATCTGGAGCTGTACGAGGGGATTGCGGCGGAGTAAGGCGGCGGAAGAGGGAAACGTTGCTTCAAGGGGCCGTCCGCCCTATGTTCCGGGCGCAAATCCAGCGCTCCGGGTACCGATGACCGACCTCTCGCACATCCGCAACTTCTCCATCATCGCGCACATCGACCACGGCAAGTCGACGCTCGCCGACCGGCTGATCCAGCAGTGCGGCGGCCTCGACGCCCGCGAGATGCGCGAGCAGGTGCTCGATTCCATGGACATCGAGCGCGAGCGCGGCATCACCATCAAGGCGCAGACCGTCCGCCTGCTCTACAAGGCCAAGGACGGCATCCAGTACACCCTCAACCTGATGGACACCCCGGGCCACGTGGACTTCGCCTACGAGGTCTCGCGCAGCCTCGCCGCGTGCGAGGGCTCGATCCTGGTGGTGGACGCCTCCCAGGGCGTCGAGGCGCAGACGCTCGCCAACGTCTATCAGGCGATCGACAACAACCACGAGATCATCCCCGTCCTCAACAAGATCGACCTGCCGGCGGCCGAGCCCGACCGCGTCAAGCAGCAGATCGAGGACGTGATCGGCCTGGACGCGTCGGACGCGGTGGAGATCTCCGCCAAGACCGGCCTGAACATCGACGCCGTTCTGGAGGCGGTCGTCCAGCGCCTGCCGCCGCCGCAGGGCAACGCGGACAGCGAGCTGAAGGCGCTGCTGGTCGACAGCTGGTACGACCCGTACCTGGGCGTGGTCATCCTGGTGCGCGTGGTGGACGGCAAGCTGAAGCTCGGCCAGAAGGTCCGCTTCATGGCCGCCGGCAGCTCCCACGAGGTGGAGCGCGTCGGTGTGTTCACGCCGAAGGCGCTGCTGACCGGCGAGCTGGGTCCCGGCGAGATGGGCTTCATCACCGCCGCCATCAAGGACATCACCCAGACCAAGGTCGGCGACACCATCACCGAGGAGCGCCGCCCGGCCGCCGCCCCGCTGGCCGGCTTCAAGCCCTCGATCCCCGTGGTGTGGTGCGGCCTGTTCCCGGTGGACGCCGCCGACTTCGAGCGCCTGCGCGATTCCCTGGGCAAGCTGAAGCTGAACGACGCCAGCTTCCATTACGAGGCGGAGACGTCGGCGGCGCTGGGCTTCGGCTTCCGCTGCGGCTTCCTGGGCCTGCTGCACCTGGAGATCATCCAGGAGCGGCTGGAGCGCGAGTTCAACCTCGACCTCATCACCACCGCGCCGTCGGTGGTCTACAAGCTGTACATGACCAACGGCACCGTGATCGACCTGCACAACCCGGCGGACATGCCGGACGTGATGAAGATCGACCACATCGAGGAGCCGTGGATCAAGGCCACCATCATGCTGCCCGACGAGTACCTGGGCGGCGTCCTCCAGCTCTGCACCGAGCGGCGCGGCCAGCAGATCGAGCTGACCTACGCCGGTGCGCGCGCCATGCTGGTCTACCGCCTGCCGCTCAACGAGGTGGTGTTCGACTTCTACGACCGGCTGAAGTCGATCAGCCGCGGCTACGCCAGCTTCGACTACCAGATGGACGGCTACGAGGAAGGCGACCTCGTGAAGATGTCGATCCTGGTGAACGGCG
>Ga0196970_1001250_pt1 | contig 18471 bp, 15 predicted proteins | sample S1v_513CmetaG_FD_148672 | JGI IMG/M metagenome (GOLD analysis project Ga0196970, IMG submission 148672) | Soil microbial communities from Anza Borrego desert, Southern California, United States - S1+v_5-13C | ecosystem: Environmental > Terrestrial > Soil > Desert | place: USA: California...
GAGATCGATGAGGTGCGTTTTGGAGATAAGATACCCCGCTGCAAGCAGCACTGTGAGGTCGCGTGCCAGTGTTGCCGGGTCGCAAGAGACGTAGGTAATCCGCGGAGCACCTAACTCGCCGAGCTTCTTCGCGACCTCTTCGCCCATTCCGCCCCGCGGCGGATCAACCACGACATAATCGAATTGCGCGATGTCTCGCGCCCCGCTGAGAAACTGCTCGGTGCTTGTGTGGTAAGCGGTCACATTCGAAGGCGAGTTGCGCCGAAGGTCGTGATAGGAATAAGGCGCTGCTTCTACCGATGCGACCTCGCGGAAGTTTTGCGACATTGGCAACGTGAATAGCCCGACTCCCGAATAGAGGTCGAGCGCGAAATCGCCCATGCGGCCATGCGTGACGATGTGCACCATCGTGTCGGTCAGATGGCGGTTTGTTTGAAAGAACGAACCGGCGCTGACTCGGTACTTGCCTTCCGCCGCGTGATAAGTCAGTTCCTGGGCGCCGAATATATCGCGTAACGGTTGCGGGATCATCTCATGGCGCAGGTTCTGCCCCTGGCGCCGAAATACCGCCACTCCTGCGATTGCCGGCAGACTGCCCCGCAACGCGCGTACGAACTGCGTGATCCCCGAACTGATGCCCTGCGTTGCGTGATCGTCGAGGTTCAGTTCCAGCAGCAACGATTCGTCGTCGTGGCTGGCGAAGAACTCGATTTCTTCAATTTCGCGCGGTACCGCTTCGGCCCGGCCCAACTTCCAGAGTGCTTCGATGGCGCGGTTGATCAGGCGCGAACTGATCGGGCACTGTTCAACCGGCAGCAACTCGTGCGAGGCAAACCGGTGGTACCCCATCGCGAACCGTCGGCCTCCACGCACCTTCATCCGTGTGCGGTTCCGATAGTTCCAAGGTGCCGCCGCGTGCAAATGGGGCTGCTCGGGCAAGGGAACTTTGGCAATACGCTCTATGGTTTCGCGCAGGATTGCCGACTTGATTTGAAGCTGATGTTCGTAGGTCGTGTGCTGATAGTGACAGCCACCACAGTTCACGAAATACGGACATGCGGGCACGGCTCGTTCGGGCGAAGGTTTCAGAATCTTATCCGCGCGTGCGCGAAGGAACCCCGGCTTCTCCTCAATGACAGTAGCGTCGATCTGTTCGCCATCGAGCACGAAGGGAACAAATATGGCTTTGCGCCGGCCTGCTGCATCGGGCGCTGTGCGGGCAAGCCCATCACCACCGTAGATCAGCTTTTCTATCGTGAGTCGCAAGCAAGACCATTGTGGCACAATGCAGCCGCCGGGTCATCGAACATCGGTACAGGCACCCTCAATGCTGCCGAGCTACCAATCGCTTCTCATCATCTCCGGCACGGTTACGAAGCTGTAGCCCTGGTCCTTGAATCGGCGTATCAGCCGGTCGGTTGCCGCCACACTCGCGGATCGATCGGCCCCCATGCCGAGGTCCGAACCGTCATGCATCAGGACAACTTCTCCCCCGCGGATCCGGCGAGACACTCTGGACTCGATCACCTCCGCCGAGTCTCGGTTCCAGTCATAAGCGCTGATCGCCCACATAACGGGCACGAAGCCGCGTCGACGAACTTCGGCCAGCACGTCCGGGCGTCTCCCGCCGAAGGGTGGCCGAAACAGGTTGGAATGCTCGCCGACCACGTCGTTCAGCACGCGGTGGCAGGCTTCAATCTGCGCGCTCACCTGCGCTGGCGACGCAAAGATCAGATTCGGATGCGTATAGGTGTGATTGCCGATGGCATGCCCGGCGGCCGCTACTTCCCGAGCCAGGTCGGGCTGATGAGTCACGTGACGGCCGAGCATGAAGAACGTCGCCCGAACATCGTTTTTGGCCAAAACTTCCAACAGTTGCGGGGTGCTGGCCTTATTCGGACCGTCGTCATAAGTCAGGGCCAGCAGTCGCGACCCGCGCTCAAGCCCGATAAACGTGGGCCCGTAGAACTGCGAGGTTGGCCACATGGAGTGCCATCCCGCCGCTGTAAGCGTCGCCGCCACCGCCGATGCCAGAAGAGCGCCAACCATATTCGACCTTGCATTCTAAACGACCGGAAAGCGGGACTTGCAGACTTCGGGTCAAATCGCAGACCTGAGGACGACAAGCCGACGGACCTCCCGGGGCTGTTTACTCTTCGTTCAATTGCCTCCGCGCCCGATGCGAGCTATGCTTCGCGCAGCTTATCCGTTTCCTGAGCCATGGCAAATCTTTTCGAGCTCCCGCGCTATATCGCCATTGAGGGTCCGATCCGTGTGGGCAAAAGTACGCTGGCGCGCATCATCGCCGACCGCCTGCACGCGCAACAGATCATCGAACCCGACGAGAACCCTTTCTTGCAGCCGTTTTATGACGGTGAGCCGGGGGCCGCATTCCAGACTCAGTTCTGGTTCCTGATGCGGCGTTTCGAGCAGATGCGCGTTCTCGATACCAATGCCCATTCGCGCCGCGCTGTCGTCGCCGACTACATTTTCGAGAAAGATAAGCTGTTCGCCTGCCTGAACCTCAACGATACGGAACTTGAGGTCTACAACCGCTACTACGAATTGTTTCGGGAGCAGTTGCCCAGTCCTGATCTTGTCATCTATCTCCAGGCCACGCCGGAAGTCCTGAAAAAACGCGTGCGAAAGAAGAAAGCGCCGGGAGAAAAACAGATAAGCGACGACTACCTGGAAGAGGTTGTGAAGGCCTACGAGCACTTCTTCTTTCACTACACTGCGTCCGACCTGCTGGTCGTGAATACCACCGAGATCGATTTTGTGGACCACAATCAGGACCTACAGGAGCTATTGCGCAAACTCGATGAACCAATTCGCGGCACGCAATACTTCCTTCCTTTAGGCGGCGCTCAAGGCGCGGGAGCCTAAGACCAGCACATCCTCCATCGGAGCCACTCGAGCGCCAGCCAGCTCGCCTCGAATGCCTTTGGATAGTGTCCGTCTCGCATTTAGAATTCAGTCACTCTCAACATCGAGTAGGGAACTAGCCCGTGTGCGTGGACGGTGGGCGGTTCCCGACGTGGCCCCTACATGACTGACGGCGACAAGCGGGTGCGTTTTGCACAATTCGAGGCTGACTTCCGTTCCGGCGAGGTTTTCAGGAACGGCGTCAAAATTCCTCTTCAGGAAAAGCCGTTCCAGGTGCTGCGACTGCTTTTGCACGCTCAGGGCGGAGTGGTTACCCGCGAGCAGATCTACGCTGAGGTCTGGCCTGACACGCATGTCGCGGAAGCGGCATCGCTGAACACGGCTATTCGCAAGCTGCGTGCTGCGCTTGGCGATGATGCGCGAGATTCTCGCCTCATCCAGACCGTTGAGACCGGGTACCGCTTACTCGTTGAGCCCCGGTTTCCGACGAGTGCATCCCTGCGGGATCGGAACGGGCGAACCAGGCTTGCCCTGGCTCCGTTCGAGAATCTCGGCTCCGAAGATCAGGATTACTTCGCCGACGGCATCACCGAAGAACTGATCGCCCAACTCGGTCGCACGCACAGAGAAATCAGCATCATCGCGCCGTTCTCTACCATGCGCTATAAGGGGAGCGCGATGCAGATCGTAAACATCGCCCGCGATTTGCGCGCCGACTACGTACTCGCAGGTAGCGTTCTCGTATCCGGCGGCTCGGTGCAGGTTACGGCGAGGCTGATCCGCAGCGAGGGCCAAGTCTGCATCTGGTCGGACTCTTACGCCCGGGACGAAGGCGACATCTTCTCCATAGAGGATGAAATCACTCAGCGCATCGCCGGTGCCATCCTCACCGTTTTGACGGGGTCGGGAACCCGCGCAAGACATCTCACCACCGATAGCTGGACGTACGAGAAGTTTCTGAAAGGCTGCTTCTTCGCCAATAAGTGGAGCGAGGCGGGCTTTCGGAAGGCAATCGAGTTACTCCAGAAGACAATCGAGGAGGACCCTGAATTCGCGCCGGCGCACGCTGCGTTGGCCAAGCTCTACATGGGGATGAGCGCCCAGGGAATCCTGCCCCCCTCGGTGATTAACGAGCGCACACGCGCAGCAGCGTCCAGGGCGCTTCACCTTTGCCCTGACTTGGCGGATGCCGTAACAGCCCTGGGTTCGTCCCAACTGTTCTACGATGGCGATTGGCGGGCGGCAGAGCAAAGCTTCCTTAGATCAATTGAAATCAATCCGAGCGCGACCCACGCTTACGAGCGTTACTCGCATCTGCTGACGGCTGTTCGACGCCACGACGAAGCGCTTGAGCTCGCTTTGCGTGCTTGCGAACTGGACCCGCTGTCGCCCTTTGCCGCGAACATGCTGGGCTGCACGTACTACTTCGCTGGGCAGTATGAAGAAGCACGCGCGTGCCTTCAGGATTGCATCGACACGCATCCGGCCTTCCCGATAGCACATGCTTGCCTCAGTTGGGTGTATGGAGCGCTGGGCGAGATGGAGAAGGCAGTTGCCTCGCAGCGACTTGCGGTAGAGCAGAATCAGGGAAGCCCGGCCATGCTGGCCAACCTTGCCCACACGTTGGGAGTAGCCGGGTATCGAGACGAGGCGCTGCAGGTCCTCACGCGAGTTCTCGAGGCTCGGCAATCAATATGGGTGCCACCGTACTGGATTGCCTTGGCTTACCTGGCTATCGGGGACCACGACGCGGTTTTCGACTGGCTGGCCAGGGGAATCGAAGAACGCTGCGGATGGCGCATTTACTACGGAGTAGATCCTAAGCTGGAAGCGCTGGCCGCCGACGACCGCTTTCGAACCATCCTGAACCGCGTCGGTTTTCCCCAATCGGACGCGGGAATCGGCACGGCTATCAAGCGGTGAGCCGCACCTATTTTGGTCCGGATCGGCACAAATGTGCCTTTTTCTAGGCGTCGCGCATCGAACGGACTACAATTGACTGGTAACAGGCTCTATCCGCCTGGACCGGCTACTCACAGCCGCAGCCAGCAGTGGCGGAGGGGCACTGGAGGTACATCGTGAGTCTTGCTCCCACTGGCCAGCCACAGTCGAAGGTTACGACCGCCTCACTTCAGCAAAAAAAGCTCAACCGCGAACCCATAACTTGCCTGACGGCCTACGACTACACCAGCGCGCGTCTGGTGGACGAGGCCGGTATCGACCTCATCCTGGTCGGCGACTCGCTCGCGCAGGTCATGCTCGGGTACGAAAACACGCTGCCCGTCACCATGGACGAGATGGTGCACCACACACGGGCTGTCAAACGAGGGGTTCGTCGTGCGCTCATCGTTGCCGACATGCCGTTTTCGTCATACCACATCAGCCGTCGCGAGGCGCTAGCCAACGCCGCACGCTTCGTGAAGGATGGTGGTGCTGAGGCGGTCAAGGTCGAAGGCGGTGAGAAGCGAGCCGAGTTGATCCGTCGCCTTCTTGACGCCGAAATCCCGGTTATGGGTCACATCGGCCTGACGCCGCAATCGATTCACGCAATGGGGGGCTACAAGGTGCAGGGCAAGACGCTTGCAGCCATCGAGCAACTCATGCGTGATGCCGTGGCGCTGGAACAGGCGGGCGTGTTCTCGATCGTGCTCGAGGGTATCCCGCGCGAAGTCGCGGCCATGATTACCGAGGAAGTGCGCGTGCCCACCATCGGAATCGGCGCCGGCCCGGAGTGCGATGGGCAGATACTCGTGTTTCACGACCTGCTAGGCTTGACCTTCGGCCCAGCCGCCAAGTTTGTCCGCCGCTATGCCAGCGTGGGCAGCGTAGTTTCAGGCGCGCTCGACAGCTACCGTCAGGATGTCGAGGCCGGAAACTATCCGAACGACGCTGAAGCCTACCACCTGCCCAAAGAAACGGCTGCCGCACTTGAAACCGTACTGCAAAGGAAGCGGCGCATGCGGAATGACATGGCTGCAGATTAGCTGCGATGTGGCGGCTTGCCGGCTTTGATAAGGGCGTCGTCTCGGCCCGCTCTGTGCCAGTGCAAAGTGCTTGATACGGGCAGAATGCCGGCGCTACGACTGGGTCAACTAACCCTGTACACCTGTCCTGTCTGGCGTCCTTCTATGCTTCGGCTGTAAGCGAGCGCTGCGCGTGCGGCGGGTACAGGCTCAAATCCGCGGAAAAATGGCCCGAATGCCGCCATTGACTCCAGCAATACACCGGGGCTGACAAGGTTGATTCTCAGCCCGCGCGGCAGTTCGATGGCAGCGGCGCGGACGAAGCCTTCAAGAGCGCAGTTCACCATGGTCGCCGATGACCCGGCTGCGATTGGCGCATCCGCAGTGATTCCTGAAATCAACGTGATCGAGCCGCCATCTCGCAGGTATTCACGGGCAGCGAGCGCCAGGTTCACCTGTCCCAGAAGCTTGTTTTTCAGACCGAGTCCATAAACGGAATCATCCAGCGCAGCGGGCTGAATCTCCGCCAGCGGAACGAAGGCCACGGTTCCGGCTGCACAGGCGACAGCGTCGAGTTCACCGGCTTCACTCAGTCCGCGCCGAATGCTGGCCGTATCAGCGATATCGAGCCTGATGTCACCCGACTTGCTGCCGGCGGTGATTACCTCGTGACGTGACAAAAGCTCTGCCCCGACGGCGCGTCCGAGTGTGCCGCTCGCGCCGACAAGCAAAATGCGCAGACGCTGATTATTCATGTCCGACATTGTGAGTTGAGAAATATGAAGAAAGCAAGCTGCCCCGGGCAAGGGTGTACTACCATGGCTTGTGGGTGACCTGTCCGAATCTGCTGAGGCGGGGCCTTTCATTCGTACATGTGAAACATGCCGAAGCGCGAATCGATAACTCACTCCTCCCGCATTGTTGCGGCAGACCACTTCGATCCGACTCGGCTTCGTCCCGTGCCTCGGGATTTCTACAATCGCAACCCACGCCAGGTCGCGCCCGATCTGCTCGGAAAAGTGCTCATTCGGCGTGAGCGTGAAGCGCTCATTTCAGGACGCATTGTTGAGACCGAAGCCTACCTTGGCACGGATGATGCTGCGGCACACTCGGCTACCGGCAAGACGGCTCGCAATGCCGTTCTGTTCGGCCCTCCCGGGTACGCTTACGTGTACCTGATCTATGGGAACCACTTTTGTCTGAATGTGTCGTGCCTGGGTGAAGGCGACGCCGGGTGTGTCCTCATCAGGGCATTGGAGCCACTGGCTGGAATCGAAGAGATGGGTCACCTTCGCGGCCTGAACATCGATCCTGCGAAGCACCTGCGACTGCTCAGTTCCGGTCCGGGACGCCTGGCGCAAGCTCTGGGCATCACTCGTCCACGGGATAACGGCAAGGACTTGGCCGACGCCACTTCAGACCTGCGAATTGCGGAAGATGGCTTCGTTCCCGCCGGGATTGCCGCAACGCCTCGCGTCGGCATCACGAAAGCGGCCGAGCACCCGCTGCGTTACGTGATTCGCGGCAATCCATTCGTGTCGGGCAACGCGGTTCCGCTTTAGGAAGCCGCAGGCGGGAACGTCTGCCCTTTGTTATTCCGACGTACTCCGATGTCCTCCCGGAGGTTTGTCATCCCGAGCGCAGCGAGGGATCCCTACTCGCAAGATGATGCTGAAGCCAGCGAAGCCCGTTCGCGTCACCTGTTCCTGGCGCCCACTTCTGCTTCTCCTGCTCCCATCAGCACCGTGTTATCGATCAGCCGCGTAGGGCCGACGAACGCGGCGATGGCTACCAGCGCCCCCCGACTCACGTCCTCGATCGGATCCAGCGTCTCGCGATCCACAATTTCCAGGTAATCCAGCCGCACTTCGGGTCCTTCCGCAACAACAGACTTTCCTTCCTCAAGAAGCCGCGCCGCCCTGCGCTCGCCCTGATCGGCAAGCGTCTGGATTCGCGTAAGTGCGCGATAAAGGACGAGTCCCTGCCTGCGGTGCTCGGCGTCGAGGTAACGGTTTCGCGAACTCATTGCCAATCCGTCGCGCTCGCGCACGATCGGCATCACCACAATGCGAACGTCCATATTGAGGTCGCGAACCATCTTGCTCAGGATTACGACTTGCTGTGCGTCCTTCTGCCCAAAGTAGGCAAAGTCCGGCCGAACCACGTTGAACAGCTTGGCGACTACAGTAGTTACGCCGCGAAAGTGCGTAGGACGCGTCCGACCCTCAAGCTTCTGGGGTAAACCTTCGACCTCGACGAACGTCGCCGCATTTGTCGGGTACATTTCTTCCGGAGTCGGTGCGAATATGGCGGTCACCCCTTCCGCTTTGAGCAACTCACAGTCGCGCTCGAAGGTTCGTGGGTACTTCGCGAGGTCTTCGTTAGGGCCGAACTGAAGCGGATTGACGAAAATCGAGACCACCACGAAATTGGTCTGGCTGCGAGCGGCGCGTACGAGCGACAAGTGACCATCGTGCAGCGCGCCCATAGTCGGCACGAAGCCTATGACTTTCCCTTCGCGCTGGGCCTGCCTGCACAGCGCGCGCGTTTCTTCGATCGTATGTAGAACTTTCACGAGCCCACGATAGCACGGTGCGCGATCGTGGTCAGCAATCCGCACTCAGCAATCAGCAATCAGGATCAGCACTCAGCAGTCAGCCGTCAGCAATTCAGCACTCAGCCGCTCGAGGAGTCATCCTGAGCGCAGCGAAGGATCTATGCATTGCCTGAGTTGCGGAAGACCGCACACCATTCAGCAATCTCCTTGCGCATTCCGGAGCGTTGGTACCCAAACTGACGGCTAACTGCTGCGACGCGCCGCTCCCCCCGGGTACATCCTTGCGCAACAGTGCATTGAACTTTCGCGTTTGACGTCGAAACTCCGCAGACCGCAACCTATGTGACTGGGCGGTGTTCAACTGAATAGCAGTTTCAGGCGCGCGCCAAACTTCGTCGGGGAGGCATTATGAAGCGTAGCTTCGGACTGTTTTTTGCGGCTCTGTTTTTGGCACTCTTTGGAGTGGCAGGGTCCGCGTTTGCGCAATGGGGCCAGAATGCGCCGCGCGACGGCGCCTGCTTTTACAAGGACGGCTATGGGAGCGAGTCGTTCTGCCTGAATGCCGGCCAGAGCGTTGATCGCATGCCGCCGGGTTTCAACGACCAGATCACATCCATGCGCCTCTTTGGCCGCGCGCGCGTCGTTGTGTTCGAGAACAGCAACTACGGCGGCCCGAATGAGACGTTTGACCGCAGCCAGTCTGACCTGCGGAACGTGCGCAAACGCGATGACCCGAGCCGTGTCTGGAGCGACCGCATCTCGTCCATTCGAGTGGAATATGCGGAAGGCCGCGCCGATGATCGTTGGGGCCGCGACCGCGACGACGACCGCTGGCGTGACAGGGACCGGGATGACCGCTGGCGTGATCGGGATCGCGACGACCGCTGGCGCGATCGTGATGATCGCGGCTGGCACGGTGGCAACAACCCCAACTTCCCCGTGTGGGGACGTGGTCCGCAGCCCCGCCAGGGTGCCTGCTTCTTCCGCGATAGCAATTGGCGCGGTGATTACTTCTGCATGGCGCGCGGCCAGAGCCTGAGCTCCATGCCTCCCGGCTTCAATGACCGCATCTCGTCCGTACGCCTGTTCGGCGGCGCCAGAGTTTTCGTGTTCCAGGATTCCAATTTCCGTGGGCGCGAGGGGCGTTTCCGACGCGACATCGCCGACCTGCACGACCGCCGTCTGCGTGACGACCGCGACCGCAACTGGAACGACCGGATCTCGTCCATACAGGTGGACTGAGCGAGAAAACGTTTCGGAGGTTTCGGAAGTTTCGGATGTCGACCCTGCTAGGGGCCGAACCAACTTCCGAAACCTTTGAAACCTCCGACACCTCCAAACTTGACTCTTTAATCCGCCAACCTCGTCGCAATCTCTTCCAATTCCGTCGTGATCGGCGGGATCACTTCACCTGTTTCAGCACTTCGGGCCCCGTATTTCCCCTCACCCTTGCTCTCGATGTACGCCCACGGCGTCGCCGGATCGTGAGTAAAAACCACGAGCCAGTTATTGGGCACGGCGGATTCATAAAAGCGCTTGCGGTTGGCGATGGTCTCCAGTGGATACAGGTCATATCCCATGACCCACGTCAGGTCGAGATGTGCCGTGGTGGGAATCAGGTCGCTGATGTAGCACGCCGTCTTGCCTTGGCTCTCGACAAAAACCGCCTGCATAGTAGCGGTATGCCCGGGATAAACGCGTACCGAAACTCCGGGCACGATCTCGCGATCTCCAGTCACCAACTCCATCTGCCCGCTTTCGACGAGCGGATTGTAGTTGTCGCTCAGATAACTCACTCGGTCGCGTTCGTACTGACGCAGTCCGTGGCGCCATTCGCCTTCCGGAGCATAGTAGGTGGCGCGAGGAAACGTCGGAACGATGTTGCCGCCCTGTCGCATTGTGTTCCAGCCACAGTGATCGAAATGCAAATGGGTGTTGATGACGACATCCACGTCTTCTGGCGATATCTTCGCCGCGTCGAAGTTGGCTAACAACCGTGCTTCATTCGCATAGATTTTCTGCGGCTTTTCACCCAACTTGTTGCCGATACCGGTCTCCACCAGCACTGTGTGCTCGCCCGTGCGGATAAGCAGCGAGTTCAACCCGAGCCGTAGCCGGTTCTGTTCGTCAGCCCGAAACTTCTTTTCCCAGAGCGGCTTCGGTACTACGCCGAACATGGCACCGCCATCCAGCCAGTACCCGCCGTCAGACAACATGGTCAGTTCAAAATCGCCCAGCGTCAGTCGATGCATTTCTCCTCGCAACACAACCCCGAATAGATGCGCGACCGCATAAAAGGAAACGAGGGATTCGCCGCCTGATGCCCGGCCTGTTACTCCACATCATTCATCTGCCCTCCAGCAGCTACCCTGTATAATCTCGCCAACCGCCATGAGCACATCTGCCAGCGTCTCGAATCCGCAACCCGCAACCACCATCACTTCTGTCCCACCGGCCAAAACTTCCGGGCGTATGGTGTCGCTGGACGTGTTTCGTGGCCTGACGATCGCGGGCATGATTCTGGTGAACAATCCGGGGAACGGGCATGCTTATGCGCCCCTGAAACACGCGGCTTGGAACGGGTGGACGCCAACCGATCTGATTTTTCCGTTCTTCCTGTTCATCGTGGGCGTCTCACTGGTGCTCTCATTTGCTTCGCGCCTGAACCGTGGCGCCTCACGATCGGAACTGCTGGCGCACAGCCTGAAGCGCGCCGCCATCATTTTTGCCATCGGAGTAGCGCTGAACGCTTTCCCGTACTACCACGTGATGCCGATCCGCTTCGTAGGCGTGTTGCAGCGCATCGGCTTGGCGTACGGCGCAGCCGCCTTGATCACCTTGTGGACAGGACGGCGAGGCAGGATCATCGCTGCCGTTGCCCTGATCGGCGGTTACTGGGCGTTGATGCGGTTCGTTCCTGTACCCGGCTTCGGCATACCGGGCCGCGATATTCCGCTGCTCGACCCCGACCGGAACTGGGCCGCACTGTTCGACCAGTGGATCGTCCCCGGTCGTCTCTACCTGGGAACCAGCGATCCGGAAGGGTTCCTGAGTACGTTCCCCGCCATCGGTACAGTGCTGCTGGGCGTGCTGACCGGCGAGTGGCTTAGGTCGAAAGCCACACCGACGCGCAAGGCGATCGGTATGTTTGCATGGGGCGCTGCAGGACTACTCGCGGGCAAGCTATTCGACGTCTGGATGCCGATCAACAAAAACCTTTGGACCAGCTCGTTCGTCCTGTTCACGGCTGGATTCGCGCTGATTGTGCTGGCGGCGTGCTACTGGCTAATCGACGTCCGGGGCTGGCGCGGCAAGTGGACCGAGCCATTTCTCGTGTTCGGGACAAATGCCATCGTGGCTTACACGCTCGCTTCGCTCACCGCCAAAATCATCTATCGGACTAAGATTCTGGGCGGAACAACGAGCATCCAGCGCTACATCTTCGATCACGTTTTCGCGCCACTCGGAAACCCGAGTTTCACGTCGCTGTTGTTCTCCCTGGCGTTTGTGGCCGTCTGCGCGATTCCGGTATGGGTGCTCTACCGCAAGGGCATCTTCATCAAAATCTGAGCCGAAGACCTGGGAGAGGAGATCGTCCTGGGAAAGGAATCGTAGCGCAGCCAGCCCGGGGCCGGTCCTCGTCGCGAGGCTCGGTCACCTCTCCGGTCGCAGCTCTACAGCAGCCCTTCCTGCTTGTCGTCGCCGGTTGCCTTCTCGCCCTTAATCGTGAGATTTCCGGCATTCACCACGGCGCGTAACGAGTACTGACCCTCACCGCTCCTGGAAACGTTCTGCACAAGCCCGGCAGCATAGGCCGACCACGGGCCGGCAGACAGGGTACCGGCGGTCACCTTCAGACTTACACGTCCATAGTCGTCTGCACGGCCAATCGCCAGCGTCGCATTACCCGCATTGAGCACTATGTCCTTGCTGCCCTTTACGCCGTTCAGGTCGAGGTTGCCAGCCGCAAGGTGGATGGAAACGTCGCTCACCTCGGGAACCTCGATCACGTATTTCGGCCCCGAACCGAACGTACTGCCGGCGGGCGTATCAGTCCAGATCCGAGCATCCCCATCGGGGCTGAGATGCAGAGCGGCTTCGCACGACTCAACGCAACGTGCAACCACAGTGCCGCCCGCCCTGCCGATCACTTCCACATTGCCGCGCGAAAGATCTATGCGCACCGTTCCACCTGGAGCAAACGACCGGCTTACCTCACTGGGCGCTACGGAAGCTCGCACCGAATGCTTGTGGCAGGAAGGGAGAACAATCATCGCAAGAACGAGAAGAATGAGTGCGAATGCACGAACACGCCTGGGCATAGTACGCCTCCAGCAGTGAATACGGGTTGTGGAGGCGTTCGGTTCCGAAAAATCGCAGCGCAATCATCTTGTAGCAGCATCACGACGAGTTGGTGTCGATTGAACCGATAAATAAGCGCCTATACCTCAGGGCTACTGTGCAGTTTGGCTGATTGCGCTTGTGCTCACGATCACCGCGTGTTTGTTTTCGATGGCCCGATGATTAAATCTTCTGAACGCGCTGAACGTCGCGTACGCCGGGGATTTTTCGCAGTCCCGCGATGATGTGCTCGAGGTGCTTCAGGTGCTCAATATCGATGACCACATCGATATTGGCCTGACGGTTGGCCGTGCGTGCCTCGATGTTGCGGATATTCGTGTTCTCGTCGCTGATGATGGTTGCAATCTGTTTCAACATGCCCGAGCGGTCGTCGCAAAAGACGGTAAGTTTTACGGGGAACCCTGCCGCCGCGCCGTCCTTGCTCTTGCCTTCACGCGCCCATTCGACAGCGATGCGCCGTTCAGGCTCATTGATCAGATTGATGACGTTGGGACAGCTCTTCGCATGGACGGCCACGCCTTTGCCGCGCGTAACGTAACCGATAATCTCTTCACCGCGAATGGGGTTACAGCAGCGCGCACGATAGACCATCAGGTCGTCGTGTCCCTTGACCGTTAATGCCGCGTTCGTCGCGTTGCCGCCAAAAACGCGGCGCACCACGCTCGTCAGGCCAGATATGGGCTTCTCTTCATCCGCGCCGGGGGCCGCCTGCTCCGTGCTTGATTCTGGCGCGAGGCGCCCGAGAACCTGGCGTGCAGAGTACTTGCCGTAACCGATGCCGGCAATCAGGTCATCCTGGCGGCTCAGTCCGTAGTCATGCGCGACCCGCTTATACTCGTCTTCTTTTATGTCCTTGAGCGAGATACGGTATTTGCGCGCTTCTTTTTCGATCAGCTTGCGGCCGATTTCTATCGCACGCTGCCGCTGATGGATATTGAGCCAGTGCTTGATCTTCTGGCGCGCGCGGCTTGACTTCGCCAGCGTGAGCCAGTCGCGGCTCGGCTTGTGCCCGGCCTGGGTGATGATTTCCACGATGTCGCCCGAGCGCAGCTTGTATCGCAACGGCACCATACGCCCGTTCACCTTGGCACCGATGCACGTGTGTCCCACTTCGGTATGAACGGTGTAAGCGAAATCGATCGGCGTTGCGTCACGCGGCAGAATTACGATCTTGCCCTTCGGGGTGAAGGTATAGACCTCCTCCGGGTAAAGATCGATTTTCAGGTTCGACAGGAACTCGCCGGGGTCGCTGACTTCGCGCTGCCACTCCACCATCTGCCGCAGCCATGCCAACCGCTGCTCATCTTTCGCGGAGATGGGGCCGTCCTTGTACTTCCAGTGCGCCGCGATGCCTTCTTCCGCAATCTTGTGCATCTCTTCGGTGCGGATCTGCACTTCGAAAGACATGCCGTTCTCGGCGATCACGGTAGTATGCAGCGACTGATACAGGTTCGGCCGCGGCATGGCGATGAAGTCCTTGATGCGGCCGGGTACAGGGCGCCAGAGATTGTGAATGATGCCTAGAACCGCGTAACAGTCGTGGACGGACTTGGTGATGATGCGCATCGCGAACATGTCATAGACCTGGTCCACGCTGATGCGCTGCCGCTCGAGCTTCTGATGGATGCTCCACAGGCGCTTGATTCGGCTGTGTACTTCCGCTTCGAGCCCGGCTTCCTTAATCTTGTGCCGGATGACTGCTTCTATCTTGCCGAGAAAGTGTTCGCCCGCTTTGCGCTTTGCTTCGACTGTGTCGGCAAGTTGCTTGTAGCCGATCGGATCGCAGTACTTGAACGAAAGATCTTCCAGCTCGCCGCGGACCTTGCCCATCCCGAGCCGGTGTGCGATCGGCCCATAGATATCCTGCGTTTCGCGCGCAATCTTCTCCTGCCGGTCTTTGGGCAAGTACTCCAGTGTGCGCATATTGTGCAGGCGATCCGCTAACTTGATCATGACCACGCGAATATCGTCCACCATGGCCAGGACCATCTTGCGGACGTTCTCTGCCTGCCGCTCCTCGCGCGAAGCGAAGTCGATCTTGCTGATCTTCGTCACGCCCTCGACGATGTGCGCCACCTGCTCGCCGAACAGCTTCTCAATCTGCTCGACGGTGACCGACGTGTCTTCCACCACATCATGTAGCAGGCCGGCCGCGATAGCGGTAACGTCGAGCTTCAGGTCCGTGAGGATGAGGGCGACTTCAAGAGGGTGAATCAGGTACGGCTCGCCGCTGGCGCGGGTCTGTCCGGAGTGCTGCTGGAGACAGAAATCGTATGCCTTGCGCACCAGGTCCAGATCGTCGCTCGGCCGGCTCTCCCGCAGCTTTCTCATGAGCTCGCGGAACTTCGTTACCGTCAGAACATTGGTCGCGATCTGTTGGCGCAACGTCGCCATAACTGATTATAGCCCGAGGTAAGCTGCTCGCTTACAGCAGTTCCTATTCATCGGTTGAATAAGGTGACTGTTCTGCTGATTTGATGATTGAAGCAGCTTTGGAGTTTCTGACTCTCAAATTTCCCGTTCGCGTTCAGGTTCGATTTGAACGCGGGTGCTTGAAACTCAAAGCCGGAAGCTCGAAACTAACGTCCTATGAAGATCCTGCTCAGCGGTGCGACGGGCCTGATCGGGAGCGCGCTGATTCCGGCGCTCCAAAAAGCCGGTTACGAGGTGATCAAACTCGTGCGTCGAGCGCCCTCGGACGAGACTGAGATCGTGTGGGATCCAACCAGAGCGCCAGACCAGCGACTTGTCGACCGACTTAGCGGCTTCGATGGCGTCATTCACCTCGCAGGCGAGACCATCATGGGCCGCTGGACTGCTGAGAAGAAGGCCCGCATCCGCGACAGCCGGACGATTCCCACTCGAAACCTTTGTTCCGCGCTTGCTTCCGCGTCCGCCAAACCCAGAGTGCTGCTTTCGGCTTCCGCGATCGGCATTTATGGGAACCGCGGCGATGAAGTGCTGACAGAGGAAAGTGCACCCGGCAGCGGGTTTCTGGCCGAGGAGGTGGCTGTCCGGTGGGAGCAGGCGACCGAAGCCGCGCGCGAGGCTGGCATTCGGGTGGTCAACCTGCGTATTGGCGTGGTGCTTACGCCCAAGGGAGGTGCACTCAAAGAAATGCTGCTGCCGTTCCGCATGGGCGTGGGTGGGAAGACCGGCTCAGGCCGCCAATGGATGAGCTGGATCGCACTCGAGGACGTCGTTTCCTCGATCGTGTTCCTGCTGGTGAATGAATCCATTGCAGGCCCGGTGAACCTGACCGCGCCCAAGCCGGTGACAAACGCTGAATTTTCCAAGGCCCTTGCGAGCACGATGCGTCGCCCAGCGGTCTTCTCGCAACCGGCGTTCCTTATCCGCACCATCTTTGGCGAGATGGGCGAGACCCTGTTGCTCGGCAGCACACGGGTGCTCCCGCGAAAACTCGAAGCGAGTGGCTATAGGTTCAAGTACTCCGAAGTAAACGAGGCGCTCAGGGCAATGGTGGGAGAGCGGTAATCAGTTGACGTATCACGAAAGTCGGTACTCTCACCGTTCCAGCGTCGGCAATATCTTCAGCGCCGCCAGCAGCGAACTTCCGATCAGAATCACAAAGACCCCTATCGAGATCCACGCATATCGACGGTCGCCTTCGCGCCAGAATACGATGGCTGCGACCAGCACGCGCGTGATCGGGGTCGACATCAGCACCAGCACGCCAGCTTCGGTTACGTACCGCCCAGTAGCGGCGTGAGCCAGCGACACCAATCCGCCCAGCACAATCAGCACGATCGACAGATACGCGCCAATGCGCAGCACCAGTCCAACGGCACGATCTTCCGAGCGAGTGTCGCGTGTGCGGCCCGGAGCGGATTGGTTCAAGTCCGTCGACATTCAGTCATTCAATCGTCGAATCAGCTAAATCTTTCCTTCAGCGATCTTCGCAATCATCTGCGACGCAAGATACAGCGTCACGATGATCAGTATGCCCAGCACATAAGAAGCTCGCAGCTTTGGCGCCAGCCTCGCCCCCGTAAGTGACCCGGCGAAAACTCCGACGACAATCGGCGCGGCAAGCGCCATCAGGACGTCACCCCGCCCCCAGTAGATGAACGCGCTCGCTGAGGCCGTCACTCCGATCATGAAATTGCTCGTCGCAGTCGCCACCCGCAGCGGAATCCCCATGAACAGGTACATCACCGGAACCTTCACCGCTCCTCCGCCGATTCCGAGCAGGCCGCTCATTCCTCCGGCAAAAAACGCGGCGCCCATGCCCGCCGGGTAGTTTCGTACGTCGTAAGGTGGGATCGTCGACTCAGCCTTCTGATATCGGCCTTGCCACGCACGCTTAAGCAGCGACAACCCGGTGTAGAGCAGAAAGCACGTGAACAGGATTGCGAGCGTGGTGCGGTGCACATACCCGGCGATCACGGCCGCCGCCACCGCACCCAGCGTGGTCGCCAGTTCAAGCGTCATGCCCAGACGAATGTCGGTCACACCGCGTTCGACGTTCACCGATGAAGTTGCCGTCGACGTGGCGATCACTGCCATCAGACTCACGCCGATCGCCTGGTGCATCGGCACTCCCATGTAAACGGCGAGCACCGGAATGATCAGGATTCCGCCGCCGAGTCCCACGATGGAGCCCAGCGTTCCGGCGGCGAAACCTACAACGGCGAGTATGAGGACGTACGTTGCTGACACGATCTTTCTTCAACCGCGACGATCTTTTTACGAAGATGTCATCCTGAGCGAAGCGAAGGATCTATGCATTTCGCTCGAGCGCCTTCCCTTTGCTCCGGGCCAAGTGACACCTCTCCTTTGATGCTCTCTTCGCCTGGCACCAAGAACCCGTGCTTACGCTGTTCGCGCTGCCTGGAATGCCTCAATCCTTTCTCGCACGCTCAACACGCGCTTCGGCAACTTTAGGCGGCTGCCTTCTTCCAATATCGGCACCAATTTGTCGAACTCAGGCCCCGAGTGCGAACCCGTCAGCGCCACGCGAATCGGGTGGAACAGGTCTTTGCCCTTCACGCCCGTCTCGGTCTTCACTTCATTGACGATGGCCTTGAAGCGTTCAGGCGACAGTTTCTGCGCTTGTGCTTCCGCATCGGCAGCAATCTTCGCGGCGAACGCGTCCAGCACTCTCGCCGTGTTGGGCGCACTCAGCACTTCGGCGTTGTCGGGCGCCATCGTGGCTGCAACCGGATCGTAGGCAAAGATCAGCGAAGCGCGTTCCGGCAACTGCTCCAGGCGATCTACCGAGGGCGCAAGCAGCGCCGTGATCTTCTTCAGCCATTCGAGCGCTTCGTCGCTCAGGCCGTATCCCGGCTTCGAGACCTCCGCAGCCGGTGTCAAGCCTGTCTGGGCAACGATGGAGTCGCGGAACATGCGGTCCCAGTAGTTCTGCGCCAGCGCTGCGAGGCGCTCCGGCGCGGCTTCCTTGATATAGTGACGGTTCAGCCAGTTCAGCTTGTCGACATCGAACACGGCAGCCGAAGGCGTTACCCGCCCAATGTCGAACTCTTTCACCAACTCTTCCTTGCTGAAAATTTCGCGGTCGCCGCCACTCGGAGCCCACCCGAGCAGCGCCAGGTAGTTGAACAGGGCCTCGGGCAACACGCCACTGTCGCGGAAATTGGCGATCGACACGGCACCGTGACGCTTTGATAGCCTCTGGCGATCCGCACCAAGAATCGTCGAAAGGTGCGCGAACTCGGGCACCTT
>Ga0196970_1001251_pt1 | contig 18470 bp, 19 predicted proteins | sample S1v_513CmetaG_FD_148672 | JGI IMG/M metagenome (GOLD analysis project Ga0196970, IMG submission 148672) | Soil microbial communities from Anza Borrego desert, Southern California, United States - S1+v_5-13C | ecosystem: Environmental > Terrestrial > Soil > Desert | place: USA: California...
GCCTCGTCAAGGCGGCGGTGTTCGGCTTCGTCATCGCGCTGATGGGCTGCTATTTCGGTTACAAGTCGCGCGGCGGCGCGCAGGGCGTGGGTCAGGCGACGACCAACGCGGTGGTCGCCGCTTCCATCCTCATCCTGGTGTCGAACTACCTGATCACCGGCATATTCTTCTCGACGAAATGACCAATCCCCCGCCCAAGATCGCGCTCAAGCACGTGCACAAGCGCTTCGGCCACAAGGTGGTGCTGAACGGCATCGACCTGGAGGTGGGGCGTGGCGAATCGCTGGTCGTCATCGGCGGCTCGGGTACGGGCAAGTCGGTGATGCTGAAGTGCATCCTGGGGCTGCTGCAGCCGGACACCGGCTCCATCAAGGTGGACGGGCAGGAGACCACGCGCCTGAAGAGCCGCGAGCGCGAGAAGCTGCTGCACAAGTTCGGCATGCTGTTCCAGGGTGCCGCCCTCTTCGACAGCCTGAAGGTGTGGGAGAACGTCGCCTTCGGCCTGATCCAGGGCGAGCACATGCCGCGCCCCCAGGCCAGGGAGATCGCCATCGCCAAGCTGGGCGCCGTCGGCCTGTCGCCGGAGGTGGGCGAGCTGTCGCCGGCCGAGCTGTCGGGTGGCATGCAGAAGCGCGTGGCGCTGGCCCGCGCCATCGCCGACGAGCCGGAGATCATCTTCTTCGACGAGCCGACCACAGGCCTCGACCCCATCATGGCCGACGTGATCAACGAGCTGATCGTGCAGTGCGTGAAGGACCTGGGCGCCACCGCCGTGACGATCACGCACGACATGGCCTCGGCCCGCAAGATCGCCGACCGGATCGCCATGATCTACCAGGGCAAGATCATCTGGGCCGGCCACGCCAGCGAGATCGACAACTCCGGCAACCCCTACGTCGACCAGTTCGTGCACGGCCGCGCCGAGGGGCCGATCCAGATGCAGATCCGGGCGCTGTAGGCGGCGCGCCGGTCACTGTACCTTGCTGCCGGGCGGCGGAACCGATACGACGCGGTCCGCTTCCACGCTCAACACGCCTTCGACCCGTTCCAGCCTGGACAGCTTCGCATCATCCACGGTGCCGCTGACGACGCCGATGACGTCGTGCGTCTGTTCGACATGCAGACCGGCGTTTGCCAGATGATCCACGACGTCCGTGAAGCTCTTCAGATGGTCATCGGCCACGCTCACATTCACTTTCAGACGCGTCATCGCTGCACCCTCCTCCGGCGAACCTCGTCTCACCGGGAATATGGACCTCCGGCCGCCGCGTTTGAAGCTTCGATGCCATGGGGGCTCCGGGGAAGGATCGCTCCTCCCCCGGCGCCTCGTCACGGGGCCTGGACAAGCCCCACGCCCACGTCGCGGCTCGGCTGGTTCAGGCGCCGCGCCGACCGCAACAGAACGTCGCTCAGCGCGCGCCCACGCAGTTCGGCATTGGACTCCGCGTAAAGGGCGGCGATGCCGGCCACGTGCGGAGTCGCCATGCTGGTGCCGTCCTTCCGGTCGTAGAGCATGTCGCGCGGCACCGACGACAGCACATCCACGCCGGGGGCCGCGATGTCCACCTGCCCTCCCTCGGGATTGAGGCCGCCGCACGTGAACCACGCCGGCACGAATTGTCGGTCCACGGCGCCCACGGCCATGATGGAGGGGCAGTTCGCGGGGTGCGACACCGGCTCGATCCTGTGCGGCCGCCGGCTTTCGTTGCCGGCCGCAGCGATGATCAGCGTTCCGGCGGCAAGGGCACGCTGCGCGGCCCTTTCGAATACCGTCGAGTGCCGCTGCCCCAGCACCGTGGGCGCGCCCAGCGACATGGAAACCACCGCACACTTGTTGACGATCGCCCAGGTGATGCCTGCCAGGATGCCGGAATCGCTGCCGGAGCCGCTGTCGCCGAGGACCTTCCCCGCGAAGATCTCCGCGCCGTACGCAACGCCATAGCGCGGCAGCTGACCGGGCGATCGCGATCCCATCGACGTGCCGATGCAATGCGTGCCATGCCCGTGGACGTCCTCGGGCGTTTCATTCGGAACGAACGACTGCGCCTGCACGACGCGCCTGATGAAGTCCGGATGCCCGGCGTCGAAGCCGGTATCCAGTACGGCTACGCGGATCCCTTCGCCGGAGAAACGGCTCTGCGGCACGCCGGTCGCTTGCAGGCCCCAGGTCGACAATTCCTCGTTGAAGTTCTCCACACCCGCGAGGCCCGCTTCGTCGGCGGGAATCTCGCCGAGCAGCCGACCAACCAGCGTGTTGACCGCATCGCGATAGCCGCGGAAGTAGTCCAGCGCCAACGGCTCGCCCTGCCGGGTCAGCGACCGCGGACGGCCGTCGTCGGACAGCATGATCGTCGGCGGCCGCGAGCGCACGTCGCCGATGGCATAGACGTACCGCTCCTCCTCGATGGAGACGATGTGGCTCTGCGCCGCCACGTTGAGCGAGCGCACCTGCTCCGGGGGGGCGTCGACGACGGCGACGCCGAGTTCATAGAACACCACGGCGTCGGCGCCGGACAGCCCTTCGGCCTTCGCCATGCCGGTTTCGAAATCGGCACTGGATGCCACCTTGAAACCGGCGGTGCTCTCCAGCGAGCGGATGCCCGCGCGAACATCGTCGTTGAGGACCACCAGATACCGTCCCGTCGTCGCTCCCTGCCCGGCGGCACCGCTCTGCATTGACGACGACAGCGCCTCACCCTTGTTCTGCGCCATGGATGAATCCTCCCCTCTGTTGGATTCCGCCCGATGAGGCGGCTTGCTCATGCCTCGTATGTGTCGTTTCGGCATTTCATCACCCGCCTGTTGTGTGCCGGGATCCCAGGCAGAAGGGCTCGCCGGCGCGGCGTATGCAGTCTGACGCTTGGCTTTTCCAGCGGATACGCTTGCCCCTGCCACTGCAAGCGTATGGAAGCAGCGGAAATGAGCCAAAGGCTCATTTCTGGTCCGATACATCAGTATGACAGTGTCGGCGAAAAGGTAATTGAGTTTGGCAGAGCCATTCCCGCTCGTCCATCTGCAATTAAGTATACGCACTTGCTTCAGGTACGGAGCAATGACGCGCCATCATGGGGCGTTTCACGGCGACCCGCTTCCCGACGTCCTCAACCCTTTCGTCAGCTGCGTTCGGAGACGCGCCGGGCGGAACGGATGCGGACGGCATGCGGTCCATGCGCGCCGACATCTTGCGGCCCGGAAACCACTTGACTGCCGCGCGCTGCGGACGCCTGATTGTTCCGCACCTTACGCAGCAAGCTCGAGCCGGCCCAACACGCCCCCCGGGTTCGTTGGTTCGTCTTCCTCGTTGACGGATTTCCGCATGCAGCCGCGCCTCAGCCTCGTCACCCTGGGTGTCGCCGACGTGGCCCGCAGCCGCGCCTTCTACGAACGGCTGGGATTCGTCGCGTCGAGTGCCAGCAACCCCAACGTGACCTTCTTCCAGGCCGGCGGTACCGTGCTGGCCCTGTTCGGCTGGTCCGCGCTGGCGCAGGACGCGACGGTGCCGGAGCAGGGCAGCGGCTTCCGCGGCGTCACGCTGGCCCACAACGTGGCGACGAAGGACGAGGTCGCCGCGGTGCTGGCGGAGGCGGTGGCGGCCGGTGCCACGCTGGTGAAGCCGGCGCAGGACGTGTTCTGGGGCGGCCACTGCGGCTATTTCGCCGACCCCGACGGGCACCTGTGGGAGGTCGCCTGGAACCCGTTCGCCCCGCTGGACGGGAACGGAAACGTCACGCTGCCTGGGTGAGGCAAGCGCCTTTCGCCTTCCCCACCAGGGTCCTATATTGATCGGGCCTGTATGGAATGGGCAGGGCTGCGCACTTCAGCCGGTGGAGTTGGCGATGGACGGCGTTTCGACGAACCGCGACGACGATTTCTACGCCTGGACCCAGGAACAGGCGTCCGCGCTGCGCCAAGCCGCCCAGGCGCGTCTCAACCTGCCCGTCGACTGGACGACCGTGGCCGAGGAGGTCGAGCAGATGGGCAACAGCGAGCGCGCCGAACTCGTCAGCGCCATGGCGCGCATCATTGAGCACCTGTTGAAGCTGGAACACTCCCCGGCCACCGACCCGCGGCGCGGTTGGCGCCAGTCGGTCGAGGAACATCGGCTGCGCGTCGCCATCGGTCTGGACCTGAGCCCCAGCCTCAAAAGCCAGCTTGCGTTTCTCGCGTCCAAGGCATGGCGTTACGGCCGCAAATACGCCGCCCAGGGGCTGGAGCGCGACCGCTTCGCGGAGCGCGACCTGCCGGCTGAATGCCCCTACACGGTCGACCAGATCCTCGACGAGGCATGGTGGCCCGAGAACCGGCACGAGGCCGGCTGACGCCCTGCGTCACGCGTCCTTGGCCTGCGCGGCGGCGAGCAACTCCGTCCGCTCGTAAATCTCGCTCAGCGGAATCGTGAAGCCGAGGCTTGCTCCTAACGGAAAACGCCTATCCCGTCACTTCGGCTCCCCGTGCGGCCCCTTGGGCCAGCGCCGCCGCCATCTCCGGGTTCAGCGCCAGCCCCAGCGCCGCCACCTGGGACGCGATGGCGAAGTCGCCGCGCGCCACGGTGGTCAGCAACTCCGCGCGCGTCATCACCTCGACGCGCATCTCCTCCAGGTCGCCGGAGTCCGGCTCGGCCACCTTGCGGCAGTTGCGGGCGACGAACAGGTGACAGGTGCCGCCGCGCGCGTTGCCCATCAAAACGTAGCCGCCGCAGTCCATCCAGTCGTCCGCCTCGTACCCCGTCTCCTCCAGCAGCTCGCGCCGGGCGCACTCCAGCGGGGGCTCGCCGGCCTCCATGGTGCCGGCGGGGAAGTTCACGTTCACCCGGCGGGCACCATGCTTGTACTGGCGCAGCAGCACGAAGCGCCCGTCGTCGGTCTGCGGCACGATGATGACGAAGTCGCGCGTGTCGACCTGATGGAACTCCACGCGCCGGCCGTCAGGCAACTCCAGCGTCTCGACGCGGATCTTCAGCCAGGGCTCGTGCACGTACACGTCGCGGCTGGCGACGATCGACCAGGGCTTCAGTTCGTCGGACACGCGCTGGGGCTCCATCAGTAGGGCGGTCTGGTATATCCGGCGGGCGAGAGGGTGAAGATCTCGCAGCCATCCTCGGTGATGCCGACCTGATGCTCGAACTGGGCCGACAGCGAGCGGTCGCGGGTCACCGTGGTCCAGCCGTCGGACAGGATCTTCACGTCCGGCTTGCCGGCGTTCAGCATCGGCTCGATGGTGAAGACCATGCCGGGGACGAGGCGCGTCCCCTGCCCCGGCCGGCCGAAATGGTCGACGTGCGGGGCGTCGTGGAAGACGCGGCCGATGCCGTGCCCGCCGAAGTCGCGCACCACGGAGAAGCGGTTGGCCTCCGCCAGCGTCTGGATGGCGTGGCCGACGTCGCCCAGGGTGTTTCCGGGTTTGGCGGCGGCGATGCCGGCCATCATGGCGTCGTAGGTGATCTCGGTCAGCTTGCGCGCCTTCACGCCGATCTTGTCGCCGACGAAGAACATGCGGCTGGTGTCGCCGTACCAGCCGTCCAGGATCACCGTCACGTCGATGTTGACGATGTCGCCGTCCACCAGCCGCTTGTCCGGGCTGGGGATGCCGTGGTTGACCACGTGGTTGGGCGAGATGCAGCTGGCGGCCGGGTATCCCTTGTAGCCGATGGTGGCCGGGATCGCCCCGTTGTCGCGCATGAACCGCTCGATCAGCGCGTCCAGGTGCCCGGTGGTCACGCCCGGCACCACGTGCGGGGTGATGTGGTCCAGCGTCTCGGCGGCCAAGCGGCCGGCGCGGCGCAGCATTTCGAACGCCTCCGGCCCGTGCAGCGGCACGCGCCGCCCCTCGGCATCGGTCGTGAAGGGTTCGTTCGTCAGTGAAACGGTATCGGTCATCATGGCCCCACCATCCGGTATAGCTGCCCCTCGCTCAACCCCAATAATTTCATGTTTGCCCCATAGGACTCGGGCACCCGGCTTGCTATATATGCGCCGACCCCGAACCCCCGACCTTGCTCCATAAGACCTTGGCCAAGCCCACCACGCGCTATGCCTGCCAGTCGTGCGGCGCTTCCTTCCCCAAATGGGCCGGACGCTGCGACGCCTGCGGGGAATGGAACACCCTGGTCGAGGAAGCGGTCCCGGAATCGGCGCCGAAGGGCCTGGGCGCGGCCAAGGGGCGCCGCATCGACTTCGTCGGCCTGTCCGGCGCCTCCGAACCCGCGCCGCGCCGCCTGACCGGCATCGCCGAGCTGGACCGCGTGTGCGGCGGCGGGCTGGTGCCGGGCTCCGTCCTTCTCATTGGCGGCGATCCGGGCATCGGCAAGTCCACCCTGCTGCTCCAGGCCATGGCGCGGCTGGCGCAGATCTGGCGCTGCGCCTACGTCTCGGGCGAGGAGGCGGTGGACCAGGTGCGCCTGCGGGCGCAGCGCCTGGGCTGCGCCTCGGCCCCCGTCGACCTCGCCTCGGCCACCAGCGTGCGCGACATCGCGGCGTCGCTGGACATGGCGGACGGGCCGGAGATCGTCGTCATCGACTCCATCCAGACCATGTACGTCGACACGCTGGACAGCGCGCCGGGCACGGTGGCGCAGGTCCGCGCCTCGGCGCACGAGCTGATCCGGGTGGCCAAGCGGCGCGGCGTCGTGCTGCTGCTGGTCGGCCACGTCACCAAGGAAGGCACCATCGCCGGCCCCCGCGTGCTGGAGCACATGGTCGACACCGTCCTCTACTTCGAGGGGGAGCGCGGGCACCAGTTCCGCATCCTGCGCGCGGTCAAGAACCGCTTCGGCGCCACCGACGAGATCGGCGTGTTCGAGATGGGCGACGCCGGCCTGTCGGAGGTCTCCAACCCCTCCGCCCTGTTCCTGGCGGAACGGCGCGGCGACGTCTCGGGCGCCGCCGTCTTCGCCGGCATGGAGGGCACGCGGCCGGTGCTGGTGGAGGTGCAGGCGCTGGTCGCCCCTTCCCCGCTGGGCACGCCGCGCCGCGCGGTGGTGGGCTGGGACTCGGCGCGCCTCGCCATGGTGCTGGCGGTGCTGGAGGCGCGCTGCGGCGTCGCCATCGGCGCCAACGACGTGTACCTGAACGTCGCCGGCGGCCTGCGCATCGGCGAGCCGGCGGCCGACCTGGCCGTGGCGGCGGCGCTGGTGTCGTCGCTGACCGGCGAGCCGGTGCCCGCCGACGCCGTGGTGTTCGGCGAGATCGGCCTGTCCGGCGAGGTGCGCGCGGTCAGCCAGACCGAGGCCCGCCTCAAGGAAGCCGCAAAGCTGGGGTTTTCATCGGCGCTCATTCCGGCTAGACGAAGCGCCGGCCGCAGCGACGCCGCCCTGCGCACGGTGGAACTGCAGCACCTGGGCGAGTTGATGCCGCTGTTCCAGGCGGACGGCGGCACGCGGCGATGAGAGGTCGAGGGTAGCGGATCATGGAAAACTTTCCGATCAATCCGGCGGATGCGGCGGTGTTCGCCGTGCTGCTGCTGGCCGCGCTGCTGGCGTTCACCCGCGGCATGGTGGCCGAGGTGATGTCGGTCGCCGCCTGGGGCGGGGCCGCCGTCATCACGCTCTACACCCTGCCCTTCGTGCTGCCGGTCACCCAGCAGTACATCAAGGTGGAGATGATCGCCTACGCGCTGTCGGCCGTGGCGATCTTCATCGTCGCCCTGGTGGCGCTGACGCTGGTCGCCGGGCGGCTGTCGCGCGGCGTGCAGAATTCGTCCCTGTCGGCGGTCGACCGCTCGCTGGGCTTCCTGTTCGGCCTGTTGAAGGGTGGCGTCCTGGTGTCGGTCGCCTTCCTCTTCTTCACGTGGCTGGTGCCGCCGGCCGAGCAGCCGCAGTGGCTGAAGGAGGCCAAGACCCAGCCGCTGCTGGTCGCCGGGGCCGGCATGATCTATGAACTGGTTCCGGCGCACATGCGCACGGAAAGCCTGAACCAGATGGGCATGGCGCGCGACGCCACGCGGCAGGCCCTGGAAGCCAAGCAGGCGCTTGACCGCCTCGCCACCCCGGTGCCGGCGGGCACCGCCAAGACGGGTGCGCCCGCCAATGATACGGGCTATAAGGATCGCGACCGCGGCGATCTCGAGCGACTGATTCAGAACACGCGCTGAGGACCGGCCGTGCAACACGAGGATTCCCCGATGCTGACGACGCATCCGTTCGTCGATGACGACAAGCTGCGCGAAGAGTGTGGCGTGTTCGGCATCCTGCGCCACCCCCAGGCCTCCGCGGTCACCGCGCTGGGCCTGCACGCGCTGCAGCACCGCGGCCAGGAGGCCGCGGGCATCGTCAGCTTCGACGGGACGAACTTCCACGTCGAGCACACGATGGGCGTCGTCGGTGACCATTTCTCCAAGGAATCGGTCATCTCGCGCCTGAAGGGCGACGCCGCCATCGGCCACGTGCGCTACGCCACCACCGGCGACGTCAGCATGCGCAACGTGCAGCCGCTGTACGCCGAGCTGGACTTCGGCGGCTTCGCGCTGGCCCACAACGGCAACCTGACCAACGCCCAGGTGCTGCGCCGGCAGTTGGTGCGCCGCGGCTGCCTGTTCCAGTCGACCACCGACACCGAGGTGATCGTCCACCTGATGGCGCTGGCCCGCGGCGGTTCCCCCGTCGACCGCATGATCGAGGCGATCCGGCAGGTCGAGGGTGCGTTCTCGCTGGTGGCGCAGGCCGCCGACACGGTGATCGGCGTGCGCGACGCGATGGGCGTGCGCCCGCTGGTTCTGGGCAAGCTGGGCGACGCGCACATCCTGACCAGCGAGACCTGCGCGCTCGACATCGTCGGCGCGGACTTCGTGCGCGACGTCGAGCCGGGCGAGATGATCGTGCTGGACAACACCGGCGTGCACAGCCTGCGGCCGTTCCAGCCGACCAACCGGCGCTTCTGCATCTTCGAATACATCTACTTCGCCCGCCCCGACAGCGTGATGGAAGGCTCGTCCGTCTACCAGGCGCGCCAGCGCATCGGCCGTGAGCTGGCCCGCGAGGCGGGGGTGGAGGCCGACCTGATCGTCCCGGTGCCGGACAGCGGCGTGCCGGCGGCGCTGGGCTACGCGGCGGAGAGCGGCGTGCCGTTCGAGCTGGGCATCATCCGCAACCACTACGTCGGCCGCACCTTCATCGAGCCGACCGACCAGATCCGCCACCTGGGCGTGAAGCTGAAGCACAACGCCAACCGTGCCATGATCGAAGGCAAGCGCGTCGTGCTGGTGGACGATTCCATCGTGCGCGGCACCACGTCCAAGAAGATCGTGGAGATGGTGCGCGCCGCCGGCGCCAAGGAGGTGCACATGCGCATCTCCAGCCCGCCGACCTCGCACCCCTGCTTCTACGGCATCGACACGCCGGAGCAGTCGAAGCTGCTGGCGCACCGCATGTCGGTGGAGGAGATGCGGCAGTTCATCCAGGCCGACAGCCTCGCCTTCATCTCGCTCGACGGCCTCTACCGCGCCATGGGCGAGGCGAAGCGCGACCCGGAAGCGCTGAGCTTCTGCGACGCCTGCTTCACCGGCGACTACCCGATCCGCCTGACCGACCGCGACGCGGAAAACGGGCCGGACGCCCCCGTCCGCACCGCCGTGCGCGCCTGAGGAGCGGAGCGAGCATGTCCCGTCTTGCAGGCCGCATCGCCCTGATCACCGGCGCCTCGCGCGGCATCGGCGCCGCCGTCGCCAAGCGCTTCGCCGCCGAGGGGGCCCACGTCATCCTCACCGCCCGCACCACCGGTGCGCTGGAGGAGGTGGACGACGCCATCCAGAAGGAAACCGGCGCCAACGCCACGCTGGTGACGCTGAACCTGATGGAGTTCGACAAGATCGACCAGCTGGGCCAAGCGATCTTCGAGCGCTTCGGCCGGCTGGACATCGTCGTCGGCAACGCCGCCGTCCTGGAGACGCTGGGTCCGATCGCCACCTATGATCCGAAGCACTGGCACCGGATCATGGACACCAACGTCACTGCCAACTACCGGCTGATCCGCAGCACGGACCGGCTGCTGCGCGCCTCCGACGCGGGGCGGGCGATCTTCGTCACCTCCGGCGCCGCGCACGGCCCCACCCATTACTGGGGCCCCTACGCCGCCAGCAAGGCGGCGCTGGAGATGATGGTGCAGACCTACGCGCTGGAGGTTTCCAAGTCGAACCTGCGCGTCAATCTGGTCGACCCCGGCGTGGTGCGCACGCGCATGCGCACGCAGGCCTTCCCCGGCGAGGACCCGAACACCCTGCCCCCGCCGGAATCGGTCACGGGCCCGTTCGTGGACCTCGCCGACCCGGCCTGCACGCGGCACGGCGAGATCGTCCGGGCGTATTGACGACGGTTGCCCCCACCCGGCTTCGCTGACGCTCAGCCACCCTCCCCCGCTGCGCAGGGGAGGGTTTTTAGTGGCAGGCGGCGGAGTTCCCTCCCCTGCAACGCGGGGGAGGGTTAGGGAGGGGGCAAACCAAACTCACTGCACCAGCGGCGCCCGCGCCCGGCCGGTCGCGGTGGTCAGGTCGGTGGGGAACAGGCCGGACAGGAAGCCGCCGGGGCGCGTGTAGGTGGCCGACACCACGACGAAGGTCGTCCCGTCGTCCACCACCCGTTGCACGTCCACGCTGAGGCTCGCCGCGTCCAGCGTGGTCATCTTGGCGCGGGCGGCGTTCGCCACCTGCGCCGTGGTGGCGTCGGTGTTGGCCATGGCGAAGCGCGCGGCTTCCTCCGTCCCGAACTGGACGGTGTTGCGCACCCACATGTAGCCGGCGAATTCGAAGATCCCCAGGAAGATCATCAGGAACACCGGCAGGATGAAGGCGAACTCCACCGCCGCGTTCCCCCGCTGATCCGCAAACAGGCGCCGCAGCATCGCCGCCCCCCCTCACTGAACCCGGAGGGTCGCGGAGCCGGCCAGCGACACCAGATCGGGCAGGCCGGGCACCGGCACCAGCGGCGTGAAGCCGGCGTTGATCGTCACCTCCAGGAAGACCTGCGGCGCCTCGCCGGACGCGCAGACGCTGGTGCACGGGCTGGATCCGCCGCCGGGGCACTCGCAGAACTGGCGCGACGCCACCGCAGCGGCCGGATCCACGCCCCCGGCGTTCAGCGCGGCGCGGTGGATGCCGGCGGTGTCGCTGGGGTTGGCGCGGGCGTACTGCACGGCGCTGCGCGCCGCCGTCTCCAGCGCCATGCGGTCATAGGCGGCGCGGCCGAAATCGATGACGGCGCCGAGGATCAGCAGCAGGAACGGCAGCGCCAGCGCGAATTCGACGGAGATGTTGCCGCCGCGCGCGGCCGCCAGCCGCTTCAAGGAGGACAGGAGCCGCGTCATGGCGCCCTCACTCCCCCAGCCGCGCCAGGGACGACGCGATGGGCCGCGCGCCCAGGTCGGTGCAGGTGTTGTTGCCCAGCGCGGCGTTGCCGGTGAAGACCACCTTCCTGGCGACGATCTGCACGCAGCCCGCCCCTTGCGTGCTGTTGTTGCCCTTCCATTCCACCGTCTGCGCGGGGAAGTACATGACGCCGGTGACGTCCAGCGCGGCGTTGCCGTTGAAGACGTTGGAGCCCGCGGGCGCGTTGCGGTCCTGGTAGAACAGGATGCCGCGCAGCGGCGCCGCCGCCGAGGAGCGCGCCCGCAGCGTGATGGAGACGTTGCCGCGCACGTCGACGCCGCCGATCTGGCCGGCGCCGGTGGTGCTGGTGAAGACGATGGCCACACCCTCGCCGGTGCCGCAGTCGCAGTCGATGGTGATGTTGCCCTGCACCGAAAGGTCGCCGTGGTTGATGATGTACTCGCCCGGCTCCAGCGTGACGGTGGCGTTGCCGGTGATGGTCAGGTCGCCGCAATAGACGCCCGGCTTCAACCTACCACTCTTGTTGACCTTGTGGTTCGTGTACTTGCAGGGACCGACGGGCGGCACCTGCACGTCGGCGTAGGGGTCGGGCAGCGGCCACGCGTGCGTGGTCGCCGCGCGGGCCAGCATCAGGTTGACGTTGCCGTTCATGGCGACCCCGCCGGCCGTCCACAACGACTGCGCCTGCAGGCTGACGTTGCCGCTGAAGCTGATCGCCGAGGCGGCGTTCGAATTGGCGGCGATCATGCAGCCGGGCATGACCACGTTGGGGTTGCCGTTGCCGCTGACGGCACCGGCGGCACCACCGTCCAGGGCCAGGACGCAGGCCTCCCCGGCGTCGCGCGTCAAGGCCACGGCGCGCGCGGTGATGGTCACCGTGCCGTCCTGCACGATGGCCGAGAACAGGCGCGGCTGCTCGCGCGTCACGATCGCCTCGACGGCGTCGGCGCGGCCGGCCAGCGGGCCGGACAGCGGCGGGTTGTTGACGGCGACGCGGTCGCCGCCGGAGCCGTTGCGCGCCGCCTCGGCCGTCGCCGCGCTGGTCATCCGGGCGGGCGTGCCGCGGGCGATCTCCAGGGCGCCGGCCACCGCCGCCGCGTCGGCCGCCGTCTGGAGCGAGCGGCGCTCCGCGTACCAGGTGCCGACCTCGATGGCGACGCTCAGCAGGCCCAGCAGCGCCGTGAGTGCCAGCGCCACGATGACGAGCACGGCGCCGCCCTCATCGCGCCCCAGGCCGCGCCCAAGGCGCGCCGCGCAGCACCTCGACAAGCCGCCCCGTAAGCCACCGTTCGCGCCCATGTTCCGCACTCCGCAGGCCGCACGCCCGCTATTCACCCAGCGTGGCCGAGGTGGTGGCGATCGGCCGCACGCCCTGCGCCGCGCAGCCGGCATCGTCCAGCGCCGTGTTGCCGCTGAAGGACACCATGCGGGCGATGATCCGCACGCAGCCCTGCGTCCCGCCGAAACTGTTGCCGTTCCACTGCATGGCCTGCGCCGGGAAGTACAGCGCCCCGTTCAGCGACATGGTGGCGCCGCCGTTCAGCCGGCTCTCGCCGCTGGCGGACGCCCGGCGGTCCTGGAAGAACAGCACGCCGGGATAGGCGTAGCCGGGGTCGCTCGGTGCCCGCAGCGTCACCGTGGCGCCGCCGTTGATGTCGACGCCGCCGATCTGCGTGGTGTTGGAGGTGCTGGTCAGCACGATGGTCACGCCGTGCGGCGCGGTGCAGTTGCAGCGCACCGTCCCCTGCGCGCCGACGTCGAAGTTGCCGCGGTTGATGTAGTAGGTGCCCGGCTCCAGGATGGCGACGCCGTGCGCGCCGACGCTGATGCCGTTGCAGTAGACGCCGGGTGTCAGCGTGCGCGTCTCGTTCTGGATGCGCGTGTTGTTGTTCGGGCAGGCGTTGCCCAGCGCCGGGATCGTCAGGTCGGCGTAGGGGTCCGGCAGCGCCCAGGCGTGCGCCACGGGAGGCCGGGCGAAGCTGGCGTTGGTCGAGCCACCCAGCGCGTAGTTGCCGGACGTCCACAGCGAATCCGCCGCCACCACGCTGCTGCCGCCCAGGTCGATGGCGGTCTCGCTGACCGAATTGGCGGCCAGCACGCAGCCCTGCGTGTTGATCACGGCGCTGCCCTGCGCCGTCACCGCGCCCGACGCCGCCCGGTCCAGCGCCAGCACGCACGCCTCCCCCGTGGAGCGCAGGCGCGCGACGGAGCGGGTGGTGATGGGCACGGTGCCGCTGCCGAACAGCGCGGTGAACAGGCGCCCCTGCGGGTGGGTGATGATGGCCTCCACCGCCTGCGGGTCGCCGCTGAAGGCGCCGCTGGCGGGCGGCGAGTTGACGAGGATGGTGTCCGTCCCGGCGACGGCACCGTTGCGCACGGCCTCGCGGGTCGCGGAATCGGCGACGCGGCCGGGCGTGCTGCGCGCGTATTCCAACGCGCCGGCCAGCGCGGCGGCGTCCGCCGCACTTTGCAGGTTGCGGCGGACGACGTACCAGGAGCCGACCTCGACCGCGACGCTGAGCAGCCCCATCAGCGCCGTCACGGCCAGCGCCAGGGTCACCACCACCGCGCCGGAGTCGTCGCGCCACAGCCGCGCCGGCGGCTTCCGGGAGATCGTCATACGCCGCACCATGGCCTTCACTCCGCTCCACCGCCCCGAAGGCGGCCGACCGCGCACGGGCGCGGATCATCTTGGCGATTATACGACGGATGCCATGCCGCTTCAATATTGTTACAGTGTTTGTCACAAGACGGCCAAAGACGAGCCGCCCGGTTTCTTTCATGATTACTTCCGGCTTGCAGCGAGTCCGCCGACAGATTGGTTCGAAATTCGAAGCAACCCGCCGCCGTGGTGATGTGCGGATTCCCGCACACGGATTGCGGTCATTTGTGTCGAATTCCCTACATGAACCGCCTGCGAATCGGCGTTCCAGGGGCCGGCATGCGTCTTGCTTTCCCACGGCATCCCAGGCCGCAGAGGATCATCATGGAGCCGGTTTTCGCCACGCACCCGACACTGCATTGGAACGACGGACTGGCTCTCGGCGTCGAGGCCATCGACGAGGAGCACAAAGTCTGGCTGGATCTGGTCCGCACCTTCCAGCAGGCCGTCGCCGACGGCGAGGCGCCCGCCGCCGTCTACGCGGCGATCGTCGAGGCGCTGATCTACACGGAACGCCACTTCGCCAACGAAGAGGCGCTGATGCAGGAAACCGGCTACCCGCACCTGGACGACCACCGGGCGCAGCACGCCCGCGCGGCGGCCGAACTGCACGCGGTCACCGAGGGGACGAAAGGCGAGGAGGAACTGATCGCCTTCATCGGCAGCTTCCTGCCGAACTGGCTGCTGCTGCACATCAACACCGCCGACCGCAAGTTCGCGGCGTGGCTGAAGGAACAGCGCGCCGCGGCGGCCGACGGCGTCATGGCGGCGTGAGGCCGGCCTCACGCCGCCCCCGCCGCGTCAATCCTCGGCGAAGGGGTTCTTGCCCTTGCGCAGCAGCAGGCGCACCGGCACGCCCGGCAGGTCGAAGGTGTCGCGCAGGCTGGCGACCAGATAGCGCTGGTAGCTCTCCGGCAGTTCCAGCGGCTTGTTGACGAACAGCGCGATGGTCGGCGGCCGGGCCTTCACCTGCGTGGCGTAACGGATCTTCACCTGCCGGCCCTCGACCAGCGGCGGCGGGTGGTGCTCGACCACGCCCTTGATCCAGCGGTTCAGCTGCGCCGTGGGGATGCGGCGGTTCCACGTGTCGTAGGTGGCCATCACCGCGTCGAGCAGCGCGTCGAGCTTCTGCCCCCTGAGCGCGGAGATCGTCACCGTGCGCACGCCCTTCACCTGGGCCAGCGAGGCCTGGAGCTTGTCCTCCACCTGCCGCAGCACGGATCCCCGGTCCTCCACCGCGTCCCACTTGTTGACGGCGATCACGAGGGCGCGGCCCTCCTGCTCCACCATGCGGGCGATGGTCAGGTCCTGCTTGTCGAACACCTGATCGGGGTCGAGCACCAGCACGACGATCTGCGCCATGCGGATGACGCGCAGCGTGTCGGCGACCGCCAGCTTCTCGACCTTGGCCTCGACCCGCGCGCGGCGGCGCAGGCCGGCGGTGTCGACCAGCCGGAACTGCCGGTCGCGCCACGTCCAGTCGACGGAGATGGCGTCGCGCGTCATGCCGGCCTCGGGGCCGGTCAGCACGCGCTCCTCGCCGACGAGGCTGTTGAGCAGCGTCGACTTGCCGACGTTGGGGCGCCCGACGATGGCCAGCTGGATCGGCCGGCGCTTCTCCTCCTCCGTCTCCGGCGGCAGGCCGTCGGGTTCCTCCTCGCCCGCGGCGGGCGCGACGGCCGGCGCCGCTTCCGGTACGGGGGCGTCCACGTCCTCCTCGGGCGGCACGTAGGGCATCAGCGCGTCGAAAAGCTCGCCCAGGCCCTCGCCGTGCTCGGCCGAGAGGGCGACGGGATCGCCCAGGCCCAGCTCGTACGCCTCCAGGATGGCGGTCTGCGAGGCCTTGGCCTCGGCCTTGTTGGCGACCAGGACAATGGGCGTCTTCGACTTGCGCAGCAGGGCGGCGAAGTGGCGGTCCATCGGCGTGATGCCGGCGCGCGCGTCCACCAGGAACAGCGCCACGTCGGCGCGCTCCAGCGCCATTTCGGTCTGGCGGCGCATGCGCGCCTCCAGGCTGTCGTCGGTCACGTCCTCCAGCCCCGCCGTGTCGACGATGGTGAACGACAGCCCGGCCAGATGCGCGGGCGCCGAGCGCCAGTCGCGCGTCACGCCCGGCGTGTCGTCGACCAGCGCCAGCTTCTTGCCGGCAAGGCGGTTGAACAGCGTCGATTTTCCGACGTTGGGTCGCCCAACGATCGCTACGGTGAACGGCATGCGCCGCCAGCCTCCCTCGTGTCCGTCACAGTTGCCTTCGGACCCGGCCCGCTCAGCGGAACGCGACCAGATACCCACCGTCGGTCAGGACATAGAGGGTGTTGTTGGCGACCACCGGCGGCAAGTAGGTGACCCCCGGCAAAGTGTAGCGGCCCTGCTCCTTGCCGTCCTGCGGCGCCAGCGCGACCATGCGGCCGTTCGACCCGGTCAGCCACAGCCGCCCGCCCGCCAGCACCGGACCGGCCCAGCGCACCGCGCCGGTCTTGTCCTTCGGGTTCTCGTACCGCTCCAGCGGGGCGACCCAGCGCACGCGGCCGTCGCGGCGGGTCACCGCCACCACCTCGGCGTCGTTGGTGACCATGAAGACGTGGTCGCCGGCGACGTACGGCGTCTGCGTGCCGCCGACCTCGGCCTCCCACACGCGGGCACCCATGCGGGCGTCGATGGCGACCATGCGGCCGGAGTGGCTGACGGCGATCACCTGCCCGCGGTCGAGCACCGGCAGGCCCAGGATGTCGGCCAGACCGCTCAAGGCGCCGCTGCGGCGGATGGCGGCCAGGCTGTCCTGCCACGCCACGCGGCCGTTCTCCGGCCGCAGGCCGTAGATCTCGCCCGACGAATAGGCGGGCACCACCAGGTTGCCGTCGGACGCCGGGCTGGAGCCGCCCAGCAGGCCGGCGGTCTCGTGCAGGCCGGCCTGGTTCCACAGCTCCTTGCCGTCGGCGACGTTCAGCGCCACGGTCTGGTTGTCGAGCGTCAGGACGTAGACGCGCGTGCCGGAAACGGTGGGCGCGCCGCGCACCGGGCCGGCCACGCGGGTGCGCCAGACGGCGCCGCCGTTGCCGGCGTCCAGCGCCACCACCTCGCCATAGCCGGTGCTGGCGTAGACGCGCCCGTCGGCGAAGGCCACGCCGCCGCCCGACGCGTCGCCGCGCTCCTTCTCCGGGCGGATGTCGACGCGCCAGATCTGGCCGCCGGTGCGCGCGTCGTGCGCCGCCACGTGCGAATCCGCGTCCATGACGTAGACGCGCCCGCCCGCCACCACCGGCACGCCCAGCAGCATGCGCGAGCTGGAGGAGCCGCTGCCGACGCTGACCTGCCACGCCTGCGCCGGACTGGCGGCCAGGGCCAGATGGCCCATCGTGTGTTCGGGGTTGCCGCCGGCCTGCGCCCAGCTGTCGTTGGCGACGGCCGCGGGCAGAGTCACCGGCGCGTCGGCGAGCCGCGCGTCCGCCTCGACCTTGCGCTCGCGCATCAGCACGGCGACGCGCTCGCCCGGCAGGGGCGGCTTGTCGTTCTTGCCGAACCAGCCGCTGACGGTGTCGCACCCGCCGAGCAGCAGGGCGAACAGCGGGGCCGAAAGGATGGCGGCGCGCAGGTGGGGCTTTCGGGTCATCAGCTCTTGCCGTAAAGGGCGGCGAGGTCGGCCGCGCGCGAGCGCACGCCCGCCGGGGCCGCGGAATCGTCCGCGAGTTGCTGGAACAGGGTGCGGGCGCGGTCCTTGTCGCCGGCGCGGGCGGCAAGCACCGCCGTCATCTCGCGCGCCGAGAAGCGCCAGGGGCTGGCGTCGGCGGTCAGCGGCTGGAGGCGCGCCTGGAGCGGGCCGGGTTCGCCCTTCTCCATCTGGTGCATGACGGACAGCAGCGTCGCGAGGTCGCGGTAGACCGGCTTCACCGCCGTGTCGGCGGCGATGGCATCATACATCTGCGCGGCCGCCGCCTTGTCGCCGGTGCCGGCCTTGGCCGCCGCCGCGTCGAAGCGGGCGATGGCCTTCAGGTCCGGCTGGCCGGCCTGGGCGGCGAAGGCCGACAGCGCCTCCACGCCCTTCTCCGGCGCGGTGCGCGCCTGGGAGACGGCGCTGACCAGCGCCGCCGTGGCGGATTCGCGCTGCGACTGCTGCCAGTTGCGCCACAGGTTGAACCCCGCCGTGCCGGCGACGAGCAGCACGGCGATGGCGACGAAGTAGCCGCCATAGCGCTTGAACACGCGCTCCATACGGTCGCGGCGGAGATCCTCGTCGACTTCCTGGAAAATGTCGCTCATGGCCCTACGGCGTGCGGGTGGGCGGGCGCCCAGGAGGACGCCCGGCATGGAATCTCAAAGGGGCCGGATAGCAGAGCCCCCGCACCCGGTCAAGGTTGCTCAACGAAACGGCAGGGCTCCGAACTCAGGTTAACGACGGTTTACGGCTTGCGCCGGGCGTGATTCTGTGTGGTCTCCCTGATTCGGAGCCGCCTTGATGCCCGGAGCTGCATTGGTTTTCGGCGAGCCCTCGCGCCTT
>Ga0196970_1001252_pt1 | contig 18445 bp, 11 predicted proteins | sample S1v_513CmetaG_FD_148672 | JGI IMG/M metagenome (GOLD analysis project Ga0196970, IMG submission 148672) | Soil microbial communities from Anza Borrego desert, Southern California, United States - S1+v_5-13C | ecosystem: Environmental > Terrestrial > Soil > Desert | place: USA: California...
CGAGCTGGTCGACCTCCTCGGCCGACTGGGGCTGCGGACGCTCGGGGACCTCGCGGCACTGCCCCGGACCGACCTGCTGGCGCGGTTCGGTCGGCTGGGCGGGTGGGCGCACGACGTGGCGGCAGGCGCGGACGACCGGCCCGCGGCACTCCGGCGGCTGGAGCCCGACGTGGCGGTCGAGCAGGATCTCGACCCCCCGGTGGAACGGCTCGAGGCCACGGCGTTCGCGGCGCGGCGGCTCGCCGAGGCGCTCCACGAGCGGATGGTCGACCGTGGGGTCGCCTGCGGGCGGCTGCAGATCACCGCACGCACCGAGGGCGGCCAGGAGCTCACGCGGACCTGGCGCACGGACGCCGCCCTGGGCGGGCTGGCCGTGGCCCGGATGACCGACCGGGTGCGCTGGCAGCTCGAGGGCTGGCTGACCGGGCACGCGCTGCAGCAGTGGTCCCCCGACGACCCGGCCCCCGCCGCGCTGGTCCGGCTCGGGCTGCGCGCGGAGGAGGTGACCCCAGCAGGTGCCGAGCAGGGACGGCTCTGGGGTGGGGCGAGCGGCAGCGACCTGCGGGCGCACCGTGCCGTGCACCGCATCCAGGGTCTGATCGGTACGGAGGCGGTGCTCGGGGCGGCCGTGCAGGGCGGTCGCGAGGTTCGCGACCAGGTGCACCTCGTGCCGTGGGGGGAGGACGTGCCTGCCGCCCGACCGGCCGCACCGCCGTGGCCCGGTCGGCTGCCGCCTCCGGCGCCCGCCACGGTCCTCGCGGAGCCGCAGCTGGTGCAGGTGTGCGACGCCGACGGGCGAAAGGTCGAGGTGGACGCCCGGCTCCAGGTGAGCGGTGAGCCCGTCGTCGTGTGGTGGCCTCCGCAGGACGGTGTGGAGCGCGAGGCCCGGGTGACGGGCTGGGCGGGGCCCTGGCCGGTGGTCCAACGCTGGTGGGGTGACGGTGCCGGTCGCCAGGTGTACCTGCAGGTGACTCTCGACGGCGGCCACGCGCTGCTCCTGGCGCTCCGGGACGGCGTCTGGCGGCTCGAGGCGCTCTACGACTAGGTGTGAGCTCCGCCGGCGCCCGGTGGTGCGCGCGCCGCGCGAGCCCGGTGCGACCCGTGCGAGGACGCTGCGACCCCTGTGCGAGGCGGCACCGTGAGGCTCGGTGTGCGGCGCCCCGCCGCCCACACATCGAGGGAGAACCATGACCACCCAGGACCTGCTGCTCACGCCGTCGGCGTCGTCGGACATCCTCAGCACCCCGACGCCGCATGCCACCGCCGAGGTGTTCGCCGAACGGCTCACCGCGGCCGCGCTCGGCGGGATGGAGATGGCGGCCGTCCACCTCGGGACGCGCCTTGGCTGGTACCGAGCGCTGCACGACAACGGGCCGCTCACCGCGTCGGAGCTCGCGCGGCTCACGGGGACCGCCGAGAGGTACGCCCGGGAGTGGCTCGAGCACCAGGCTGCGAGCGGCTATCTGGGTGCCGGCGACGAGGCGGACGCGCACGCCCGCCGCTACAGCCTGCACGCCGGTGCCGCAGAGGCGCTCGTGGATGCCGACAGCGCCTTCCACGTGGCGCCCTTGTCCGGCTTCCTTGCCGCTGCCGGACGCGTCACCGACCAGCTCCTCGAGGCGTACCGGACGGGCGGTGGCGTGAGCTGGGCGGAGCTCGGCGCCGACGCCCGCCAGGCGCAAGCCGCGTTCAACCGGCCGCTCTTCCTCCACCAGCTCGCCCAGGAGATCGTCCCGGCGATCCCCGACCTCGCCGAACGCCTGCGCGCCGGCGCGCGGGTCGCGGACATCGGCTGCGGCGAGGGGTGGTCCGGCATCGGCCTGGCCGCCGGCTTCCCGGCCGTCACCGTCGACGGCTACGACGTCGACGCGGCTTCGATCATGGCCGCCGCGCGGCACGCCGTCGCGACCGACGTCGCGGATCGTGTCACGTACACGGAGATCGACGCGGCCATGCTCGGTGACGAGGTCGGCCGGTACGACGTGGTCACGGCGTTCGAGTGCGTGCACGACATGCCCGACCCGGTCGCGGTGCTCCGCGCCATGCGACGCATCAGTGAGCCCGACGGGTTCGTGCTCGTGATGGACGAGCGTGCGGAGGAGGCGTACGCGGCGCCGGCCGGGCCGGTCGAGCGGCTGCTGTACGGGTTCTCGCTGCTGTGCTGCCTGCCGGACGGCCTGTCGCACCCGGACGGCGTCGGGACCGGGACGGTGATGCGGCCGTCGACCCTGGAGGCCTACGCCGCCGAGGCCGGGTTCAGCTCCGTCGAGGTCCTGGCGATCGAGCACGACATGTTCCGCTTCTACCGCCTGCACCTGTGATGGCGGTGCCCGGCGCCGGCGTCGGGGGCGCCGCGCGGCGGCTCAGCGCCGTGCGGTGAGTCCGGCGACGACGGACAGCACCAGGTGCGCGGCCTCCTCGACGTCGCGCGAGGCACCAGCCGCGATCGCCGTGGACAGCGCCTGCGTGCCCAGCCGGGCAGCCAGACCTGCCCGGGTCGCGTCGAGCCTTCGGCGTTCCACGCCGAAGCTCGGTGACGGCCGGTCGTGTCCGACCGTTCCCCACAGCTCGGCGGCGGCCACGTCTGCACCCACCCGGACGAGGAGGTCCAGGACGTTCCGCAGCGTGGTGACCAGATGGGTGCGGTCGCCGCGGTCGAGCCACCATCGGATGACGTCCGCGAAGGCTGCGAGCGCTTCACCGGGGTCCCCGTGCTCGGCGCGCACGCTCGTCGCCGAGACTCGGGCCACCCCACCGAGGTACCGGTTGCCGACCTGGTCGGCCAGCTCGACTGCCCGGTCGAGCGAGCGGAGCGCAGCCGCGGGGTCGCGTCCGATGGCGATCTCTCCGGCCGTGTACAGCAGCCAGCCCTCGTCCGTCGGCGCGGCCTGCGCTACGACGCGGGCCAGCCGCTCCCTGGATGCGGCGAGCGCCGACGCCGCAGCATCGGCGTCGCCGGCGTAGGCATGGGCCAGGCTGAGCGATCCGGCCGCCATCGCCAGGTAGTGCGGGTCGCCGCACGCCACCGCAAGGTCGGCCAGCTGCTCGCTCCACTCCCGGCACTCGGTCAGCCGCCCGGCGTAGATCGCGGTGTCGGACAGTACCTCCAGCGCGTGCAGGCGCGTCAGGTCGTCGGTGGCCAGGGCAAGGGCCTCGCGGGCGCGCGCGGTCGCGGCTTCCAGCTCGCCCGCGATCGTCAGCTGCGCGGCCAGCGCGACCTGAGCCGTTGCCGCCACCGCCGCGCCGGCGTCGATGCCGAGGAGGCGCGCCCCCCAGCCGAGCACCTCCTCGTCGATCGCGTTGACCGCGTACGGCTGGAGGGCGGCCGAGATCGATGCGGCCATCGCCGGGGCGTTCCCGCGGCACCAAAGGTGGGCGGCTCGCAGCTCCGCCGCCATGGCGGCGATGTGGGCGACCGCCGAGGCCTCGCCCGGCCCGCGCAGATCGGCCGAGCACCGTGCAGCCCGTGCCGCGAAGTGCCCGGCGTGCCGACGCCGGAACTCGTGGTCGACACGATGGTCACCGGCGAGGATCGCAGAGCGGACGGTGTGGAGCATGCGGTACCGCGTGCTGCCGTCGAGCGAGGGTGTCGCCGTGAGGAGGGACCGCAGCACGAGTCCCTCGATGACCTCTCGGCCCGCGCCCAGGACTGCCTGGGCGTCCTCGGCGTCCACCGCGCCGGCGAACACCGGCCACCCCTCCAGGGCCTCCCGGTCCTCGGGGTCGAGCAACGCCTCGGACCAGGCGATCACCGCGCGCAGGGTCCGATGGCGCTCCGGGGACCCTCGGTAGGGGGAGCGGAGGGCGGCCGTCGCGCCGAGCTCGCGGTCGAGGGAGTCGGCGAGGTCCCGCAGGCCGAGAAGGGGGGTCCGGGCGGCTGCCATCTCGATCGCCAGTGGAAGACCGTCCAGCGTCTCGACCAGGTGGTCGACCAGATCGGTGGGCAGACTCGCCGCCGCCGGGCCGAGCCCCGCCGCCGCCGCCCGTTCCAGGAAGAGGTCGCGGGCCGGTGGCGCCGCCCCGCTGACGGGCAGCGGTGCGAGCGGGACGACCGTCTCCCCGGGAACACCCAGCCGTTCGCGGCTGGTGGCGAGGACCCGGACACGGTCACCGTGCAGCAGCTGCTCGAGGGACTCCGCGAGGGCATCGATCACGTGCTCGCAGTTGTCCAGGAGCACCAGGACGTCGAGACCACCCGCCCGGCGCAGAGCGCCGGGGGACGTGTCCCCGTCGGCGGTCACCCCGATGGCGGCCACCATCGCGGCCGGGACGGCGCCCGGGTCCGAGAGCGTCGTCAGCTCGACGATCCGCGCACCGGAGGCGTGCCGGGACGACCGGTGGCGGAGGACCTCGAGAGCCAGCCGCGTCTTGCCCACGCCGCCCGGGCCGACGAGGGTGACCACCCGGGCCGTGTCGAGGAGACCGTCGACGAGCGCGAGCTCCGCCGCGCGGCCGATGAACGAGGAGGCCAGGATCGGCAGCGTGCGGCCCGCACGGCTCGGGGACTCCGCAGGAGTTGTGCGGGACGACGGCGGGGCAGCGTTCGGGACGGGTCGCACGGCGGCGAGATGGGCGGCCGAGAGGCCCGCTGAGGGCAGCAGCCCCAGCTCGTCGAGTGCAGCCGCGGCACGGTGGTAGGCGGCGACGCCGTCGGCTGGGCGGCCCGCGGCGACGAGGGACTCGACCAGGGCGATCCACGCGGTCTCCCGCGCCGGCGCCTCGCCGACCAGGGCCTCGGCCACCGTGACCGCCTCGCTGGCCCGCCCGGTGCGGGTGAGCTCGGTGACGAGGTGTTCGAGTGCCTGGCGACGCAGCTCCTCCAGGCGGCGGGCCGCGGCGCGGACGCCAGGTAGGTCGGCAGCCGCGCCGAACGCCGGCCCGTGCCACAGCGCGAGGGCTTCGCGGAGGAGCGTGACGGCCTCCGCCGGCGGCGCTGTGCGCGCCTGGCTCACCAAGTGCTCGAAGCGACCGGCGTCGGTGCTGGACGGCGGGATGTCGAGCCGGTAGCCGCCGTCCGCGGCCACGATCGGGACGCCAGCGGAACGACGCAGCCGCGAGACGTGGGTGTGCAGGGTGTGTTCCGCGGTCCGCGGAGGCTCCTCGGGCCAGAGTGCGTCGACGAGGTCGTCGGACGGGACGGTGCGTCCCGTGCGTGCGAGCAGAGTTGCGAGCAGCGCGCGCTGGCGTCGCCCCTGGACCGGCTGTGCGCCGGCCGGGGTGTGCAGGGTGAGCGGTCCGAGGACGGCGAAGTCCACCCCGTGATGGTAGGCGCCGTGCGTGCAGTGATCACTGGAGCGTGAGGCGAGGCGGTCCCCGGTCGCACAGGGGACTGGCAGATCTCGAACAGATGTTCGAGAATGGGAGCGGATGTCCGCGCGAGGGGAGGGGAGGCGGTGGGCGCGCCTGATCACTCCTACGCCGAGCTCCACGCGCACTCGGCGTTCAGCTTCCTCGACGGCGCCAGTCAGCCCGAGGAGCTCGCCTACGAGGCGGCACGGCTCGGGTTGCGGGCGCTCGCCCTCACGGACCACGACGGGCTGTACGGCGTCGTGCGCTTCGCCCAAGCAGCCCGGGAGGTGGGGCTGCCGACCGTCTTCGGCGCCGAGCTGCACCTGCCGGACCCCGACGGCGTGCTCGACCCGCCCACGGGTCCGCCCGACCCGCGAGCCACCCACCTCCTGGTCCTCGCGCGTGGTCCGGACGGGTACCGGGCGCTGTCGTCCGCGATCGCCGACGCGCACCTGGCGACCGGGACCAAGGGCGCCGCCCGGTACCGGCTGGGGGAGCTGGCCGAGGCCGCCGCCGGGCAGTGGCTGATCCTCACGGGGTGCCGCAAGGGCACCGTCCGGCACGCGCTCGAACGGCCGCTGCGCCGTGACCCGGCGGCGCAGCTCGACGTGGTGTCTGCCCGGGCGGAGCTGGACCGGCTCGTCGCCGTGTTCGGCAGGGACAACGTCGCGGTGGAGATCACCGACACCGGTGACCCCTGGGATGGCGACCGGAACGACGCCCTGGCCGACCTGGCCAGCACCGCCGGCCTGCCTCTGGTCGCCACGGGGAACGTCCACTACGCGACGCCCGCCGACGCCGACCTGGGTGCGGCGCTCGCCGCAGTGCGCGCACGGTCGAGCCTCGACGACATCGACGGCTGGCTGCCCGGCGGACCGGGCGGCCACCTGCGCTCCGCCACGGAGATGCTCGGCCGGCACCGCCGTCACCCCCAGGCGGTGCGGACGGCCGCCGAGCTCGCCGCCGAGTGCGCGTTCGACCTGCACCTCGTCGCCCCCAACCTGCCGCCGTACCCGGTGCCGCCCGGCCACGACGAGGCCAGCTGGCTGCGCGAGCTCGTCCGACGTGGGGCTCACGAGCGGTACGGCCCTCCCGACGCCGAACGTGTCCCGGGTGCGTACGCGCAGATCGCCCACGAGCTCGACGTCATCGAGACGCTCGGGTTCTCCGGCTACTTCCTCGTGGTGCACGACCTGACGTCGTTCTGCCGCGAGAACGGGATCCTGTGCCAGGGACGGGGCTCGGCCGCGAACTCGGCGGTCTGCTACGCGCTGGGCGTCACCGCCGTCGACGCCGTGCGGCACGGTCTGCTGTTCGAGCGGTTCCTCGCCCCGGAGCGGGACGGACCACCGGACATCGACGTGGACATCGAGGCCGGGCGCCGCGAGGAGGTCATCCAGCACGTCTACGCCCGGTTCGGACGGCGGCACGCCGCCCAGGTCGCGAACGTCATCTCCTACCGGCCCAAGTCGGCGGTCCGGGACGCGGCGCGGGCGCTCGGGTACGACGTCGGGCAGCAGGACGCCTGGAGCAAGAGCATCGAGCGGTGGGGATCCCTGAAGGGGCCGGAGCCCGCGAGCCAGTGGTGGACCATGCACCGGTCGGGGCCGGTCGGCCCTGCGCCGATGGACGCGCTGCCGTCCTGGATGGGGCCGTACGGCACGTTCGGCACCCCGGTGGCGCCGGGGCCGGCGCGGCCGCCGGTGCCGTCGCCGCCGGACCGCGTGATCGACCCCGTGGCGGCTGAGCCGCCCGAGCGCCCCCACGGCCAGCGCCGGTCACGGCCGCACATCGGCCACGCCGTGGGGGCGTCCGAGCAGACGTGGACGCCCTCCCTCGCCCTGCCCGGTGCCGCCCGTGGTGAGGCGCCGCCGGGCACCCCGAGCGAGGACGGCCGCGACGTCGTCCCGGCCCACCGCCCGCCCGCCGCCGCGGAGGCGGGGGAGATCCCGAGCGCCGTCATCGACCTGGCGGAGCGGTTCCTGCGGCTGCCCCGGCACCTCGGCATCCACTCCGGGGGCATGGTCATGTGCGACCGGCCGGTGGTGGAGGTGTGCCCGGTGGAGTGGGCACGGATGCCGGGCCGGACGGTGCTGCAGTGGGACAAGGACGACTGCGCGGACGCGGGCCTGGTGAAGTTCGACCTCCTCGGTCTGGGCATGCTCACGGCGCTGCAGGTCGCGTTCGGCCTGGTCAGGCAGCACGAGGGCGTCGAGCTGGGGCTGCACTCCCTGCCCCAGGAGGACCCGGAGGTCTACGACCTGCTGTGCGCAGCCGACACGGTGGGCGTGTTCCAGGTCGAGTCCCGTGCCCAGATGGCGACCCTGCCGCGCCTGCAGCCACGGTGCTTCTACGACATCGTCATCGAGGTCGCCCTGATCCGGCCCGGGCCGATCCAGGGCGGCTCGGTGCACCCGTACATCAACCGGGTGCGCGGCCGGGAGCCGGTCACCTACCTGCACCCGCTGCTCGAGAAGTCGCTGGGCAAGACGAAGGGCGTGCCCCTGTTCCAGGAGCAGCTGATGCAGATGGCCATCGACGTCGCGGGGTTCAGCGGCGCCGAGGCCGACCAGCTGCGGCGGGCGATGGGGTCGAAGCGGTCCATCGAGAAGATGGAGCGCCTGCGGGCGCGGCTGATGTCCGGGATGGCGGCGAACGGGGTCACCCCGGACGTCGCCGAGCAGATCTACGACAAGCTCAAGGCGTTCGCCGACTTCGGGTTCCCCGAGTCGCACGCGTTCTCGTTCGCGTACCTGGTATACGCCAGCGCATGGCTCAAGGTGCACCACCCGGCGGCGTTCTACGCCGGCCTGCTCGCCGCGCAGCCGATGGGCTTCTACTCACCGCAGTCGCTCGTCGCCGACGCCCGGCGGCACGGGGTCCCGGTGCTGCGCCCGGACGTCCTGGCCTCGGACGCCAAGGCGGTGCTCGAGCGCACGGAGGTGGCCAGCGCCGGCGCGGACGGCGCTGCGACCGACGACGCCGGCGCGGGCCGCCCCGTGCGGTCCGACGTGCTCCCTGGGCTGGCTGGGCTCGTGCACGCGGACCCGACGCTCGCCGTCCGGATGGGGCTGGACTCGGTCCGCACCATCGGCACCGACCTGGCGACGACGATCGTCGCGGAGCGCACCACCAACGGCCCGTTCAGTGGGCTCCGTGACCTGGTGCGTCGGGTCCGCCTGACCACGCCGCAGGTCGAGGCGCTCGCCACGGCCGGTGCGCTCGACTGCTTCGGGGTGGATCGGCGCGCGGGGCTGTGGGCGGCCGGTGCCCTCGCCCAGGAGGGCCCTGACACGTTGCCGGGCGTCGCCGTCGGCGTGGACGCGCCCACGCTGCCCGGGATGAGCCAGGTCGAGGAGGCGATGGCCGACGTCTGGGCGACGGGCGTCTCGGTGGACTCCTACCCCACGCAGTACGTCCGGGACGGGCTGGTGCGCGCCGGCGTCATCACCGTCGACGAGGCCATGCACGCCGACCCTGGTCGGCGGGTGGCGGTCGCAGGCGTGGTCACGCACCGGCAGCGTCCCGGGACGGCCCAGGGCGTGACGTTCCTGTCGCTGGAGGACGAGACCGGGCTGCTGAACGTCATCTGCTCGGCGGGCCTCTGGCGTCGCTACCGGACGGTCGCCCGGAGCGCGGCGGCGATGGTGGTGCGGGGACGCCTGGAGCGAGCCGACAACGCCACGAACCTCATGGCGGAGCACCTGGCGCCCTTGTCGCTGCAGATCCCGACCTCGTCGCGGGACTACCGCTGAGCGTCCGCGATCTCTGCGACGTCCTCGATCGCCTCGTCCTCCTCCGCGTACTCGCTGAAGTCGGTGGGCGGGTCCTTGTGCCGCAGCAGCGAGAACACCGACCAGGCGACCGCCACGAGCGGCACGGCGATGACTGCCCCGAGGATGCCCGCGACGAGCGTCCCGGCCGTGACCACCAGCGCGACGACCACCGGGTGCAGGGCGACCTGCTTGCCCATCACCAGGGGCTCCAGGACGTGCCCCTCGAACTGCCCGATGAGGGCGATTCCGATGCCGACCGCCACGGCGTTCCAGAATCCGTTCGCCGCGAGCGCCACCAGCATCGCGACGACCATCGCTGCGGGCGCACCGATGAGCGGTATGAAGGCGCCGATGAAGACCAGCACCGCGAGGGGCGCCGCCAGGGGCACGCCGAGGATCAGCAGGATGATGACGGCGAGGACGCCGTCGGCGCCCGCGACGAGGAACGTGCCGCGCGTGTAGCCGGAGAACGTGTACCAGGCCGCGCCCCCGCCCAGGTACCAGGACTCGCGGTGCCGCATCGGGAGCTGGTTCAGGAACCACTCCCACATCTCCTTGCCGCGCAGCAGGAAGAAGACGGTGAGGAACGTGGCCAGGGCGAGGATGGCGAAGACCTGGCCGACGGAGCCGACGCTCGCCCAGGCCTGCGACGCGATGGTGCCGCTGTTCTCCGACACCCACTCCTGGGCCGAGGCGATCCACTCCTGCACGTCCGCGTTCGTCACGGTGATGTGCAGCGGGGAGTCCTCGAGCGTGTCGAGGAGCTCACCGATGCCGTTGTTGAACTGGTCGCCCAGGTCTTCCCACTGGCCCGCCACCGAGAGCCCGACGTACGTGAGCAAGCCGGCGAAGACGGCGACGGCGAACACCATCGACAGCGGGGTGGCGACCCCACGCGGCATCACACGCGACAGGATGTTCACGAGCGGGCGGAGCACTGCCGTGAACACGAGCGCCAGGAACACGGCGATGAAGAGGATGAGCACCTTGTTCGTGGCGTAGAAGACCAGCCCGACGGCGATCACCACGACGATGAGCCGCCAGGACCAGCCCGCTGCGGTCCGCAGCCAGTGCGGCGCGTCCTCGTCGTAGCCGACGACGCTCGGGTTGCGCCGGGCGCCGGCGACCTTCTTGGCCGCGGGGTTGGCCCCGATCAGATGTCGGGTCGAGGCCTTGGGGCGCTCCGCCTCGAGCGGAGCGGCGTCCTCGCGCTCGGCCATCGACACCTCCCGGTCACCTGGCGCCGCGTCGCGGTGCCGAGGCCAGTGTGCCGCAGGTCACGTGGTCTTTGGAGGCCGCCGCTCCGTGCTATCTTGGCTGCCGCGCCGGAGGCCCGCACGGGCCGAGGGGGCACACCCTGTCCGGGTGGCGGAATGGTAGACGCGCTAGCTTGAGGTGCTAGTGCCCTTAGGGGCGTGGGGGTTCAAGTCCCCCTCCGGACACTCGTTGAGACAGCGAGCATGCGAGGCCGTGACCACAGGTCACGGCCTCTCGTGCGTCCTGGGAGCGGGCGGTCACGGCCGCGCCAGCACCGATCGGGCGAAGGGCATCAGGTCCAGCTCGAGGGCCGCCCGGACGTCGACCCACTGCGCGAGATTCGTGGACCCGGCGGCCTCCGCCACCAGGTCTCCGTCGCCCACGTCCACCGCGTAGCAGATGCGGACGGTGTGGAGGCGCTCACCACCGTCCGGGCGGGTGCCGACGTCGGACAGGACTGCGACGAGCCCTGTCACCACCCCGGCGAGCCCGGTCTCCTCGCGCAGCTCGCGCACGACGGCGTCGGCCGGGTCCTCGCCGAAGTCGATGCCACCACCGGGGAGGAACCAGCGCCCGGCCGCGGCCCCCGCCTGGTCGGACGCCCGGACCAGGAGGACATCGCCGTCGCGCCGCACCAGGGCGTACGCGGCCGTGCGCGACCGCTCGACGGGCCGCCCCGTAGCCACGTCACGCCTCGGCGGGTCGCTCGACCGTCGCGTCGTCGGACGCGGCCGTGTACGGCTTGTCCGGCCAGTAGGGCCACTCCTCGAAGTGCTCGACCCGCCCGTCCTCGGCGAAGCGGAGGACGAACAGGTCGCGGTACTCCTGCGGCGCGTCGCCGCCGTACTGCACCTCGACCCGCACGACGGCGTCGGCGCCGTCGACGGCCACCGGTTCCGCGGACATCGTGAACGGCGTGGCGTCGACCCAGAACTCCCGGATCGCCTCGAGCCCGACCAGCGGCTCGGCGTCGTAGGGGGAGCGCAGGTACCGGGCGCCTGGCGTGAAGAGCCGGTCGAGCCCTGCGGTGTCCATGTCGCGCCAGGCACGCTCGTACTCGGCGATCCAGGTCATGACGGCGGTGCGGTCCATGTGCTGCTCACCTTCCAGTGCGGGCGGGCACGCCTCGGCGTGCTGCGGGGACGGGCGCGGCGGTCGCCACCACCAGCGCCTGCAGGCGCTCGACCATCTCCTTGCGCGTGCTCATGGACGCACCGTATGCCGCGGGTCCGACGTGCGCCGGGCACCTGTCCCGGCGCGCACCGGGCAGGCGCCTACTGCGCGGTCCAGCCCCCGTCGACGGGCAGCACCGTTCCCGTCACCATTCCCGCGGCGGGGGAGGCGAGGTAGATCACGGCGGCTGCGACGTCGGCGGAGGTGCCGAACCTGCCCACCGGGATCCGGGCGAGGACGCCCGCGGCGAACTCCGGGTCGTCCAGGCGCTCGGCCGTCCCCGGCGTGCGGATGAAGGTCGGTGCAACGGCGTTGACCGTGACCCCGAAGGGCGCCCACTCGAGCGCCAGGACCTTGGTCAGCACGTTCACCGCGCCCTTGCCGGCCGAGTACACAGCGTGCCGGGGGATGCCCACCAGGCCGGCCTGCGAGCTCATGTGGACGATGCGTCCGTACCGCCGGGCCACCATGCCCCGCGCCACCGCTTGCGTAACGAAGAAGAGGCCCTTCAGGTTGACGTCCATCATCGCGTCCCAGTCGTCCTCCGTGACGTCCAGGGCGTCGTGGTTGGCGCCGAGGCCGGCGTTGTTGACCAGCACGTCGATCCGCCCGTACCGGCCCTCGACCTCCGCGACCGTCGCGGCGATCCCGGCGAGGTCCGTGACGTCCAGGTCCACGGCCAGGGCCGTCCCGCCGTCGGCGGAGACCTCCGCCACCAGGTCTGCGACGTCGTCGGCGGAGCGCGCGGCAGCGACGACCGTCGCGCCGGCAGCCGCCAGGTGGGCGACCAGCTCCCGGCCGATGCCCCGGGACGCACCCGTCACGAGCGCGACCTGACCGTCGAGGGAGAGGATCGGGTGCTCCACGCAGCCGACCCTAGCCCTGACCGCCGGGGGTCAGGTGTGGAAGGCGCCGACCAGCTCCCGCAGCTCCTCCGACATGAGCTGGAGCCGCTCCGCCGCAGCCGCTGACGCCGCGGCGTCGGCCGCGGTCTGCTGGGCGACGAACGCGACCCGGTCGATCGAGCCGCTCATCGAGGTCATCTCGCGCGACGCGTCCGCCACCGCGCGCGCCACGCCGTCGGTCGCACCGGCGCGCTCCACCATGACGGCGGCGACGGTGCGCTGGCTGTCGCGGATCGCGCGGATGGCCGCCGACACGTCCTCGATCTGCGCGACGTTCGCCGCCGTCTCCGCCTGGATGGTGGCGATCCGCTGGGCGATGTCGTCCGTCGCCGACGCCGTCTGGCCCGCCAGCTCCTTCACCTCGTGGGCGACGACGGCGAAACCCCGTCCGGCCTGCCCGGCCCGCGCGGCCTCGATGGTGGCGTTCAGGGCCAGCAGGTTCGTCTGGTCTGCGATCCCCGTGATCGTCCCGACCACCGCGCCGATCTCGCTGGACGCCGCCCCCAGCCCGGCGACGGTCGCCTGCGCGTCGGTGACCCGCGCCACGGCGTCGTCGGCCGTCTCCGAAACGGTGTCCGCCGTCGCCGCCGTCTGACGCAGGGCCGTGAGCAGGTCGTCGGCCTCCTTGGCGACACCGTCCACGGTCGCCCGCACCTGGGCCGCGGCGCTCGCGAGCATCGCCGCCTGTGCCCCGTTGTCCTCCGCCGACCCGGTGAGGCGCACGGCTGTCCCGGCGAGGTCGTCCGAGGCCGCCGCAAGGGCTCGCGCCTCGGCCGCGACCGTGCGCAGGGTCGCCGCGAGGTGGTCGTTCGCGGCGTCCAGCGCACGGGACATGCGCCCCATCTCGTCGCCGGTGTCCAGGCCGAGGCGGCGGTCCAGGTGGCCGGCTGCCATGGCGTCCAGCACGTCGACCGCCCGGCTCAGCGGTCGGGTGATCGACCGGCGCGTGCGGCTCAGGAGGGCCGCACCGACGGCGAGGGCGAGAGCCCCTGCGACCCCGCCGGCCAACCGGCTGCCGGCGACGGCGTCCGCCGCCCGCGCGCTCGCCGCGTCCACCCGCCGGGCCACCGAGTCCGAGAGCTCGACCCCCGTCTCGTACAGCACCGCCCACAGCTCCGAGGACTCGCCGACGTTGATCCGATCCGTCGCCGCAGCCAGGCCGTCGGCGTCGTCGCGCGCGAGCTCGGCCAGCATGGCCGTGTCGCTGACCCAGTAGTCCTCCCAGGCCTCGGTCAGGGTGGTGAAGGACGCGCGTTCGGCGTCGGTCATGAGCGTCGTGTCGACGGCCGCCAGTGCGGCCTCGAGCTCCGCCCTGGACTCCCGCAGCCCCAGGAGGTTCTCGCCGTCGGCGGCGAGCGCGACGTCGGCGCCGCTGCGGTACGCCTCGACGATGACGAACGCCTCCCAGCCGCTCACGTCGGCGTCGAAGTAGCGCACTGCACGCACCTGGTCCGCGAGGTGGGCGAGGCGTTCCGCCTGGTCCGCTGCGTCCGCAGCCGTCGAGGCGCTCGTCAGCGCGACGCCGAGCGCGCTCCCGAACAGGATGGCGACCAGGCCGAAGACCAAAGACAGGCGCGTTCCGACGCCGAGGTCCCGGATGCGGAGTCGGGACCTGCGCCCCCGAGTCGACACGTGCATCGTCCTCCCTGCCTCGGCGTGCCGGCGTCACGCCGCCCACCCGCGGGCGTGCGGCGCCGTCGTCATCCCAACGGCCGGTGGGCGCCCGATGTGAGGAGAACGGTGGGAGCGCACGTCACAGGTCGACGCGCTCGTTCTCCCCGCCGTCGTACCGCTGGCCGGTGGTCTTGGCCTTGACGTAGCTGACCAGGCTCGCGAGGCGACCACCGGGGGAGTCCCAGTACTCGGCGGACTCCGCCACGACCTTGATGAGCACCACCGAGTCGTCCTCGGGACCCTGCGGGAACCACGCCTCGACGACCGAGCTCCACAGCTCCCGCTTGCGCTCGGGGTTGTCGACCATGATGCCGGTGCCCGTGAGCGACACCCACGTCGATCCCGACCCCACCGTCACGTTCACCTGCGGGTCGGCGGCGAGGTGCGCGAGCTTCCGGGCACCGCGCTCGGCGAAGAACCACAGATCCCCGTCGAACTCGGTCTCCTGCAGGGCCATCGGCCGGCTGATCAGCGTGCCGTCGGGGGCGCGGGTGGTCATCATCGCGATCCGGTGCCCGGAGATGAGCTCGGCCACTCGGCGTGCGGCGTCGTCGGTCATGGGTCCTCCTCATAGGTGCCGTCCGTGCCATCGTGCGGGCGCTGGCGGCGACTCGCACCCCGCGGCGCCCACCGCCCGGCCCGGACCTGCCCGGTCGCCGGGCCGGAGGACCCAGCCTCCACCGCAGCCCCGCACTACCCTTCGTCGGGTGCACATGCAGGTGACCGACGTCGCACGGCCCCCGGTCGCGGCGGCCGACGCGACGGGACCGGTCACCCGGCACTTCGCGAGGTACGACCTCGGGCGCCACCTCGCGGCGCCCGCCACCGCCCAGGTCGCGTGGCTCACGGGCCAGAACTCGTTCCGCCACTCGACGCTCTCGCCGCACGAGTCCGAGGTCCTCGACGAGCTCGAGGCCCTGGGCTACGCGCCGGTCCGGTGCGGGTTCCCGTACAACGCCGACGCCCTCGACCCGCCGTTCCGCAAGGAGCACGTGGTGCCTGCGGCGGCCCGCTGCATCGGCCAGTACCTGGCAGCCGGGCACTCGCGGCCGTTCGCGACGGAGGTGGCCCGTCACCTCCAGCCGCTGCTCGACCTCACCTCGGACCACCTGCTCCTCCTGGTCGGCAGCTGCGGTGCGCGGATGCTCACGGCGGCGTACCCGCTGCTGCGGGTGCCCGACGGACTCGCCGTGCACGTCCTGGCTCTCGGGCCGGTGGGGGCGCTGCCGCGAGGCACGTCACCCGTCGTACTGCGGGGACGGTGGGACGTGCTCAGCGCAACGCTGTCGCGGGCACCGGCGCGCCGCGTCCCGTGCGGCCATCTCGGGTACCTCGACTGCCCCGAGGCACGAGCGGAGATCCGCGCGTTCGCCGCCGCCACCCTGGTCTGACGCCGCCCGTCGAGCCTGCTGTGCAGGATCACCCGGCGTGGGTCGTGCCGGCGGCGTCTGGACCGCCGTCGTCCCCTAGCTGGGCGAGCGGACACGATCGGCTGAGCCGGCCGATACCACCGCGAGCCCCGGGGTTGCAGGCCGGCGAGTGTGACGGACGCCACCGGCCGCCGCCGCAGCGCCCGACGCCGTGCCCAAGCAGTGAGACGCTAGTCTTTCGTCACGAGACGGTATCGATGAGCGGCTGGGCTACTCGGTCGTAACACGACGGTGCTAGGCATGGCTTACGAACGTCATGGCGGGAGTCCCTCCGGCACCCGCCGACATCCCAAGGGAAGAGGTAACGGATGGCATCCGTGTCCAGGCCCCGCCGTCGCGCTGCAGCCGCCGCCGGTATCGCCGCACTCCTCGCCGCAGTCACCGCCTGCGGCACGACCGATGAAGGCACGTCCGACGACGGCACCGCCGAAGGCGACGCGCAGTCGGGCAACGTCCTGACCATCGGCACCACAGACAAGATCACCACGATCGATCCCGCCGGGTCGTACGACAACGGCTCGTTCGCCGTGATGAACCAGGTGTTCCCGTTCCTGCTGAACACCCCGTTCGGCAGCCCTGACGTCCAGCCCGACATCGCCGAGAGCGCGGAGTTCACCGCGCCCACCGAGTACACCGTGGTCCTCAAGGAGGGCCTGACGTTCGCGAACGGCAACGAGCTGACGTCGTCCGACGTGAAGTTCACGTTCGACCGGATGCTCTCGATCTTCGAGAGCGGGGCGGACGAGGGCAACGGCCCGGGCTCGCTGCTGTACAACCTCGAGAGCACCGAGGCCGTCGACGACCTCACGGTGGTCTTCCACCTGAAGTCGGAGAACGACCAGATCTTCCCGCAGATCCTGTCGAGCCCGGCAGGCCCGATCGTCGACGAAGAGGTCTTCGCCGCCGACGCGCTCACCCCTGACCAGGAGATCGTCGACGGCAACGCCTTCGCCGGCCCCTACGTCATCACGAGCTACGACATGAACAACCTCATCACCTACGAGGCGAACCCGGACTACCAGGGCATCCTCGGTGCGCCGAAGACCTCGCAGGTGAACGTCAAGTACTTCGCCGAGGCCTCGAACCTCCGCCTGGAGATCGAGGAGGGGAGCATCGACGTCGCGCACCGCAGCCTCTCCGCGACCGACATCGCGAGCCTGCGTGAGAACGACGACGTCAAGGTCGTCGACGGTCCCGGTGGCGAGATCCGGTACATCGTCTTCAACTTCGACACCCAGCCGTACGGCGCGACGACGCCGGAGGCCGACGAGGCGAAGGCGCTCGCCGTCCGCCAGGCCGTGGCCCACCTGATCAACCGCGAGGAGATCGCCGAGCAGGTCTACAAGGGCACCTACACGCCCCTGTACTCCTACGTCCCCGACGGTCTGACCGGCGCCACTGAGGTGCTCAAGGAGATGTACGGCGACGGTGATGGCGGCCCGGACGCCGACGCCGCCGCGAAGGCGCTCGAGGACGCGGGCGTCGCCACGCCCGTCCAGCTGAGCCTGCAGTACTCCAACGACCACTACGGTCCGTCGTCGGGCGACGAGTACGCCCTGATCAAGGACCAGCTGGAGTCGAGCGGCCTGTTCTCCGTCAACCTGCAGACCACCGAGTGGGTCCAGTACGCGCAGGACCGCACGTCGGACGTGTACCCGGCCTACCAGCTCGGCTGGTTCCCGGACTACTCGGACGCCGACAACTACCTGACGCCGTTCTTCCTGATCGAGAACTTCCTCGGTAACCACTACGAGAACCAGGAGGTCAACGACATGATCCTGGCGCAGGCGAGCACCGAGGACGCGGACGAGCGCACAGGCCTCATCGAGGACATCCAGGCCGCCGTGGCCGAGGACCTCTCGACGGTGCCGTACCTCCAGGGCGCCCAGGTCGCCGTGGTCCGCTCCGACGTCAGCGGCGCCGAGGACACCCTCGACGCCTCGTTCAAGTTCCGTTACGGCGCGCTCTCGCGCGACTGAGCACACCGTTCGCTCGGGGGGTCCGCCGGAACGGCGGACCCCCCGAGCGCAGCGCAGCCCGGCATCGCCGCCGGTCGGCGCACACGCCACAGGTGGGAGACATGACGACGAACACGCAGCCGCCGGACGAGGCGGTCGACGAGGCCCCCGGCGGGCCCGTGGAGGGGGCGGCCGCAGGGCTCCGACGCCGCCGCAGGCGCGGTGGCGGCGGGACGCTCGGCCGCTACGTGCTGGTCAGGTTCGCCCTCATCTTCCCCACCATCTTCATCCTGGTGACCACGGTGTTCGTGCTCATGCGGTCGACGGGCGACCCCATCACCGCCGCCCAGGGCGGCCGTCTGCCGGCCGACCAGCTGGCCGAGCGCATCCACCAGGCGGGCTACGACCGTCCGATCCTCACCCAGTACCTGGAGTACCTCGGGAACATCGTGCGGGGCGACTTCGGCACGACGCTCAGCGACAACCGCCCCGTCACCGAGGTGCTCACGACCTTCGGCACCGCCACGCTCGAGCTCGCGTTCTTCGCACTCATCGTCGCCTTCGCCGTCGGCATCCCGTTGGGACGTCGGGCCGCGTACTTCCGCGACAAGGCGCCCGACGCCGTCCTGCGGGTCTTCGCGATCCTCTGCTACGCGACGCCCGTCTTCTTCGCCGGCCTGCTGCTGAAGCTGGTGTTCTCGCGGTGGCTGGGGTGGCTGCCGGTGGCGGGCCGTGCGTCGACCAGCACGGAGGTCGAGATGCAGCGCCTGGTGAAGCCCAGCGGCCTGTACCTCCTCGACGCCATCCAGCTGGGCGACCCCGCGATCGTCCTCGACGTCCTCCAGCACGCCGTCCTGCCTGCGCTCGCACTGGGCCTCCTGACGGGCGGCATCTTCCTGCGCCTGGTCCGGACCAACGTCATCGGCACGCTCGGCTCCGGCTACATCGAGGCCGCCCGCTCCCGCGGCGTGCCCGAGCGGCAG
>Ga0196970_1001253_pt1 | contig 18444 bp, 16 predicted proteins | sample S1v_513CmetaG_FD_148672 | JGI IMG/M metagenome (GOLD analysis project Ga0196970, IMG submission 148672) | Soil microbial communities from Anza Borrego desert, Southern California, United States - S1+v_5-13C | ecosystem: Environmental > Terrestrial > Soil > Desert | place: USA: California...
CGGCACCACCGAGGTGGCCGTGCTGTCGCTGGGCGGCATCGTCTATTCGCGCTCGGTGCGCGTCGGCGGCGACAAGATGGACGAGGCCATCATCGGCTACATCCGCCGCACCCATAACCTCCTGGTCGGCGAGGGCTCGGCCGAACGCATCAAGAAGGAAATCGGCTCCGCCTGTCCGCCGGAAGACGGGGAGGGCCGCATCCTGGAGATCAAGGGCCGTGACCTGATGAACGGCGTGCCGAAGGAGCTGATCATCTCCGAACGGCAGATCGCCGAGTCCCTGGCCGAACCGGTCTCGGCCATCGTCGAGGCGGTCAAGGTGGCGCTGGAGCACACGGCTCCCGAACTCGCCGCTGACATCGTCGACAAGGGCATCGTGCTGACGGGCGGCGGTGCGCTGCTCGGCAACCTGGATTTCGTACTGCGGCACGCCACAGGGTTGCCGGTTTCCATCGCCGACGATCCGTTGTCGTGCGTCGCCCTGGGCACAGGCCGCGCGCTGGAAGAGATGAAGACGTTGAGAAACGTCTTGGTAAGCGCGTATTGATCGTGTAATTCTCGTTTGAATACCGCGGGCCTCCAGACTCAACCGAGAGCTATTCAGCCGAGCTGCTCTCCCGAGTCTTGGGGCGCGTGGCGGCCAGCCTTCCTGGACGGGATGATCCTGTGAAGCCGCGCACCTCCGGATCCGTCGTTCGCCTCGCGGCCCCGCTGCGTGCGCTCGCCCAGCGATTCTCGTTCCTGCTCCTGGTGGTCGCCTCCATCGCGCTGATGATGGTCGGCAAGGTCGACCCCGCCCTCGTGGACGCCGCCCGCTCGCGGGTGACCGACGCCTTCGCGCCGATCCTCGACGCGCTGTCGCGTCCCGCCGCCACCGCGGCCCGCGTCATCGAGTCCGTGGTCGATCTGCAGAGCGTCTACGAGGAAAACCAGCGCCTTAAGGCGGAGAACGCCCGGCTGACGCAGTGGCGCCAAGCAGCGCTGCGGCTGGAGGCGGAGAACGGCAGCCTACGCTCGCTGCTGAACTACAAGCCGGATCCGGCTGCGTCCTTCATTACCGCCCGCGTCATCGCCGCCCCCGGTGCCGCCTTCTTCCGCACCATGGTGGTCACCGCCGGCCGGCGCGACGGGGTGCGCAAGGGGCAGGCGGTGCTGGCCGGGGCCGGCATGGTCGGCCGCGTCATCGAGGTGGGCGAGTGGTCGTCGCGGGTGCTGCTGATCACCGACATCAACGCCCGCGTGCCGGTCGTGTTGGAAAGCTCGCGCGCGCGGGCGCTGCTGGCGGGCGACAACAGCGACCAGCCGAAGCTGATCTATCTGCCGCCCGACGCGGTGGCGACGGTGGGCGAGCGAGTGGTCACCTCGGGCCACGGCGGCGTCTTCCCGCCGGGCATCCCGGTCGGTGTCGTCGCCTCGGTCGGCGAGCGCGGCGTCAAGGTGCAGCCGATCACCGACCTGTCCCGTCTGGAGCATCTGCGACTCGTCGACTTCGGATTGCCGGGCGGGCCGGGCGAGGTCGATCCGTCGCGCGATTGGAAGTGATGACCGTCACCCTCTGGCAACGCCTGGACAAGACCGGCCGCAACCTGGCTCCGATTGCGGTCACGGTGATGCTGCTGCTCGTCGGCATGGTGCCGCTGCAGATCCCTTCCTACACCGAGGTGGCGCCGGCGCTGACGCTGATGGCCGTCTATTACTGGGCGATCCACCGGCCGGACCTGCTGCGCCCCGGCTCGGCGTTCGCCATCGGCCTGTTGCAGGACCTGCTGTCGGGCGGGCCGCTGGGCCTCAATGCGCTGACGCTGGTGTGCGTGCACTGGACGGTGCTGACGCAGCGCCGCTTCTTCCTGGCCAACACCTTCGCGCTGCTGTGGTTCGGCTTCGCGCTGATCGTCATTGGCGCCGCTGTACTGCAATGGGCCGTGGTGTGTGCGCTGAGCGCGTCGGTCCTGCCGTTCCCCGCCCCGCTCTTCCAGGCGCTGCTGACCCTGGCGCTGTTCCCCGTGTTCGCGTGGCTGTTCATCCGCGTGCACCGGGCGTTCCTGCAAGGCTGAGCCCATGCCGAGGATGTCCAGCGACCGCGACACCGACCGCTACCGCAGCTTCACCCGCCGCATGATGGTGCTGGGCGGCCTCAAGCTGGGCCTGCTCTCCACGCTGGCGGGGCGGCTCTATTACCTGCAGGTCGTGCAGTCGGCCAAGTACACCATGCTGGCCGAGGAGAACCGCATCAGCCTGCGGCTGATCGCGCCGTCCCGCGGGCCGATCACCGACCGCTTCGGCGTGCCGCTGGCGATGAACCAGCAGAACTACCGCGTCGTCGTGGTGTCAGAGCGCACCAAGAACATCCCGGAGACGCTCGACAAGGTCAGCCAGGTCGTGCCGCTGACCGACGGCGACCGCCGGCGCGTCCTACGCGAGGTGCAGCGCAAGCGCCGCTTCGTGCCGGTGACCGTGCGCGAGAACCTGACGTGGGAGCAGGTCGCCACGCTGGAGATGGACATGCCCGACCTGCCGGGCGCCTCCATCGACGTGGGCGAGATCCGCTACTATCCCTTCGCCGAGGCAACCGCGCACATCCTGGGCTATGTCGGCGCGGTGTCGGAGGCCGAGCTGAACGGCGATCCGGTGCTGTCGCTGCCGGGCTTCCGCATCGGCAAGAGCGGCCTGGAGAAGTTTCACGAGAAGAGCCTGCGCGGCACCGCCGGCACCAGCCAGCTCGAGGTGAACGCGGTCGGCCGCGTCATCCGCGAGCTGTCGCGCGACGAGGGGCAGGCAGGGCGCGAGGTGCAGCTCACCATCGACATCGGCCTCCAGCAGTTCTGCCAGAAGCGCCTGTCGGACGAGCAGAGTGCCGCCTGCGTGGTGATGGACGTGCACACCGGCGCCATCTACGCGCTGGCCTCACACCCCAGCTACGATCCCAACCAGTTCACCATGGGCATCAGCGCCGAGCTGTGGGAGGAACTGCTGTCCAACCCCACCACGCCGCTGACCAACAAGGCGGTGGCCGGCCAGTACCCGCCCGGCTCGACCTTCAAGCCGGTGGTGGCGCTGGCGGCGCTGGAGGCCGGCTTGGTCGGACCGCGTCACACAGTGTACTGCCCTGGCTGGATGGAACTGGGCGATCATCGCTTCCATTGCTGGAAGAAGCACGGTCACGGGTCGGTGGACATGGTGGGGGCGCTGCGCGACTCCTGCGACGTCTATTTCTACGATCTGGCGCGCCGGCTGGGCGTCGACCGCATCGCCGAGATGGCGCAGCGCTTCGGTATGGGCCAGGCGCTGGGCCTCGACCTGCCGCACGAGCGGCCGGGCCTGATCCCAACGCGCGAGTGGAAGAAGCGTGCCCTTAACGCTCCCTGGACGCAGGGCGAATCTCTGATCGCCTCCATCGGCCAGGGCTACGTGCTGGCCACGCCTTTGCAGCTCGCCACCATGACCTGCCGCCTCGCCAACGGCGGCTTCGCCGTCAAGCCGCACCTGACCAAGCAGGTGAAGGGCGTGGCGACGGAGACCACGAGCTGGCCGAGCCTCGGCGTCAAGAAAGAGAACCTGGATGTGGTGCTGGCCGGGCTGAACGCCGTCACCAACGTGCAGGGCGGCACCGCCTTCAAGGCGCGCATCACCGAGCCCGGCTTCGAGATGGCCGGCAAGACCGGCAGCGCCCAGGTGCGTCGCATCACCATGGCCGAGCGCAGCACCGGCGTGAAGAAGAACGAGCAGCTTCCTTGGCGCGAGCGCGACCACGCGCTGTTCATCGCCTACGCGCCGGTGCACGCGCCGCGCTACGCCATCGGCGTGATCGTCGAGCATGGCGGCGGCGGATCGGCGGTGGCGGCGCCGGTGGCGCGCGACATCATGCTGGAGTGCCAGAAGCGCGATCCGGCCCGTGCGCCCGTCGCCGACGCCCCGGAATCCGCAACCCGCGGGGTGCGGGGATAGCGCGAAAAAGCAGGCGGCGCGGGGCGCATTTTGCTATCGACAAGCCCCGGAGCCTTTGCTATACCGCGGGCCTCGCCGGACGGAACCACCAAGTCCGCCGGACGGTTTCCCAGGAAACCGCGCAAGCAGAGTGAGATGGGCGCATAGCTCAGTTGGTAGAGCAGCTGACTCTTAATCAGCGGGTCCAAGGTTCGAGTCCTTGTGCGCCCACCATCTCCTCAACAACCGACGGGCCGCCACACCGGCGGCCCTGGTCGTTTCGGGCGCGGCCGGGCAGGATGGGCGCATAGCTCAGTTGGTAGAGCAGCTGACTCTTAATCAGCGGGTCCAAGGTTCGAGTCCTTGTGCGCCCACCATCCTTCCCCAAGGTTCCCAGCGGTTTCGCGAAGCTTGGCCCTGAGGCGGGCCTTTCACGTTGGATGCTTCCCCGCCGCTGCATACCAGCCGTTTCATGTCCGCTGGATCGACCGTGCGGCCGGTGAGACCTCGGTCCATCGACGAAATCGCTGCGTCATACCGGCGGCGCTTGTACGCTTCCATTGAGCGCCGCCGGTAAAACCCGACAGATCAATGCGATAGCATTGATTGAGAGGGTGATACGGACGGCGCCTTCAGGCGTCGTCCGTATCAGTCGGAATCGGATGCGACAAAACCGGCTTTCTCCACCTCAAACCGTTTGTTGCGCAGGTGTGTCTTGAGGATATGAGCCAATCCCTGGCCGTCTCTCCTGATAAGTGCATTGAGCATGGCGTCGTGCTCGCACATCGCCAACTGCCAGTGGCCATTGGGAATGGGAACCACAAACCGTGCACGGCGGATCCGTGCGACGATCGATTCATACAAACTCGACAGAACGGCATTGTCCGCCGCTCTCACGATAGCCTCGTGGATGAGCCGGTTGTAGCGGTAGTAGGATGAGAGATCGCCTTTTTCGTACGCCTCTCTCATCCAAAAGTTGAGTTTCTTAATCTCTTCGATCTCGTCGGATGTGATGCGCTGGCAAGCTAACTCGCCCGCAATCGCCTCCATCGCTTCGCAAACGTCGAAGAGATCGGACACATCCTTGGTGGACAGCTTTGCAGCCCGCGCCCCCCTGTTGGGCAGCAGCACCAGATAGCCCTCAGCCGCCAAAACCTTGAGCGCTTCCCGCAGAGGAGTGCGCGAAATCCCGAAGGTCGTACAAAGCTCCCGCTCCGGAACCTTGGCGCCTGGGGCAATCTCACCGTCAATCAGCATTTGCCGTAACCGAGCAACGATTTGATCGTGGCGCATCGAGCTTCTCCTTATTTCCCTATAATATGAGGGGACTCGATTTTGAATGCAAACCATATCGTCAGCGGAAAAAATCTTCCGTGAGGTATTGCAAAAAAACCGAAATTGAATGCAGAATGCGCTGCAGGTCAGGTTCGCAACGATCCTCCACGTATCGGAACGTGCAAAATGCAACCAGAAATATCTATGCCGGCAGCGACGTTCACGAATATCCGGATGGCCAGCGTCACGGCCCCCGCAGGGGTGGCGCATGAGTGAAAAGCCGATGACCGCTGCCGAGCCGGAATCGGAGCTGCTGTATGACGTTCGCGACGGCGTGGCTTGGGTGTCGTTCAACAGGCCGCAAACCCGTAACGCTCTGACCTTTCCGATGTATACGCGTCTCGAGGAAATATGTGAGGCGGCTGACTCTGATCGGTCAATCAAGGCGATGGTTATCGCCGGCGCGGGAGACAAGGCTTTCGCCGCTGGTACAGACATCAGCCAGTTTGTGAATTTCGAAAGTGCCGATGATGCTCTGGTTTATGAAAGACGCATTGATCGAGTCCTTTCAGCTTTAGAGAAGTGTCGGGTGCCGACCATTGCGGCCATTTCCGGCGCCTGTACCGGCGGCGGCGCTGCCATCGCTGCGTGCTGCGATCTGCGGTTGGGAACCCAGACGGCCCAGATTGGATTTCCGATCGCCCGAACACTTGGCAATTGCCTGTCTATGAACAGCATTGCTCGGCTGGTCGCCCTGATTGGCCCGGCGAGGGTGAAGGACATTATCTTTACCGCGCGTCTGCTGGGGGCTGAGGAGGCGCGCAGCATCGGCCTTCTTCAGGAAGTCGTCGCGGACCATGCAGCGCTTCTTCAACGCGCAGGACAATTGGCCAGCATCATCTCTGGACATGCCCCTCTGACATTGCAGGCAACCAAAGAGGCGCTACGCCGCCTCCAAAGCACAAGCGTCGAGCACGATGATCAGGATTTGATATTGATGTGCTACATGAGCCAAGACTTTAGGGAGGGAATTGATGCCTTCTTACGCAAACGTCAGCCAAGATGGCTTGGCAGATAAAAATTTTTTTATGTGCAATAGGTGGGAATAAGTCATGTCTGATTCGTTGTTGTCGATTGTTTTGCCTAAGCCTGATGCTGAAGGAAAAATTTTTCTTGAGCTCCAGGATGGCTCTGCGTGGTCCTATGGCCGTTTTTTCGCTCATGCGGGACGTCTGGCGAATGTCTTGCGCAGCTTGGGCGTCGAACCCGGCAATCGCGTGGCCGTGCAAGTGGAAAAGTCGGTCGATGCTCTTGCGCTTTACGTAGCTTGTGTGCGGGCTGGCGTTGTTTACCTGCCTCTTAACACGGCTTACACAGCCGCCGAGGTGGGCTATTTCGTAACGGACGCTGAACCTCGTCTGCTGGTGTGCCGTCCGTCGTTCCGGGCCGAGGCCGAAGCGGTTGCCAAGGCTGTCGGCGCGTCCGTGGAGACGCTCGGGGCCAAGGGCGATGGCTCGCTGCTGGAGCGCGCGGCGGAGCAGTCTGACAGCTTTGCCGATTACGCCGCCAACCCGGATGACCTCGCGGCCATTCTCTACACCTCCGGGACGACGGGGCGCTCCAAGGGCGCCATGATGACGCGCAATAACCTTGCTGCGAACGCCATTGCGCTGGCGCAGATTTGGCGCTTTACGCCGGATGACGTGCTTTTGCACGCTTTGCCGATCTATCACACGCACGGTCTGTTCGTGGCGACCAATGTGGTGCTTCAGGCAGGCGCGTCGATGCTGTTCCTGCCGCGCTTCGATGCCGACGACGTCGTCCGGCTGCTGCCCCGCGCCACCACCATGATGGGCGTCCCGACCTTCTACACCCGGCTGCTGGATCATCCCGGCCTCACCCCGGACCTCGTGCGCCACATGCGCCTGTTCATTTCCGGTTCGGCGCCGCTGCTGGAATCGACACATGCGCAGTTCGCCGCGCGCACCGGGCACCGGATCCTCGAGCGCTACGGGATGACGGAAACCGGCATGAACACGTCCAATCCCTATGAAGGGGACCGGATCGCCGGGACCGTGGGCTTCCCCCTGCCCGAGGTGGAGGTCCGGATCACCGACCCGGAGAGTGGGGCGATCCTCGGTCCGGATGAGGTCGGTGTCATCGAGGTGCGCGGCCCGAACGTGTTCAAGGGCTACTGGCGCATGCCGGAGAAGACTGCGGCGGAGCTGCGGGCGGACGGCTTCTTCATCACCGGCGACGTCGGCAAGGTCGACACCAGAGGCTACGTGCACATCGTCGGGCGCGCCAAGGACCTCATCATCTCCGGCGGCTTCAACGTCTATCCGAAGGAGATCGAGCTCGCCATCGACGCCCTGGACGGCGTGAAGGAGTCGGCCGTCTTCGGCGTCCCGCACCCGGATTTCGGCGAGGCCGTTTCCGCCGCGGTGGTGCTGGAGCCCGGCGCCTCCCTGACCGGAGCGGAGATCCAGCAGGCGCTCCAACCCGTCCTCGCGAAGTTCAAGCACCCCAAGCAGGTCATCATCCTGCCGGACCTGCCGCGGAACACGATGGGCAAGGTGCAGAAGAACCTGCTGCGCGAGACCTACGCTGGGCTTTACGCGTAGATCCGATCGGGGGCCTGAGAAGAACGGATGAGCCGTCACCAGAACATTAGGGAGGATCGCATGGGCCCGTTGACGGGGCTGAAAGTGCTCGACCTGACCCACGTCATGGCGGGCCCGACCTGCACGCTGATGCTCGCCGACATGGGGGCCGACGTGCTGAAGGTCGAGAAGTCGCCGAACGGCGACGACACCCGGCGCATGGTCCCGCCGCTCGTCGGGGACGAGGCCGCCTCGTTCCTGATGATGAACCGCAACAAGCGCGGCATCGCGCTCGACCTCAAGACGCCCGGCGGGGCCGCCATCCTCCGGCGCCTGGCGAAGTCCGCCGACGTCCTGATCGAGAACTTCGGCCCCGGTGTCCTCGACCGCCTGGGCTTCGGGTACGAGGAGCTCAAGGCGGAAAACCCCGGCCTGATCTACTGCTCCATTTCGGGCTTCGGCCGCACCGGTCCCTACAAGGACCGGCGCGGGTTCGATCTGGTGGCGCAGGCCATGAGCGGCATCATGAGCTTCACCGGTGCCGGGCCGGGGGCCGCGCCGACCAAATGCGGTCCGCCGCTGTCCGACATCACCGCCGGCCTCCTTGCGGCCATGGGCATTCTCGCCGCCCACGCGCACCGCCTGAAGACGGGGCAGGGCCAGATGGTCGAGACATCGCTGTTCGAAGCCGCGCTCGTCCAGACCTATTGGCAGTCCGCCATCGCGCTCGCCACCGGGGTCTCCCCCGGCCCGCTGGGCTCGGCCCACCCGCTGAACGCGCCCTACCAGGCCTTCGAGGCGGCGGACGGTTGGCTCGTGGTGGGCGGGGCCAACCAGAAGAACTGGCTGCGCATGCTGGAGGCGATCGGCGCCCTCGGCCTCGCGCAGGATCCCCGCTTCGGGGACAACGCCAGCCGCATGGCGAACCTCGACGCCCTATGCGACGAGCTGGCGCGCTGCTTCCGTACGGAGACGGTGGAGCATTGGCTCCGCGTGCTCGACGCGTACGGCGTGCCCTGCGGCCCGGTGTACACCATGCAGCAGGCGCTGGACGACCCGCAGACCAAGGCCCGGGAGATGCTGGTGGAGGTCGAGCATTCCACGCTCGGCACCGTCAAGGCGCTCGGCCTGCCCGTCAAGTTCTCGGAAACGCCGGGGAAGGTGCGCGGCGGCGCCCCGACCTACGGCCAGCACAATCACGAGATCCTGGCGGAGTACGGGTTCACCCCGGCCGAAATCGCCGCCTTCCAGCAGGAAGGCGCCATCCGTGCGGGCTAGCCGCGGGCACTTCGGGAAATCCCTGTGAGCGTGCACGCGGCTGGAGCCGACAACACCCGATACAAAACAGAGGGAGACATAGCGTGAAGCGTATGAAGTTTGCTGCCTGCGCCATTGCCTTGGCGCTGGTCCAACCCGGTGCGGCCCTTGCCGAAAACGTCAAGCTCCGGGTGGCCGGCAACCTGATTTCCACCGGGCTCATCCTGCAGAACAAGGAGCAGCCCTTCTTCGAGAACCTGGCGAAGATCACCTCACTGCCGGTCGACGTCGACTACAAGCCGATGGACGCGCTGGGCATCAAGGACACCGAGGGGCTGCGCACGTTGCGCTCCGGCCTGTTCGACATCGTGGCGTTGCGCCTCAACCAGGTGTCTCGCGACGAGCCGTTCGTCCTCGGCGTCGATCTCGTCGGGCTGAATCCGGATTACGAGACCACGCGCAAGACGGTCGACGTCTATCGCGAGGCCTTCGACAAGCGCATCCAGGAGCGGTTCAACGCCAAGCTGCTGGCGGTCTGGCCGTTCGGCCCGCAGGTCCTGTTCTGCAACCCGAAGATCGGCGGCCTGGGCGATATCAAGAACCAGAAGGTGCGCGTCTACGACCAGTCGCTGGCGAAGTTCATCGAGAAGCTGGGCGGCATCCCCGTCACCCTCGCGTTCGGCGAGACGCAGCAGGCCCTGCAGCGCGGCGTCGTGGATTGCGCCATCACCGGCCCGAGCTCGGCCAACAGCGCCGGCTGGACCGAAGTGTCCAAGTACTTCATGCCGATCGGCTTCAGCGTCGGCATGCAGGCCTACGCCATCAACCTGAACACCTGGAAGAAGTTCACGCCCGAGCAGCAGAAGGTGCTGAGCGAATCCTTCCGGAAGTACGAGAACGATCTCTTCGCCTACTCGCAGGAGCTGTTCGACGACGCGGTCCGCTGCAACGTCGGCAAGGAGCCGTGCACGACCGTGAAGAAGTACAACCTCGTCGAGGTTCCCGTCACGGCGGCGGATCAGAAGCTGGTGCGCGACGCCATGGTCGAGGTGTCCCTGCCGGCTTGGTCGGAGCAGTGCGACAAGAACTATCCGGAATGCACCAAGATCTGGCGCTCGACCATTGGCCCCGTAGTCGGCATGAAGTAAGGCGTTGCCGTGTCCGGGCCCGGCGCCCGGACACGCTCTTTTAAAAAGGGAGAGTCATGAAGAGGCTCGTTGAACCGCTCGCCAATATTTTCGGATACATATTGCTTCTGCTGTGCGTGCTCGTGGTCGCCGAGACGGTCGGGCGAAAGCTATTCAACTTTTCCCTTCAGGGCGTGGATGAGCTTGGCGGATACATCCTGGCGCTCGGGTCCGGGATCGCCTTCACCGTGGCGTACGTCGATCGCGCTCACATCCGGATCGATCTGGTGCACGGGCTGCTGCCCGTCGCCAGCCGCGCGCTGCTGACCTGGGTGTCGACCCTGCTGATGGCGCTGTTCGCGATCACGCTGCTGTACGTCGGCTGGCTGGTCCTCGTCGAGACGAGGGAGTTCGGCAGCACGGCCCCGACCCCCTGGGCGACGCCGCTGATCTGGCCGCAGTCGGTCTGGCTGGCCAGCCTTGCCGTGTTCGCGGGGATCACGGTCCTGGCCGCGATCCGCGCCACGATCCTGTGCCTGGCCCGGCGCTATAGCGTGCTGGAGCAGGAGTTCGGGCCGAAGGTCGCCGAAGAAGAGCTCCGTGAGGAGCTCGAAAACCTCCGCAGTCGGTGAAAGGCCCGCGATCATGGGAATTCCTGTCATCAGCGTCGCGTTTTTGATTTCCCTCGCGGTCCTTCTCGTCGGCATCCCGGTGGCGGTGACGCTCACCGCCGTCGGCATGCTGGGCGGCTTGACCGTGATCGGCCTCCCGATGGTGGAGTCCTTGGGAAGCGTCGTCTGGGGCGTGCAGAACGACTATGCCCTGACGGCCATCCCGCTGTTCATCCTGCTCGGCGAGCTTCTGTTGCGCAGCGGCTTGGCTGACCGGATGTACGTGGCGCTGTCCGCCTGGGTTGGGCGTCTGCCCGGCGGCCTTCTGCACGCCAACATGACGGCGTGCACCCTCTTCGCCGCGACCTGCGGCTCGTCCGTGGCGACGGCGGCGACCGTCGGCACGGTGGCGCTGCCGACCATGCGCGAGCGCGGCTACCCTCTTCCCGCGACGCTCGGCTCGCTGGCGGCCGGGGGCACGCTGGGGATCCTCATTCCGCCGAGCGTCGCCATGCTGGTGTACGGCTCGATCACCAACAACTCGGTCGGCAAGCTCTTCATCGCCGGCGTGATCCCCGGCATTCTGCTGACGCTGTGCTTCATGGCCTGGATCCTGCTCAGCTCCTGGCGGAGCGGGGGCGCCCAGGTCGAGGTGCGCCTGTCCTTCATCGACAAGCTCCGGCTGTCCAAGGACCTCGTTCCGCCCTTCCTGATCTTCGGCTGCGTCATGGGCAGCATCTACACCGGGCTGGCGACGCCGACGGAGTCCGCAGCCTTCGGTGTGCTCCTCGCCACGGCCTTGGGAGCGGCGTTCGGAAAGTTCAACCTTTCCATCCTCCATCACTGCTTCCGCCAGACGGCGTCCCTGACGGGCATGATAGCCCTGATCATCGTGGCGGCGTTCGTCCTGAACGTGACGCTCAACGCGCTCAACATCCCGCAGATGCTGACCACGGCCGTGGCGTCGATCGGCGTGACGCCGACGACGTTCATCTTCACGCTGATCGCGCTGTACGTGGTGCTGGGAATGTTCCTGGAAGTGCTGTCGATGCAGGTGACGACCATCCCCGTGGTCTACCCGATCGCCATTTCGCTTGGGATCGACCCCATCTGGTTCGGCGTCTTCATCGTGCTGATGAGCGAAATCGCCCTCATCACGCCGCCAGTCGGCATGAATCTGTATGTGGTCCAGGGAATTCGCAAGGACGGCGGACCGATCGGGGACGTTATAAACGGCGTGATCCCCTACGTTGTCATCCTCCTGCTGTTCACCGTGTTTCTGTGGTATTTGCCAGAGATTGCCACTTGGCTGCCTCAGAAAATGTCGTAACGAATGAATTCTTGAGCTTCCAGGATGAATAGGACGCAAGATCTTTGGCGCTGGTCGGCGCGCGACCTCTCATCGGCGTTCCGCCGGAAGGACCTCTCGCCGATGGAAGCACTCCAGACGTGCCTGTCGCGCCTGGAGAGCGTGAACCCGCTGGTGAACGCGGTGATCAGCCGCGACGACGAAGCGGCGCGCGAGGCCGCGGCGGCGAGCGAGCGGCGCTGGCAGGCGGGGAAGCCGCTGTCCGCGCTGGATGGTGTGCCGCTGACCGTGAAGGACAACATCCCCGTCCGCGGCCTGCCCGCGACCTGGGGGAGCCGGCTTTACGCCGGCTTCGTCCCGGAACGGGATGAACTGCCGGTGGACCGGCTGCGGGCGGCCGGCGCGGTGATCCTCGGCAAGACGAACGTGCCGGAGTTCACGCTGCAGGGCTACACCGACAACCGTGTCTTCGGCCCCACGCGGAACCCCTGGAACCTCGGCCTCACCCCCGGCGGGTCGAGCGGCGGCGCCGTGGCCGCCGTCGCCTCCGGCATCGGGCCGCTCGCCATCGGCACGGACGGGGGCGGGTCGATCCGCCGGCCGTCCTCCCACACCGGGCTGGTCGGCCTCAAGCCGTCGGTCGGCCGCGTCGCGCGCTGCGATGGTTTCCCGGCCATCCTGCTGAACTGCGAGGTGATCGGCCCCATCGCGCGCACCGTCGACGACGTGGTCATGGCCATGGAGATCATGGCCGTGGCTGACCCGCGCGATCCCTTGTCCGCCCGCTATGCCGACCGCCCCTTTGCCGTCGGGCCTGCCCGGAAATGCCGGATCCTCTATGTCGAGACTTTCGGCGACGCACCCGTGGACCCGGAGATCCGGGCGAGCGTTGCGTTGGCCGCAGACCGCCTCGACGTGCTGGGGCACCGGGTGGAGCGGGCGGGCCGCTTCACGCTGGTCGACGCCATCAACGAGCGGGTCTGGCCCGTGATCAGCCAAGCCGGCCTTGCGTGGCTGCTGGAACGGCATCCGGGCTGGCAGGGTCAGATTTCCGAGGGGCTCGAACCGTTGGCCGAGGCGGGCCGGAACCTTTCGGCGAGCGCCTTCGTCGGCGCGCTCGATACCATAGCCGAGACGAGTCGGGCCTTGTCAGAACTGTTCCAGGACTACGACCTGATCCTGACCCCGTCGGCGGCTGCGCTCCCGTGGGGGGCTCGGGACATCTTCCCACCGACCATTGATGGGCGCAGTGTCGGTCCGCGCGGCCACGCCGTGTTCACGGCGTTTGCGAACGCGGCCGGCTTGCCGGCCATGAACCTGCCCTCGGCCCCCTCCCGGGCCGGTCCTCCCATCGGCTTCCAACTGGTGGGGCCGCAAGGGGCCGATCCCCTGCTGTGCGCTGTGGCGCGCGGGTACGAAGATGCCCATTCCTGGGCGGATCGCTGGCCGTCACTCCCGGTGGACCGTGGTCCCGACCAGCCTGCCATCTGATCCCGAGCGCACCGGAATGGTTCCGATGAGCGGTCCGGGAATCCATGTTGTCATGGGCCATCGGAAGCAAGGCTCATTTGGCCCACCATGCTGAGGTCGTCGGGGGAGCGGACGCGCATGCGATGCAGGGGCCCTCGCCCGGCACCCGGCACCTTCGGCTCTACTTCCCCGGGGGAGGGAGAGAAACGCAACCTCGCCCTCACGTCACTCCTAGAACGCATTAACGCCGCGGGGCGGGGCCCTGCGGCGTTCTGACGCATCCGGTGGTGGGGCGCGGAGGCCTTATTCGGCCGCGCCGCTCATCATGCGCGGACGGACCGACGGCTCATTGCGGTAGTCCTGCAGGCGCGTCGCCCGCAGGCCGCGCACGCCGTGACTGTCGATCAGGCGCTGCCAGGACAGGAATTCCTCGACCGACAGGGTGTAGCGACGGCATGCCTCCTCCAGGCTGATCAAGCCTGAACGCACACCGGCCACGACCTCGGCCTTGCGGCGCATCACCCAACGTTTGGTGTTGGGCGGCGGCAGGTCTTCTTCCGTCATTGGCCGGCCTTCAGGGCCGATGACCGACGCTCCGTTGGAGCCATCGTCGCTCATCTGAATATCGCGAGATGACATGCGCGGACGCTCCACCACTGCTAGTGCTCTCCACGGAGCAGGAGTGTAACCGCGGCCACTTAACAAATACCTAAACGATAGGGTTAATGCTTTAGATGTCAAACAATCTCTCGAATTCGCCTCAAAAGCCTCTCGTCCGGAGCCGGAAAGAGGGCTTCGGGGCAGCAGCGAGCCGGCCGAAACAGGCCCCGATCAGTGCACCGAGGCGATGCGCGACAGGGGAATATCGCGGCCGTTGACGGTCAGCGTCGTCTCGCCGTCCTGGGAGCCCACGCCGTCGACCCGGCCGAACACGGAGGTCTTGGCGACGATGACGGTCTCTTCGTCTTCGGCGGTGGCGGCGACGCTGAGCTTGTAGGTGCCGGGCTGGACGATCTGGCCGTCGTCGTCCTTGTAGTCCCACACGACCTGGTGCTTGCCGGCGGCTGGATCGCCCTTCAGCGTGCGGATGACGGTCTTGCCATCGGCGCCGAGGATCTTGACCTCTACGGTCTTCGCGGCGGTCTCCAGCTCATAGCTGAGCGGCGTGTCCGTCGTGTCGTTGGCGAGCGTGAAGGTGTCGCCCTCGAAGGACACGGTCTTGCCGAGGTAGCCCAGGTTGCTCGACGCGGCGGCCGCCTGCTGCATCTTCAGCAACTTGTCCAGACGGGTGTTGGTGCCGATGTTCTGCTCGATGTTGGCGAACTGCACCAACTGCTGCGTCATCTCGTTGGTGTCCATCGGCTTGGTCGGGTCCTGGTTCTGCATCTGCGTGGTGAGCAGCTTGAGGAACGTGCTGAAGTTGTCGCCCAGGCCCTTGATCGCCACCGACGTGTCGGATTCGGACGTCTTCACGTCCGCCTTGTCGGCCGTCTTGGTGGTGTTCTGCTTCTGAGTCTGGGAGATGTCCCAGTTCATGCTGCCGGCGGTGGTGGTCGTGGTCATGGCTCGGGTCCTTTCCGGGTCTTGCTCAGACGCGTACGTCGACGCGCCCGGGGGCGAGATAGAGGGTCTGGATCGCGGCGGCCTCGGCCACCTCGTCGGAGTCGCCGCCGAAGCCGCGGCCGCGACGGCCGGAGCCGCGCTGGTCGCCTTGCTGGTCGGCGAAGGCGGCGCCGTCATCGCGCAGGCTGAAGCTGAGGCTGCCGGCGTCCGCCTTCAGTCCGGCCTCTTGCAAAGCCCGTTCCATCCCGCGCGAGTCGCGCTGGAGGAGTTCCAGCGTCTGCGGCCGGTCGACGGCGACCGCCGCGTTGACGGTTCCGTCCTTGCCGATCTCCAGGCGGATGTCGATGCGGCCCAGCTCGTCCGGACGCAGCGTCATGGTGAAGCGGTCGTTGCCCTCGGCGACGTTCTTCCGGATGCTCACCGCCACCTGGTCCGGTACGCCCATGGGCATGTTCGGCCCCCGCGCCGGACGCAGCGTGGCGAGCGCCTGCGGCGCGTCCGCGGGGGCGGCTCCCCTGGCGGCGTCGAGCGGCAGGATATGCGGCGCGCTCACGTCCTTGGCGGCAGGGGTCGCCGGGGTGGGCGCGGCGGCGGGGTCGGTGGCGGAGCCGGCGGCGATCTCTCCCAGCGCCTGGGCCTCGGCGGTGGTCTTGACCGCTTCGGCGGTGCGCTGCGGCTGGGCGGCGGTCTGCGCCTGGGTATCCGACGACGGGTCCTGCGGCTGATCGCCGGTGTGCTGCCGGCCGGCATCGGCACGGCCCTTGCCGTGGACCTTCTCGGCATCCCGGGCGCCGGCCAGCTCGGCCAAGTTGTCCGGCAGCTTGAAATCGTCGCTCTTGGCCTTCGGCGCGGTTTCCGCGGCGGGCCTCTCCCCGGTAGCGGCAGCCGCATCGGCCAGCGCCGGCGCTTCGTCGGCGGGGTGCGGCGCACCGGCGATCGCGTCCGGCTTCGGTGCCGGGCCAGCGGCTGGCTGGACGGCGCCCGCGGTGTCGGTCACGGTCTGCGCCGGCTGCGTGGGGTGAGCCGGGTGAGAAACCGTCTGGGCGGGGGCCGCCGTCACCCTGGCCGCCGCGGCCGTGAGCGCGGCATCCGGCACGGGTGGCACGTCGGCAGGGGGCTGCGGAGCGGCGGTCTGCGCGCCGGTAGTGGGGGCCGGTTCGGTCGCAGCGGTCTCGGCGGTGCTGTCCGGGGCGGCATCATTCGGGAGGGTGACGTCGGTCACAACGGTCTCGGCGGCGGCGAGCGGCAGTGTGGTCTCGACGACGGTCGCCTCGGCGCCGTATTTCGGGGCGGTTCCGGTCTTCGCGTCGGGGGCGCGCTCCGTGGTCTCGGCCGTGCTGGCGTCTATCGTCGTGGCGTCGGCCGCCTGGGTGGCGGTGCGCTCCGTGGCCTCGGCCGTGCCGGTGTCCGTCGTCACGGCGTCGGCCATCCGGGCGATGGCGTCAGCGGCGGCATGCTCCGTGGTTTCGGCCGGGCGGGTAGTCATCGTCGCGGCATCGACCATCTCGGCAGCGTCGCTGGTGCCCTCCATGGCCTCGGTCGTGTCGGTGTCCGTCGTCGAGGTCTCGGCGCTCTGCTCGGGCGCGGCCGCGCCCTGGGCCTCGGCCGCGCGGCCCTGGTCGTCGGTCTTCGCAGCCCCGTCGGCCTTGGCTGGGTTCGCCTTGGCCGGCGTATCCGCCTTGGCGGTCGGTTTCCCGGCCTTTTCGGTGCGGGCGGTGCCCCTGGCCTCGTGCTTGGCCTCGCCGGCGGCGTGCGCCTCGTCGGCCCGGGGAGCGGTGTCGGCATCGTGCTTCGCCGCCGCGGGCTTCGTAACGGGCTTGGCTGCGGGCTTCGCCTCGGGTTTGCCGGCGTCCGGGCGGCGGTCGGCCGCCTTGCTGGCCATCCGCTCCATCATCTGGGAGAACAGGTCGTCCTTGCGGCCGCTCGTCGGCGTGCCGGTGTTCGGCGTGTCGAAGGCGGTCTGCGGGGCGAACGGCTGGATTTCCATGGGAGGCGTTCCTCGGGCTGGCGGCTCGTCCGGGTATAAGCAATCCGCGGGCCAATCGCGGCGGGCAAGCAGTTCCAAGGGATTCGGCTATGCGGCGTGGGACGCTGGGCAGATCCCGCCGGGGGGCGGCAATTTTCGCCGGGTGCGGCCGGCGGTTCTTGCCGGGAGCGGAAAAGAAACGGGGCCGCGGTGAGGCGGCCCCGAGGTCGGATGGATGGACGTGCTGAAACGGTCAGAAACAGGCGTTGAGCGTTGCCGAGGTGGCGGGGCCGCGCGTCGGGGCGCCGTAGCCGCGCAGAGCTTGGCCGCCGCCGCTGGACGGTCCGTAGGCAACGCCGGGCTGCTGCTCGCGCAGCCGGTTGATGCCGGCGACCACGGCGTCGACCAGGATCTTCTGGACCTTGGTGGCGCCGCCCAGCGCCTCGGCGTTGGCGGCGGTGCTGGCGAGGAGGGTTTGGGTCGCGGCGGCCAAGCGTTCCTTCAGGTCGGGCGCCAGACCGGCCATGCCCTCGCGGTCGATGCGCAGCAGGCGCGACAGCTCGTCGAAGGCCAAGGACAGCGGCTGCTTCTCGTCGGCCAGGCGGCCCAGCTCGCCGGACGGGCGCCGACCGCGCAGCAAGCCGGTCTCGCGGTCGAGGGCGGAGACGAGGCGACCCATGACGTCGAGCAGCGCCACCGCGCGCTCGTGGGCGTTCCTCGGCAGGGCGATGCCGGGCTTGCGCTCCTTGGGGGTGCGGACGTCGATCTTATCCATGGCTGCCCTCCTGGGCGCGCAGTAGCTCGCGGTAGACCGCGTCGGAAATGCCGAAGCCGCCGCGCTGGGACACCTGTTTGCCGTACTCGTTGACGAGCAGGGAGCGGAACATCTCCTCGCCGTGGCCGCCGCCGAAGGTCGGGTCGGTCTCGATGGTCTCGAACATCGGCGCCAGCATCTGGCCGAAGAACTGGGCCTCGAACTCGTCAGCGGCCTTGCGGAGCTTGGCGCGGGTCGCGGGATCGACCTTGCTCTCGTCCGCCGGGCCCTGCGCCGTGCCGTAGGCTTGGTGGGCGCGCTCGACCATCGGGTTGAAGCGCGGGGAGGGAAAGGAAGAAGGCAGGGGGGCGTCCATCAGATCACCTCGATCTCGGCTTGCAGGGCTCCGGAGGCCTTGATCGACTGGAGGATGGCGATCATGTCCCGCGGGCCCACACCCAGCGCATTCAAACTCTGTACCAACTCCTGGAGCGTGACGCCCGACTGCATGACCGCCAGGCGGTTCTGCGACTGGTCGTCCACCTGGATGTCGGTGCGCGGCACCACCTCGGTCTGCCCCTGGCT
>Ga0196970_1001254_pt1 | contig 18437 bp, 13 predicted proteins | sample S1v_513CmetaG_FD_148672 | JGI IMG/M metagenome (GOLD analysis project Ga0196970, IMG submission 148672) | Soil microbial communities from Anza Borrego desert, Southern California, United States - S1+v_5-13C | ecosystem: Environmental > Terrestrial > Soil > Desert | place: USA: California...
CGGCTCGTAGTGGCTGAACTCCATGGTGTACGACGCACGGCCCGAGGTCATGCCGCGCAGCTGGCCGATGTAGCCGAACATCTCGTTCAGCGGCACATGGGCCTCGACCGCGATGTTCGCGCCACGCTCCAGCTGGCCCAGCACCATGCCGCGGCGGCGGTTGATGTCGCCGATCACGTCGCCGAGGTAGTCCTCCGGCGTCACGACCTCGACCTTCATCACCGGCTCGAGCAGGATCGGAGCGCCGAGCTTGAGGGCCTCGCGGAAGCAGGCCTTGGCGGCGATTTCGAACGTCAGCGCGTTCGAGTCGACGTCGTGGTACTTGCCGTCCACCAAGCGGGCGCGGAAGTCCACGGTCGGGTACCCGGCCATGACGCCCTCTTCCTTCTGCAGCTCCAGGCCCTTCTGGACCGACGGCACGTATTCGCGCGGCACCGAACCGCCGACCGTCTCGTCCTTGAACTCGAAGCCTTCACCACGCTCGCGCGGTTCGAAGATGATCTTCACCTCGGCGAACTGGCCCGAACCGCCGGTCTGCTTCTTGTGGGTGTAGGTGTACTCGACCGGCTTGGTGATCGTCTCGCGGTAGGCCACCTGGGGCTTGCCCATGTTGCCTTCCACGCCGAACTCCGTGCGCATGCGGTCCAGCGTCACCTCGAGGTGCAGCTCGCCCATGCCCCGCAGGATGGTCTGGCCGGTCTCACGGTCGGTCTCCAGGCGGAGCGACGGATCGGCGCGGACCATCTTGCCCAGAGCGATCGAGAACTTCTCCTGCTCGCCGCGGGTCTTCGGCTCGACCGAGACGCTAATGACGGGCTCGGGAAAGCGCATGCGCTCCAGGATCACCGGGGCGGAGGCGTCGCACAGCGTGTCGCCGGTATCCGTCTCGGCAAGCGAGACGAGGGCGACGATGTCGCCGGCGCGGGCTTCTTCCAGCGGGTGTGGCTGGTTCGCGAACATCTCGACCATGCGGCCGATCTTCTCGCGCTTGCCGCGCGTCGAGTTCATGATGGACATGCCCTTCGTCAGCACGCCCGAATAGACGCGAATGAAGGTCAGCGAGCCGTAGGTGTCGTTGATGACCTTGAAGGCCAGCGCAGCGAACGGAGCCTCGTCCGAGCTGACGCGCTCGCCGTTCGGGTTGCCGTCCTCGTCCACGGTCTTGATGGCCGCGACGTCGGTCGGCGCCGGCAGGTAGTCGACGATGGCGTCCAGAACCTGGGTCGGTCCCTTGTTCTTGTACGACGATCCGCACAGCACGGGGTTGAAGGCGCCGCCGATGGTGCCCTTGCGCAGGCAGGCGCGCAGGACGTCGGCCGACGGCTCCTCGCCCGACTCGAGGTAGGCTTCCATCGCCGCCTCGTCCTGCTCCAGGCAGGTGTCGATCAGCTCGGTGCGCAGCGCCGGGATGCTGGCGATGTTGTCGAGGTCTTCCTTGACCGTCAGGTTCAGCTTCTGCGCCAGGTCATCGGTGATCGGCCACTCTTCCGGCTTGGCGTCGCGGTCGTCGGAGGTCCAGACCAGGGCCTTCATCTCGACGAGGTCGACCATGCCGCGGAAGTTGTCTTCCGAACCGATCGGAACCATCACCGGCAGCGGACGCGCGCCCAGGCGGTTGCGGATCATGTCGACGCAGCGGCGGAAGTTGGCGCCGGAGCGGTCCATCTTGTTGACGTAGCAGATGCGCGGAACGTCGTAGTTGTCGGCGAGACGCCAGTTGGTCTCCGACTGCGGCTCGACACCGGCCACGCCGTCGAACACCACGACCGCGCCGTCGAGCACGCGCAGCGAACGGTTCACCTCGATGGTGAAGTCCACGTGGCCCGGGGTGTCGATGACGTTGATCTTCTTGCCGCGCCAGTACACGGAGACCGCAGCCGACTGAATCGTGATGCCGCGCTTCTGCTCTTGCTCCATGTAGTCGGTCGTGGTGGAGGACTTCAGGTCCTTTGTCTCATGGACGTCCACCATCGTGTGCTTGCGGCCGGTGTAATACAGGAGGCGCTCGGTCGTCGTGGTCTTGCCAGCGTCGACGTGGGCGATGATGCCGATGTTGCGGAGGTCGGAGAGAGGCGTTTGGCGCGGCATGTGGCGGATCCGTTACGGTGTAAACCTGTACGCGAAGCACGACGATCAGGCGTCCGCTCCGGCGGGGTGGTTGGGGTATTACGGGTATTCGGTTAAGGCACGATGAACGTTAGGCGAAACGCTCAGCATTTCGTCGTGGTTGATCCCAATTCCGGCCCGCCTTCTATCATAGACGGCGGGACGCGCGCCACTGTGACCAACACGGGGGCGCCTTGTGGCGCACCAGATAGTCCTTTACGGCGCGCATGGCAAGGGCGTATGTGGCCGCTCACCTCTCGTTAACCATATTCTGCGCGAAGTCGGGGGTGGATTCCATGGTTCCGCAACACGGGAGGCTCCGGCATGGACGCTTCGCGCTCCCCCGCCAACCACCTGCGCCCGCACGCGCCCACTGACCTCGCCCACTACGTCGCCACATTGACGTCTCCCCACTGTCGCCCTGGCCTGTCGCTGCCCATCGTGCGCGAAATGGCCGCCCGCGCGCTCGCCGAGCGGATCGGCGGCGACGTGGACGCCCTGGCCGGCCAGCTCACCGTGGTGACGCGCCACGCCCGCTCCGGCAAGGCGATCGCCGCGGCGCTGGAGGCGCACTTCAGCCATGTGCCGGAAGAGGGGACGGCGACGATCCTCGACGACTTTACCTACGAGCTGCTGCTGGCGCACGACCGGCTGGTGGCCGCATGGGCGGCACACCACGGCATCCGGCCTGCGCTCGGCTACGGCGACATGATTCGCGTGGAGACCAACGACCCCGCCTGGAACCGCGTGGAGGTCGAGGGCGAGATCGTCGGCATCGACCTGGTGCACGCCAAATATCGGGTGTTCAGCGCGGCGCTCGGCCACGTCCGCTCGGGTCCCGGCCCGACCAGCCGTGCGATCCCCTTCGAGGACGTGCGCTCGGCGGAAGAGGAGGAGGCCCGCGAGGCGGCTTGAAAGCTCCCACGTCGGTCGAGTTGAGTGCAGCGAAGCCCGACACGCTCCACGACCACGTCGGGCTTCGCCTTCGGCTCAACCCGAGCTACGGCGCCGCCTTGAACCGCGCCCAGCCCGCGGCACGCAACTCGCAGGCCGGGCAGGCACCGCAGCCGTAGCCCCAATTGTGCCGGTGCGTTCTGTCGCCGAGGTAACAGGTGTGCGTCTCCTCGACAATCAGCCGGACGAGCGCGTCGCCCCCCAGCCGGTCGGCCAGTCCCCAGGTCTCCGCCTTGTCGAGCCACATCAGCGGCGTGTGCAGCACGAAGCGCCGGTCCATGCCCAGGTTGAGCGCCAGCTGCATGGCCTTGATGGTGTCGTCGCGGCAATCGGGATAGCCGGAGTAGTCGGTCTCGCACATGCCGCCGACGATGTGCGTCAGCCCCCGCCGGTAGGCGACGGCCGCCGCATAGGCCAGGAAGATCAGGTTTCGTCCGGGGACGAAGGTGTTCGGCAGCCCGTCCGCGCTCATGCGGATCTCCGCGTCTCGCGTCAGCGCGGTCTCGCTGATGGCGCTGAGGCCCTTGAGATCCACCATGTGGTCGCCGCCCAGTCGCGGCGCCCACGCCGGGTTCTCCGTACGCAGCCGGTCACGCACCGCGCCGCGGCAGGCCAGTTCTACCACGTGGCGCTGACCATAGTCGAAGCCGATGGTCTCCACGTCCTCGAACCGGTCGAGCGCCCAGGCCAGGCAGACCGTCGAATCCTGCCCGCCCGAAAAGAGGATCAGTGCCCTTCCCTGTTCCGCCATGGCTGCGCCTCCTGCCGTGCCTGCGCGGTCATAAGGCGTGGCGGGAGCGCTGTCCAGTCAGCGCCCCCGCCGCACCGCTCCGCTCGCCGGGCGCGCGGAGCGGACCGCGTGCAGGCCGGTGCGCTGGGCCAGCGAGCGCACCGCTGCCATCCAGCCGAGCCGCAGCCGGGAGGCCGCCAGTACAGGGTCCGTGGCCGCGGTAGCCAGTGCCATGGTTACCGCGGCCCTTACCGCGCCGGCGGCCTCACTACCGGTCGGCAACAGGGATGAGATTTCGGCCATCCGTCGGATCGCGGCGGCGAGAACCGCGGGATCGTCGGCGATGTGCCCCAGCAGATAGTCAACGGCGCGCAGAGCGCTCCGGAGCGCGGCTTCTTGGTCCATGGGCCACCTCCTCAATAGGAAGTGGCCCCTGCGCCGATGGCGCCAACTCGTCTGTGCGGCTGTACATCTCGACCAGTTGGCTATCCCCGTTTTGGATTGGGGTTGCCGGCTAGCTCGGCGTCGGTGGCCCGGAAGCCGGGTTGCCCGGTACGCCCCAACTCTCGACGAACTCTCGCACGCCGGGGATGGCAATCATGTGCGCATCCTTCACATAAACATACTGCCTCGATCCCAGCGCATACTCCGTGAGCGCGATCCCCTTGCCCGTGCAGCGCTTGAACTCGTCGGCGCGGATCGGCCGGTCGGCCAGAACCATGTCCGGATACTCGACACCGGCTCCGGCGCACAGCGTGCGGAAGCCGGCCGCCGTCCCTTCGGCAACCACGCGGGGCTTGGTGTCGGGTGTCGACTCGTACTTGGCGGCCACCGTGCGGATGCGGGGCTCGACCGTCGGGCTGCCGACGATCCAGATGCCGCGCGCCTCCGGCGGCTCCATGGGCTTGGGGGGCGGCAGGGTCGCGGTCTGCTGCAGCCCGCCAAAGCCCGGGAACTGACAGCCGGCGAGCACGGTTGCCGCTCCTAGTGCCATCAGCCCCACAGCCAAGCGCCCCATGCGAAATATCACGTCGCTCTCCCAGAATTCTGGCGCATAATGAGCATCCCGGTACGGAAACGCCGCAGACCGCCGGATGGTCCGGCCACCGGGCCCAGGACCGACGCAGGGGACCTGGAGTGGGCGTAGCCCGAACCTACAGCAACACTCTTCTCTGGCCCAAGCTGATTGCGTCGATTTCGAGCCAAACAGTCAAGCAAGAGGGGCAGTCCTAATGAACAAGGAAGCGCACATCGCCGCGCTGCGCCAGCGGCACTCTGATCTCGACGAGAAAATCCGCGCAGAAGAGGCGCACCACACCTACGATTCCATCGCCGTGGCACGCATGAAGGCGGAAAAGCTGCATCTCAAGGAAGAAATCGAGCGTCTTTGCCACTGAAGCTAACGGCGACGGCCGGCGTATGGCGCCGCCCCCTTCAGCCACGTGTCATACAAGCCCTTTTCGCGCGTTGTGTACACCCGGCGCCAGAAAATTGGCGTCGGCGACGCACACGGGGCGCGACACGGACGTGTAAACGGCTTATTGTCCCCCGCGGTGCTCACCGCCTTCGGTGACGCACCCGAGCATGAGGCAGGGCTGTTCCGTGCCGGCCATGCTGACCATCTGTTTTGTGGACAACCGTCAAGGCACAGGAACGCACCATGCGCGATCAGCCGCTCTCCCTCGCCGAAGCTGCCAAGTGGCTGGGTTGCACCGCCGAGGAGGTCAACGGCTATATCGCCGATGGCCTGCTGAAGCCTTTCCAGGGTGCCAGCGCGGCCGAATCCCCGCAGGTCTCGCTGAATTCGGTCGTGGTGCTGGCGGAGAGCCTTCCCGTGGAGCGCGGTGTCTTCCGCGTGCGGGATATACCGTCCTACGACTCGGCGCCGCCGCGTCCGGCCAGTTCGGGCTATGGCGGCCCCGGCGGATTCAACAAGCCACGCCCCGCCCCCATCGTCGAGCGCCGCCCTCTGCGCCCGCCCTCTCGCGGCGAATAAGCGGCGGGCCGAATCAAACGCAACGCGGCCCGACGCTCATAGGGCTCACATAATCCCCTGCACAAAGGTTGCAGGGGATTATGCTTTGGTGCCGGTCGCCGGAGGCGGTCAGCGACGGATCTGCGGTGTCGGCAGATCCTCTTCCAGGATCACGACGTGCAGCGCGTAAGAGACCTCGTCGTCCTCCACGTCGCGGTGCAGCGTACCGACGAACTCCCCGGCGATGGTCACTTCGGCCGATTGGCCGGCCTTCTGCGGCGCCTCGATGGCGATCTTGTCGTTACCGAAGGTCCTGCGCAGGTACATCTGCACGCGGGCGATTTCGGTGTCGGAGAACTTGGCGGCCGTGATCGGCTTGCTGGGCGGCATGGTCGGTTCCGCAGTGTTGTTTCGGTCGCGGGACAATAGTGCCTGGCGGCGATATGGGAAGGGGGATCTGCACGGAACAGCCCTACACCCACATTTTCCGTGAAACTTCCGGACAGCAAAGCCTGTTGTTGTTCAGCCACAGCTTTGGAGGACAACGATGGATCGTGATCGCGTCGAAGGCTCGGGCACGAAGCTGAAAGGTGATGTGAAGGAAACCGTGGGCCAAGCTACGGGCGATCAGAAGCTTCAGTCGGAAGGCGCCATGGACAAGATAAAGGGAAAGATCCAGAACGCCATCGGCAGCGTCAAAGAGGCCCTGCGCGGCAACCGGTAAGCCTCGCATCCAATCAATGGGAGTATTGAGGGCGGCCCAGAGGCCGCCCTTCCCATTTTGCGGCACAGCTTCCGCTTCGGAATCGTGTCAAAGAAGCGACTCGCCACAAAACGGTTGAAGATGAGGCATGGTAAACGCATTCATTGCGCTCGAAATATTCAGACCCGTGCCTGCCCCACTAGGTTACCATGCCGCAATTGCCTCGCCGACTGACCTTCGCCATCGTCGCCGTCCTCGCCATCGTGAGCGGCTGGATGATGTACGCCGCCTGGAACGACTACGCGCTGAACGCGGATCAGGGCACCGCCAGCTACACCGAGTTCGTCGATATGGCGGCACGCGGCGAGATCGCCTCGGTCGCCTTCGGCAACAACACGGCGCGCGCGACCACGACCGAGGGCAAGCAGTACCGCATCGTCGTCCCGGTGACCGACGACCTGCTGAGCGAACTGCGCGAGCGCAAGATCGCCATTTCCTTCGTCGAGGGGCCGGAAGGGCTGGTGCCGCAGACCATGACGGTGCTGGACAAGCTGGCGCCGCTGCTGATCGTCGGTCTGCTGATCGCCGGCTTGGCGGTCAGCGGCGGGCAGTACTTCGGCGTGGGCCGCGCCACCCGCATCCAGCCGGACGACACCGGCGTCGGCTTCGACGACGTGGCGGGCGTCGACGAGGCGAAGGAGGAACTGCGCGAGACGGTGGAGTTCCTCAAGGACCCGCACCGCTTCGCCATGGCCGGCGCGCGCGTGCCCAAGGGCCTGCTGCTGGTAGGCCCGCCGGGCACGGGCAAGACCATGCTGGCCAAGGCCGTCGCGGGCGAGGCCGGGGTGCCGTTCTTCGCCGCGTCCGGCTCCGACTTCGTGGAGATGTTCATCGGCCTGGGTGCCGCGCGCGTGCGTAACGTCTTCAAGCAGGCCCGCGCCAAGGCGCCCTGCATCCTGTTCATCGACGAGATCGACGCACTGGCCGGCAAGCGCGGCGAGGCCAATTCCCACTCCGAGCGCGAGCAGACGCTGAACCAGCTTCTGGTCGAGATGGACGGCGTGGTCGAGGGCGGCGACGTGGTCGTCATCGCCGCCACCAACCGGGTGGAGATGCTGGACCCCGCCCTGCTGCGCCCCGGCCGCTTCGACCGCCACATCCATGTGAGCCCGCCGGACGTCACCGGCCGCGAGGCCATCCTGGGCGTGCACGCCGGCCGCTGCAAGCTGGCGGCCGACGTCTGCCTGAAGACGGTGGCGCGCGGCACGCCGGGTTTCTCCGGCGCCGAGCTCGCCAACCTGGTCAACGAGGCGGCGTTGTCGGCGGCACGCCAAGGGCGCGTCATCGTCCACATGAACGATTTCGAGCACGCCAAGGACCGCGTGCTGATGGGCAACGAGCGGCGCACGCTGGCGCTCTCCGACCACGAGCGCCGCCTGACTGCGGTGCATGAGGCCGGCCACGCCCTGGTGTCCGTCAAGATCCCCGAGGCCGACCCGATCCACAAGGCGACGGTCATCCCGCGCGGCCGCGCGCTGGGCATGGTCGTGCGCCTGCCCGAGGGCGACCGGGTGTCGCTGTCGCGCGCCAAGCTGCTGGCCGACATCGCCGTCGCCATGGCCGGACGCGCCGCCGAGGAACTGGTGTTCGGCGCGCAAGCGGTGACCACCGGCGCCGAGGCCGACTTCCGCGCCGCCACCGACATCGCCCGCCGCATGGTGACGGCCTGGGGCATGAGCGAGACGGTCGGCTTCGTGGCACACGCCCGCGCCGAGCCGGGCAACGCCACCTCCGAGCGCATGGCGTGGCTGATCGACGAGGAGGTCCGCCGCATCACCGACGAGGGCATGGAGCGCGCCAAGCGCCTGCTCATCGAAAACCGAGCGGCGCTCGACGCGATCTCCGAGGCGCTGCTGGAGCGCGAGACGCTGACCGGCCAGGAGATCGCCGCGATGGCGGAGGATGCGCAGCTGGAGACCGAGGCGGCTTGATCCCCCTAGAAAGTAAACACGGAGGCACTGAGACACGGAGGGACACAGAGTCGGTTGGATTCACGCTTACTCCGTGTCCAGGGCAATCGGCTGAAGGTCTTTCATCCTCCGTGGCGGGAAACGTTCCGGTCGGAGGCACGGCCTCCGACCGGCTGCTACACGCCGGGCGGGGGTCGCACCCCCGCCCGGAACGGTTCCCGGGCACGGCGGATTTCCTGATCCTGCACAGCTCGTTGCACCGCATGATAGGTACATGGTCCTTCACCCGATTGCCCTACTCCGTGTCTCTGTGTTTCACTGTCTCCGATGCGTTACGTTACCGGTCCCTCCGCCGCCTCCGTCTCGAACTCCGCCGGCAGGGTGATTTCCAGCATCTCCAGGTCGTCGGAGTGGGCGATCTCCACGTGCCGGATGCCGGGCGGCTGGTGCACGCAGCTCCCCGCCCGCAGCATGACCTCGCCCTGCCCCTCGTAGGCGAACTTCACCCAGCCCTTCAGCACGTAGACCATCTGGAAATCCAGCGCGTGCGTGTGCCAGCCGCCCAGCGACTCCTCGCCCGGCCGCGCGCGGATGACGTGCGCGGCGACCTTGCCGCCGGTCGCCGCGCGAATCCCGAGGTCGCGGTACTCGAAGAACGGCCGCAGCCCGTCGCGCCGGAACGGCGAATCATCGGCGTGGCTGACCGTAAAGCGTATCTCTCCCATGTTCGCTCCCTCCCGCGTTTCGTGGCTGGAACGAGTATGGCGCAGGGCGCCGGCACGCTATAGTGCCGCAAAAGCATGGGAGGAATTCATGGACGAGACCGCCGTGGGCGCCGTCTTCACGCCGCCGCTGCCGCAGGACGTGACGGTCAACCCGATCCGCAGCGCCGAGGACTGGCAGCGCATGCGCGCCGCGTGCGAGCAGGATCCCGGCGCCTTTCACGGCCGGATCGCGGCGGAGACCATCCATTGGTTCGACGGCGCCTCGTGGCTGACGCGCGAGACCGACGGCGTCTGGCGCGGCTGGAACGCCGCCACCGGCGAAGGCGCGGAGCGGCGCGACTGGACGCCCTGGACGGCGGCGTTCGACGACCGCGAGGCGCCCTTCTACCGCTGGTTCACGGGCGGACGCACCAACGCCGCCTTCAACGAGGTGGACCGCCACGTGCTGGCCGGCCATGGCGCCGAGCCCGCCTACTGGTACGAGGGCGACCGTTGGGACGCCGCGGCCAACGGCGGGCGCGGCGGGCCGGTGCACCACGTGACACTCACCCGGCGCGAACTGCTGATCCGCTCGGTGCTGGCGGCGCAGGCGCTGAAGGACCTGGGCCTCAGCCAGGGCGACCGCATCGCGCTGAACATGCCCAACATCCTCGACCAGATCGTCTGGACCGAGGGCGCCAAGCGCCTTGGCGTCATCTACACGCCGGTGTTCGGCGGCTTCTCCGACAAGACGCTGTCCGACCGCATCGAGAACGCCGGGGCGCGTGTCGTCATCACCGCCGATGGAGCGTCCCGCAACGCCGAGATGGCCGCCTTCAAGGAGGCCTACACCGACCCGGCGCTCGACCGCTTCGTGGCGCTGCCCACGGCGCTCGGCATCGTCGAGGAGGTGGTGCGCGCCAAGCACGGTGACGCCTCGCTGATCGACGCGGTGCGCCAAGGCCTTGCCGGCGAGATCACCGTGGCGCCGGCCGACGTCATGCGCGAACTGGGCAAGGCGCTCGACAAGCGCGGCGGCATGGACGCCGGTGCCCTCGCCGACCTGCGCGCCAGCGTCGCCGAGGCGCTGACCAGCGCACCGCCGCGCGTCGAGAAGGTGATCGTCGTCCGCCACGCCGGGCTGCCGGAGATCGCCTGGGTGCCGGGCCGCGACGTCTGGGCGCACGACCTGCTCTCCGCCGCCGAAGCCGCCGTCTGCAATGCTGCGGGCGTGACCGACATGGCCGCGCTGCGCGCCCTCGACGACCGTGCGCTGTGCGCGGCGCTGTGGCGGTCGGTGCCGTGCGTGCCGGTCGACGCCGAATACCCGCTGTTCATCATCTACACCTCGGGCTCAACCGGAAAGCCCAAGGGGGTGGTGCACGTGCACGGCGGCTATGTGGCGGGGCTGGCGCACACCATGCGCGTGAGCTTCGACGCCCTGCCCGGCCGCGACGTCATCTACGTGGTCGCCGATCCGGGCTGGATCACCGGGCAGAGCTACTTGATCACCGCCTCACTGGCCGCGCGCATTCCGGGCATCGTCACCGAGGGGGCCCCGGTGTTCCCCAACGCCGGCCGCTTCGCCTCCATCATCGAGCGGCACAAGGTGACGATCTTCAAGGCGGGAGTGACCTTCCTGAAGACCGTCATGACGCACCCCGAGAACCGGGCGGACGTCGAGCGCTACGACCGCTCCACGCTGCGCGTCGCCACCTTCTGCGCCGAGCCGACCAGCCCGGCCGTGCAGGCTTTCGGCATGCAGGTGATGACGCCGCAGTACATCAACTCCTACTGGGCCACCGAGCACGGCGGCATCGTCTGGACGCATCCCTACGGCAATCCCGACCAGCGCCTGCACGCCGACGCGCACACCTACCCGCTGCCCTGGGTGATGGGCGACGTGTGGGTGACCGAGGGCGAGCCGGACACGGAAGGGCGCTTCGCCTACCGTCCGGCCGAGCTGGAGGAGAAGGGCGAGATCGTCGTGGCCGCCCCCTACCCGTATCTCGCCCGCACCATCTGGGGCGACGCCGAGAACGTCGGCCAGCCGGGCTGGAAGGGCGACTTCAAGCGTTTCGTGAAGACCTACTTCGGCCGCTTCCGCGACGCCGAGGGCCGGCCGGTGTGGGCCTACCTGCAGGGCGACTTCGCGCGCCGGTATGCGGACGGCTCCTTCAGCCTGCACGGCCGTTCGGACGACGTGATCAACGTCTCCGGCCACCGCATGGGCACCGAGGAGATCGAGGGCGCCATCCTGCGCGACAAGCAGATCAACCCGGACAGCCCCGTCGGCAACGTCATCGTCGTCGGCGCCCCGCACCGCGAGAAGGGCCTGACCCCGGTCGCCTTCGTGCTGCCGGCCAAGGGCCGTGCGCTCACCGGGGACGACGAGCGGCGGCTTAAGGACCTCGTGCGGCAGGAGAAGGGTGCGGTGGCCGTGCCCTCCGACATCCTGACCGTGCCGGCCTTCCCCGAGACGCGCTCGGGCAAGTACATGCGCCGGTTCCTGACATCCATGATGAACGACGAGGAGCTGGGCGACACCTCGACCCTGCGCAACCCCGAGTGCCTGCCCGACCTGCGCGCCCGCATCGAGGCGTGGAAGCGCGGCCAGCAGCGCGCCGAGGAGCAGAAGCTGCTGGAGCGCCAGCGCTTCCTGTCTATCCAGTACGACACCCTGGCGGCCAATGGACCAGATGGGGCTGTCCGCATGGCGACGGTGACCATCGACAACCCGCCGGTCAACGCGCTGTCCGACCGCCTGCTCGACGAGTTGGACACGCTGGTCGGCCACCTCAAGCGCCGCACCGACATCCGCGCGGTGGTCATCACCGGGGCCGGGGGCAAGAGCTTCGTGGCGGGCGCCGACATCCGCCAGCTCCAGGACGAGGTGCGCGACGAGGACGAGGCCCGCGCGCTCCCCGCCAAGGCGCACGCGGTGTTCCGCGCGCTGGAAAGCCTGAACAAGCCGGTGATCGCGGCGATCCGCGGCGTGGCGCTGGGCGGCGGCTGCGAGCTGGCCATGGCCTGCCACCTGCGCGTCGCCGACCCACGGGCACGGCTGGGTCAGCCGGAGATCAACCTGTTCCTGCCGCCGGGGTATGGGGGCACTCAGCGCCTGCCGCGCCTGCTGATGCGCAAGGATCCCGAGTTGGGGCTGGAGCGGGCGCTGGAGATCCTGTTGTCGGGACGGCAGGTCGACGCGGAGACGGCGCTGGAGATCGGCCTGGTCGATGTGATCGCCCGCGGGGCGGACGACGCGCTGACCCTGGCGAAGAGCATGGCGAGGGAGATGGCGCTTGCTCCCTCCCCTGCCTCCGGCGGGGGAGGGCTGGGGTGGGGGCAAGGTCTGCCCGAGAATCCTGGCCCCCACCTAACCTCCCCCGCCGGAGGCGGGGGAGGGATCGGGCGCCTGCTTCGCCAAGCCCGGTCCGTCGGCCGCGGCCCTGTCGCCGAGACCATCCTGGAGCTCGTCCGCACCGGCCTGGAGCGTGGCTTCGACGCCAGCTCCGCCGCCGAGATCGACGCCTTCGCGCGCTTCCTCCTCGACCCCGAGCACGGCGCCAAGAAGGGCATCGCGCTGTTCCTCGAGAAGAAGTCCCCGCCCCTGCCCGCGCGGCCGCGCCGGGAATCCCGCGACGGCATCCTTCCCATCGGCAGCCCCTTCTTCCCCGGCGCCACGCCGTTGCCCAAGTGGCAGCTCGCACAGGCCGTAGTCCGCGACCTGGAGGCCGGGGGCGCCGCGCACGGCGATCCCGACCGCGCCGAGGTGGAGGTGGTCGTCCCCGTGCCCGAACCGGGCCCCAACCAGGCGCTGGTCTACGTCCTGGCATCGGAGGTGAACTACAACGACGTCTGGGCGATCACCGGCATTCCCGTCTCGCTGTTCGACGAGCATGACGAGGACGTGCACGTAACCGGCTCCGGCGGTGTGGGCATGGTGGTGCGCCTGGGTGAGGCGTTGCAGGCACAAGGACGCCTAGAGGTCGGCGACCTGGTGGCGGTCTACTCCGGCGTGTCCGACCTGCTGGACCCGGAAGCAGGATCCGACCCGATGTTCACCGACTTCCACATCCAGGGCTATCAGTCGCCGGACGGCAGCCACCAGCAATTCATGCTGGCCGACGGGCCGCAGCTCTTCCCCCTGCCGCCGGGCCTGGCGCTGGAGGAGGCCGGCAGCTACATGCTGGCGGCCGGCACGGCGTACCGGGCGCTGGTCACGGCGCTCGACGTCCAGCCCGGCAAGCGGCTGCTGGTCGAGGGCGCGACCGGCGGGACCGGCGCCTGGACGGTCGAGCTGGCGCTGGCCCGACGCATGAAGGTGACGGGCATGGTCTCGTCCGAACGCCGCGCCGCCGCGATCCGCGCCCACGGCGCGGAAGCGGTGGACCGCTCAGGCCATGACGCCGCCTTTGCCCGCATCCCCGCCGACCCGCAGGCCTGGGGCCCCTGGGAGCAGGAGGGGCAAGCCTTTCTCGACGCGGTGCGCGCCGCCAACGGCGGCAACCTCGTGGACTACGCGGTCAGCCACGCGGGCGAGACCACCTTCCCGCGCAGCTTCCAGGCGCTGGCGCCCGGCGGCGCGCTGACCTTCTTCGGCGCGTCCAGCGGCTACCACATGACCTTCCTCGGCAAGCCGGGCTCGGCCGAGCCGGCGGAGATGCTGCACCGGGCGCGGCTGCGGCCGGGCGAGGCGGTGCTGGTGTTCTACGGTGCCGGCGCCGTGGGCCTGCGCGACGACATGGCGCTGTCGGCCATCGAGGCCGCGCGCGAGGCTGGGGCGCGGATCTGCGTCGTCACCGACCAGGATGGCGAGCGCGATTTCGTGCTGTCCTTGGGCTACGGCGAGGCGCTGGCCGGGGCGGTGTCGCTAGCCGAGATCGCCCGCCGGGTGCCGCACTTCCGCTGGCCCGACACCATGCCCGACCTGCCCGACCCGCAGAAGGAGACGGCGGCCTTCAAGGAGGCCGTGCGCCTCTTCACCGAGGAGACGTTCAAGCCGCTGGGCCAGGCGGTCGGGCGCATCCTGCGCTCGGCCGACAACCCGCGCGGCATGCCGGACGTGGTGGTGGAGCGGGCGCGGCGCGACACGCTCGCCGTCTCCACCATGCTGGTCAAGCCGCACACCGGCCGCGTCGTCTATTGCGGCGACATGGGTGGGAAGCGCTACAGCTTCTATGCCCCGCAGGTGTGGATGCGCCAGCGCCGGATCCTGATGCCGACGGCCGCCATCATCGGCACCCACCTCTCCAACGCCGCGGAGATCGCCGGCCTCAACCGGGTCATCGCGTCGGGCGTGGTGCGCGTGCCGACCACGCACCTGGGCGCCTGGGAGACGCTGCCCACCCTGCACCAGGCCATGTGGGAGAACCGTCTGCCCGAGGCGACTGGCGGCGCCTCCAAGGCGGTGGTCAACCACGCCCTGCCGGAGCCGGGCCTCAAGTCCCGCGACGAGCTGCTGATCGCCTGGGCGGGGAAGAGGGTGTAGGTGGCTGCATCATAAGAAAAGCCCCTCTCCCGCGAGGGGAGAGGGGCTTTAAAAGGAACCTAATCCGACCCCGAATGGAACACTATGAAACACTATGCAACACTGTGCAGGGGGTGTTCAGTTCGCTCATCCCCTCCGCCAAGGTGCACGTGTGGCGCTGAAGGACTTTAATCCTACAGCAAATCAGCGGATTTGGCAAGGAGTGATTCCGGCCATGCTCACCGCGCCGCACGGAAGCCGTCGAGGAAGCTGGCGAGGTTGGCCCCCAGCGCGGAGCCGTCGTAGCCGCCCTCCTGCACCAGCAGCGTCGGCCAGCCGGTAGCGGCGATGGTGTGGCCGAGCGTGGCGAAGCCCGGGGTCGTCACCCGGAAGGCCGCCAGGGGATCGCCGCCATAGGTATCGAAACCCAGCGATACCACCAGCGCCTCCGGGCCCCAGCACCGGATATAGGCCAGCCCCTCGGCCACGGCGGCGAGGAAGGCCTGCTCCTCGGTGCCCTGGGGAAGCGGGAGGTTCAGGGTGCAGCCCTGGCCGCGCCCCCGGCCCCGCTCGTGCGCGTAGCCGGCGAACCAGGGGTAGAAGTGGGCCGGATCGGCGTGGATCGAGACGAACAGCACGTCGTCGCGGTCGTAGAAGATCGCCTGGGTGCCGTTGCCGTGATGGACGTCCACGTCCAGGATGGCGACGCGCGGCGCCTTGCCGTGCGCGGCCAGCAGCGGCAACATGGCCTGTGCCGCGATGGCCGCGTTGTTGAGGTAGCAGAAGCCGCCCGCCGCATCGCGCGAGGCGTGGTGGCCCGGCGGCCGGCACAGCGCGTAGGCCGCCGGCGCCTGCCCGCTCGCCACGAGGTGCGCCCCATGTACCGCCGTGTCGGCCGAGGCGCACGCCGCCTCCCACGTGCCGAAACCGATGGGACACGCGGTGTCGGCCATGTGCCAGCCGGCCTGCCCGACGATGCCCGCGGGATACTCGGCCATGTCGGTGTTGCGGTGGACGTTGGGGATCACGGCGTCCGACGCGTCCGGCAGTTCCGACCAGCGGGCGTACGCCGTCTCCAGGAAGCGGAGGTAGTCGGCGGAATGCACCGCCGCGCGCGGGCCCGGCCCGTAGTCCGGCGGGCTTTCCACCATGCAGCCCCGCGCCGTCAGCGCATGCAGCAGCGTCTCGGCACGCTCGGGAACCTCGGGACAGGGCTTGGGCTGGCCGCGCACCAGGAAGGTGGACGGCTTATGGTTCACTTGAACCTCGGAAAAGACGAAACGCATGGCCACGTCCTCCCATCCATATTTTTCAGGTGGGCCGGGTGTCGGCGCGGCCCAACCCGCGCGCTTACGAACCGCCCAACCGCTGGTGCTCCTGGAAGGCGATCTTCAGGAAAGCCTTCAGCTCGTCGCTGTAACGATCGAAGCGGGCGGAGACCTGGCCCTTCTGGGCGTTGGTCTGGATCACCGTGAACTCGGCCGGGGCGTTGATGTCCATGCGGTCGGCCATGATCAGCTTGGCGCGCACCACGTCGCCGCGCTTGAAGCCGGAATCCGAGTCGTAGATGCGGAAGCACGCCCCGCCCAGCGACCAGTTGCGGGTGTGGTGCACGCCCTTGTCGGTCTGCACCATGATCACCGGTCGCACATAGCGCCTGTGTCGGCGCTGCTCCTGCGGGGTGGCGGGGCGCAGCGGCGGGGCGTTCGCGGGGTCGGGCGGCTTGATGCCGCTGCCGTCCAGCCTGGCGCCGTCCAGCTTGGCGTTGGTGAGGATCGCCTCGCCGGCCACGGCGTTGCGCAGGTCGGCGAAGGACAGGTCGGCGCCGTCGAAATTGGCCGGCCAGGGCTTGCCGCCCGCCAGCATCAGCGGCTTGGCGTTGGCGTGCGCCAGCTTGGACGCCGCCATGTGGGCACGGCGCAGCGTGGCGCCGCGCAGGTCCGTCTCGGTCAGGTCGGCGCCCTCCAGGTCGCAGTAGGAGAGGTCGGCCATCTCCAGCCCGACCTTGTGCCACTTGGCGTTCCTGAAGCGGCAGCGGCGCATGCGGGCGGCCGACAGCACGCGGCCCGTCAGGTCGGTGTCGGCCACCGACACCAGGTCGAGGTCGAGGCGATGCCCCTCCCGCCCCTCGCTGTCCACCCAGCGCTCGTGCAGGGCCACGGCATCCAGGAACGCGTCCTTCGCCATCTCGGTGTAGGAGGGGGTGGCGATGGCCTCGGGAGGCAGTTCGAAGGGGATGTAGGTGCGGCTGAGCGTCGCCTGGTCGATGACCGTGCCGTTGAACACCGCGCCGTCCAGCGTGGCGCCGGACAGGTCGGTGCCCACCAGCAGCGCGCCGGTCAGTTCCGCCCCCGACAGATCGGCGTCGTTGAGGTCGGCGCCGGACAGGTCGCAGCCGGCGAAGTTGGCACCGGCGAGGATGGACCGCTCCATCTGCGCCTCGGTCAGCCGGGTCGCCCCGCCCTGCGTCGAGCCGGCGCCGCCGTCCGACATGATGGCGCCCCCGCGCAGGTCGGCGCCGCGCAGGACCGCATCCGTCAGCGCCGCCTTATGCAGGTTGGCGCCGCGCAGGTCGGCGCCCGCCAGGTTGGCACCGGTGAGGTTCGCCCCCTCCAGGTTGGCGCCGAACAGGTCGCACTGCGTCAGGTTGGCGCCCATCAGCTTGGCGCCGCACAGGCTCGCCCCCGACAGCTTGGCGCCGGTCAGGTCGATCTTCGGCAGGTTCAGCCCGGACAGGTCCCGGAAGCTCAGGTCGGCGCGCTTGCCGCCCTTGCGCTTCAGCCAGTTCTGATGGCCGATGATGATGCCCTTGATGTTCTCGATCTCTGCCTGGGTCCGTTCGGCCATCGGTGCCTGCCCGACCTGTCCTGGTATGATGGCAATTTTCTAAATATGATAACAATTGCCTGGAAAGGCATGATACACGGTCGCCAAGAGATTCCCCACCGACATGGTGCAGACCGCCCTGCGACGCTTTGGCCGGGCGCATCGACGCTGCCGCCTGCCACGCCGCAAAATATAGGAGCCGTGAACCAGCCTTAAGGGCATTCTGCGAGGCTGGCTGCGGAGATTGTGACGGGACGAAGCGATGGCCGACGTATGGATCCGGTGGAGCGAGGCGCTGGCGGTCGGGGCCGCCGCGCTGGATTCGGACCATCAGCACCTCTTCGCGCTGAGCAACGACGTGATGGCGGCGGTCCTGGACGGCCGTGGCGCCGCGGTGGTGCAGACCGCCGTCGACGCGCTGGAGGACTACGCCCGGCAGCACTTCGCCCGCGAGGAGGAGTTGCTGTTCGACAGCGGCTACCCGGAGGCCGAGGCGCACCGGGCGTCGCACGCCCACCTCCTCGCCCGGTTGCAGGACATCAAGGCGATCGCCGGCGACGAACGGCAGCCGGAGCGGGTCGCGAGCTTCCTGCACGCCTGGATCCTCGACCACATCCTGGTCGCCGACATGGAGTACGCCCGCTTCCTGCGCAGGCGGACGCACGACGCGGCAGCGCCCGAGCTCGCCCAGAAGATCCTGGTCATCGAAAGCTCGCGATTTTTCGCCGCGGTGCTGCGGCAGGAGATCCAGGCGGCCACCGGGCTGCACGTGGACGGGTGCGCCACCTTCGCCGAGGCGCAGGCCGCCGTGCGCGAGAAGCGGGGCGAGTACGCCCTGGCGGTGCTCAACATCGTGCTGCCCGGCGCCCCGGACGGCGCGGTGGTGGCGCTGTGCCGCGAGGCCGGCATCCCCGCCATCGTCTTCACCGGCAGCTTTTCCGAGGACCTGCGCGAGCGGCTGACCGCCGAGGGGGTCATCGACTACATCGTCAAGGACAG
>Ga0196970_1001255_pt1 | contig 18420 bp, 16 predicted proteins | sample S1v_513CmetaG_FD_148672 | JGI IMG/M metagenome (GOLD analysis project Ga0196970, IMG submission 148672) | Soil microbial communities from Anza Borrego desert, Southern California, United States - S1+v_5-13C | ecosystem: Environmental > Terrestrial > Soil > Desert | place: USA: California...
GCATAGCCCAGGTAGGCGAGGCGGTAACTCATGAGCGCGTCGCGCTGCTCCTTGGCTGTCCAGGTTTTCCAGGTTCGGGAATCGAAGCAGAAAGTGTCGTCTGCCGGGCATATTGCATTGCCGTTGCCCTCTTTTTCAAATAGCTCTATTAGCTCACTGATGGGGCGAGCCTTACCTATGCGGCGGTCGAACCAGCTATGAAACAGCTCCAGGAATATCCATTGCGTCCACTTATAGTATTTAGGATCGGAGGTACGCACCTCGCGAGACCAATCGTAGCAGAAGCCGATGTTATCGAGCTGCTCACGATAGCGGCGGATGTTCTGCTCGGTCGTATCAGCCGGATGCTGACCCGTCTCTATGGCATACTGCTCTGCGGGGAGGCCGAACGCATCGAAACCCATAGGGTGGAGGACATTGAACCCCTTGAGCCGCTTATAGCGGGCGTATATATCAGTAGCGATATAACCAAGCGGATGCCCTACGTGAAGGCCCGCTCCGCTGGGGTAGGGAAACATGTCGAGTATATAAAACTTGGGCTTAGACTCTGCGCCAGGCAAGGGATTTTCGACCCTGTATATATCCTGCTCCTTCCAGTATTGCTTCCACTTCTGCTCAATCTCCCTGAATGCGTATTCCATATTAGATTTAATTCCGCGCCAAAAATACGAAACCGGAGGGGTGAAAGTGGGGGAAAGGAGATAGGAGACTAAAAGAAGTTTGTTGTCGGTGGGTTGGGTTAGAGAATGTGGCGAATGTGGGGTGGCGGTGAGTATCAATGGCAAAGCCGGTACAAAGCCGATGCAACTCCGATGCAACTCCGATGCATCTCCGGTGCAAAGCCATAGATATCCCAGGTGCCTTTATGATTTATGTAATATGACTTGAGGTGATGAAGCAGAGGCCGGGCAAGGGACCTAGTCGTCAATCTGCTTGCAGGAGGAGGACTTATAGAAGAAAATGCCACTTGTCTCTGTGCTGTTGCCGAACTTGTATTCGCACAACTGATTGGTATATACAGGGGTTTTCAACGAGCCTTTGTTAGGATTGAAGGATGACCTCATAGGCGTGATCCAGATGAAGGACTCGGTGGCCTGCATGAGGAGCTGCTGGATGTCTGCTATTACAACCTTCTGCCTGCGGGCAATGTATTGGGCAACCAGCGGTCCGTCTGTAGTGGGATCGACCTCTACGACAAGAACGCCGCTGATAGTATCCCCTACAACGGCCAGGTAGGGTGCTTTTTTAACGAACAGGACCTTGCCGGGAGCGCGGCCAATTGGGTAGATAAACTGGGGATTCTGCTGCATGAACTGCCTGATGGCCAACTCATAGATTGCCTTTAGCTCCAGCTTTTCCTGCGGACCGGGAGTCTGAGCATGGAGAGAGGCTGAAATAAGGAGGCAGGATGTGAGTAATAACAAACGCATGAGCAGACAATAAGGACCGCAAGATATAAATAATTGACCTTATGGACGATTGAATAGCAAGAGTGGCTTTACCTTTAACCCATGCTAAGCTATTGGGAGCAACAGAGCTTTACCAGGTATGACCACATAGTGGCGGGTGCGGGCATAGTGGGGCTGAGCACCGCCATAGAATTAAAAGACAGATACCCTACAGCGCGCGTAGTGGTGCTGGAGCGTGGACTATTACCCACAGGCGCTAGTAGCAGGAATGCAGGATTTGCCTGCATGGGGAGCGTGACGGAACTATTAGATGACTTGCAAATGACAGATGAAAGCGAAGTTTATGCCCTGTATGAATGGAGAAAGAAAGGACTGGAAAGGCTCAGAGCACGACTGGGAGACGCCACTATAGGGTACACAGAAAGGGGCAGCTATGAACTGATAGGCAGCGATGAGGAGGAGGCAATAGACAAAATAGCCTACCTGAATGAGCTACTGCTGCCACTGACACAGAAGCCCGCCTTCAGAATGGCTGATGAGAAAATCACTGAGTTTGGCTTTTCAAAAGTGCACACAAAGCACCTGATAGAAAACACCTGTGAAGGCGAACTAAACACTGGCATGATGATGAGGGCGCTGACAGACAAAGCAATGGCTGCGGGGGTGGAGATAAAGACCGGGTGTGAAATCATAGCCTTTGCAGAAGAAGCTGAGGGTGTAGCAGTGGAAGTGAGAGGGCCGTACAGGAAAGACATACTGACGCTGAAAGGAAAAACGCTGACGCTGTGTACCAACGCATTTACCAGGCAACTGCTGCCTAAAGAAGAAGTGCGGCCGGGAAGAGGGCAGGTGCTGATAACAGAGCAGATAAAGGACCTTCCATTTACAGGCATCTATCATTTTGACAAAGGATATTACTACTTCAGGGAGATAGACGGAAGGATACTGCTTGGAGGCGGAAGGAATATGGACTTCGAAGGTGAGACGACAACTTTGCTGGAACTAAGTGATACGATACAGGACGAACTGGAGCGGAAGCTGAGAGAAGTAATAATACCCGGTCGGGAGTATAAAATAGCACAGCGATGGGCGGGCATAATGGCGTTCGGAAATACTAAATACCCGGTAGTGAAAGCCTTCTCTAACAAAATATTCGGCGCATATAGGATGGGGGGCATGGGTGTAGCGCTGGGCAGTGAAGTAGCCTCGCAGATAGCAGATATGGTGAGGGCGAGAAATTAGCTGAACTGCTTCAATGCCTTAACCACCTCACCAATCGGCAGGCCCATAACGTTGTAGTAGTCGCCGTTGATCTTCTCGATACCTATCATGCCGATCCACTCTTGTATAGCATAGGCACCAGCTTTATCGAAAGGTTTGTAATTGCTGACGTAGTGCGCAATCTGCTCAGAAGTAAGTGTGCGGAAATATACCTCGGTAGTGACGGAAAAGCTTACCTGTTGCGCCCTCTTTTGTATGCATACGCCAGTGACTACTTCGTGCTTTCTGCCGGAGAGCTTACCTAATATTTCACGGGCGTTAGCCTCATCGACGGGCTTGCCAAGTATTTCATGATCCAGAAGCACAACTGTATCTGCGGCAATGATGATGGCATCCTGCACGCGGGATACGATGGCTGCGGCTTTTTTCTTGGCAAGGTACTCTGGTACTAATTCACCAGCCATTCCCGGCGGGTTTGTCTCATCAACATCTGCAATGATGATCTCGAAAGAAAGCTCCGCAGCCTCCATTAGCTGCTTGCGACGGGGGGATTGGGAAGCAAGAATTATCTTATGCATTTGCCTGAAAGTAATAGATGATCAATGAACCGATACCGGAAACCATGATAAACTTTAGGCCACGGCTGGCTTTAGCATAGTGAGCGGTGGTAGCTGCTTTTGGCAGGAAGAACATCCACCAGATGATGGGAATGACCAGACCTGCGAATGAATAGATGCCAAGGAGCCAGTCGCGATTGATAAGTAAGTTGACACCTGCTATAACCAGAGGGGCAACGGCAAACACACCAAGGAACAACGTGAACTGTTCTGCCTTTTTCAAGCCCCACTTGATGGGCATGGTAACACAGCCTTCTGCTTCGTCACCTTTGAAATCCTCCATGTCTTTAACGATCTCACGCATCCATGTAAGCACGAAAGCAAAATAGGTATAGACCAGCAACACCCAAACAGGATTAGGTAATCCATCTTCAATAAAGAAGGCACGGCCGAGATAGTAGTGCATGGCAGGCTCGTAGATAATGAGCGTAACAATGGTGAGAGCAGTAAGGAGCGCGACAACGACATTGCCGATCATAAAGGCACGCTTGAAATGAGTGGAGTAGAACCACAGCAACAATGTACAGACGAGCTGCAACAACAGCCAGCCATAAGCGCCAGCCTGCCGGGCTACAATGCCTGCAAGAACAAGCGCAATGACATTAAGTGAAGTGTGAAGGATGATGGCCATTCTGCGTGGAATGTTCTTTTCCAGCACCATCTTTTCAGGTCGGTTGATATTATCAATCCTGATGTCGAAGTAATCGTTGATGATATAACCAGCGGCTGCTATAAATACAGTGGAGAGTGAGAGCAACAGGAAGTTGGGAGCATTAAGCAGAAAGCTAACCTCATTGAACTGATGGATGGGGAGAATGACACAGACCCATGCGAGCAACTGTGTGAGAAAAACTATGAGGAGGTTACTCCACCTTATCAGTTTAAGCCAGGCCATCCATTGGTATGAAAGATTATTTGCTATTCTTCAGCGACTCCTCCTCTGCGGGAAACGAACTGCGCCAGTTGGAAGGATCAAGGCGCCACTTGCCCAGCGACTCCTTGTCGGCAGGCTGAACGATGCCCAGATCTTCGGCTACTTCCATAAGCGCATTATAGTTGCTGATGGTATGCAGCGGAACACCTGCTTTTTCAAAGGCTTCATCAGCAACAGGGAAGCCATAAGTGAAGAGACCAACCATCCCGATAACTTCCGCACCGTCTGCCTTTAATACATCTACCACCTGCAGACTGCTCTTGCCGGTAGAGATCAGGTCTTCTACCACCACCACCTTCTGCCCTTTTTCCAGTACGCCCTCTATCTGGTTACCCATACCGTGTTCCTTTGGCTTGGAGCGAACATATACGAACGGGAGCTTTAATAAGTCCGCGGCCATAACACCGTGCGCAATACCTGCCGTCGCGACTCCAGCAATAACCTCTGCATCCGGGTGGTGCTCGAGTACCATGTTCGCTAATTCACTCTTTACAAAATCACGGACATATGGATAAGACAATACCTTGCGATTATCGCAATATACAGGAGAGTTCCACCCGGAGGCCCATACGTAAGGCTTTTGCATGTTGAGCTGCAAAGCCTTAATTTGCAATAGTTTTTCAGCGAAATGTTTTTGCGTACTCATGCGCTCAAACCTACGGCAAATAGGCAAGTTTAACAAAACGACGAGATGATTTTTACTCAGAAAGTATATTTTAATAATAAGCCGCTAATACTCACCAATGACCGCACCGAGTACATTCAAAAGAACCCCATTGCTGACGGATACCTGAAGTTGTCTGGTGCCTTTGCCAGGAACTTAAGATTAGCATTTGAACACCTGGGTAAGATCACATCACTGGGCGCAATAATAGAGGATATTTCACAGGAAGCGTTGCAGAAAGAGCTGTACAGCCTGTATACACCAGTAGATGCAGGGGGTGGGGTAGTGCTGAATGAAGCAGGGCAAGTACTTATGATATTTCGACGTGGGAAGTGGGACCTCCCCAAGGGTAAGCGGGACGAAGGCGAAGATATAGCCGAATGCGCTGTGAGGGAGGTGAGTGAAGAAACTGGACTGCAACAACTGGTACTGGGTGAGAAGATATGCGACACCTACCACGTGTACGCCCAAAACGGACAAAATCTATTGAAGGTCACCGCCTGGTATAAGATGACAGGGAGCAGTAATGATACATTAATGCCTCAGAAAGAGGAGAATATACTGGAAGCAAGGTGGGTAGCTAAGGAAGATCTTCGGCCTATTCTCTTTAAGTCCTACGAGGCTATACGGGAGGTATTGAGATCAGCAGGGATAATTACATAAATTCTAAAAGGGAATTCCAAAGTCCCGGGGGAGGACGTAAGCCCTTAAAAAAGAACGGGTTAATATGGAGCTTTCCGATGTTTTCTTTGGAATTTGGAATTTGATTATTGGAATTTCCCTGGGCGAATTAGCATTCTCCTAGTACCTTCTTAACACTACAGCAACAGTAACTGATCTACTTTTACATCAGAAAACTAACTGTCTATAATTAGAAATTTACCTTGGAGATGTCAAAGATATCAGCAGCGCGGACGGCAAGGAGTATGAGGGGAGCCGCCCACTTATTTCAGAATCGCAGAACATTATGGCACATGCTCCGCGAGGTATTTCACGGAAAGTACACCATGTCCCTGCTCACTAACATGGCTCTTGTGCTAGGCTTACTCTACATTATTTCACCACTGGACTTCGATTGGATACCCATTTTAGGTTGGGTGGATGACGGGTTTGTTGGCTACATGGTTATCAAGAGGCTGCAGAAAGAAACGCAGCGATACAACAGGCATAAGGCCATGGAGCGCCGGATGCACGTAGATTAAAACTTCACCTCTGCAGGAACGAATAGATCGATCCTCCCTTTATTCCGGATAACATCCCTTACAAGCGTGGAGGAGATGGTGGAGAACTCAGGCGAGCAAGTGAGGAAAAGTGTTTCAATATCCGGCGCCAGCATCCTGTTCATATCAGCTATCGCCTTCTCGTATTCAAAATCACTGATGTAGCGTATGCCGCGAAGTATATATTGTGCATTGATCTCTTTACAGAAGTTCACAGTTAGTCCCTGGTACCCAACAGCATCTATTCTTGGGTCGTTCTTAAAGATATCCTTTATCCAGCCGCATCGCTGCTCTACAGAGAACATAGGCTCTTTGGAAGAATTGGTGCCTATGCCAATAACGAGCTTATCAAACAATGAGACTGCGCGCTCAATAACATCTACATGCCCCTTGGTAATAGGATCGAAAGTACCGGGAAACAGACAGATGCGCTGCATGAACTACTTTTTAGAATAAGGTACAAAGAAAGTAAATACTGTAGTTCCGTAGTTCTTCATTCGCAGGAAGCCCGGGTGTTGTTGATAGTCGTTTCGTGGAGTATGCTCCAGAACGAATATCCCGTCAGCAGCAAGCATCTCTTTTTCGTAGACGAGGTGTGGCAGGTCATCTATGTTAGCCAGGGCATACGGCGGACCGGCAAAGATGAAATCATACTGAGCAGTGCTTTGTTTCATAAACCGAAAAACGTCCCCTTTTATGATGTGCATCTTATCCTCTATGCCTAGGTCTTTAGCAGTCTTTTTTATGAAGTTGATGCTGGCAGTATCTCGCTCTATGATGGTGAGGTCCGCAGCACCACGTGAGGCAAGCTCATAGCTGATGCTGCCCGTGCCTCCGAATATATCACATGTAGTTATGCCATCAAGGTCCATCAGGTTTTCAAGGGTATTAAACAGCCCTTCCTTAGCTACATCAGTGGTAGGGCGCGCAGGTATGCCAGAAGGCGGATTGAACCTCCTGCCACTGAACTCGCCGCCTACAATGCGCATGAATACAATTGTTGCAACAAACCAATGGCGGGTGCCCATTGTCTGTTATTGGCCACCACATTTCCCTCTGTCTCTTTGATATTTGGGAAGTACTGAGACACCTCGTTGAGCACCGGGTTTAGTCCGCGGTATGTAACCGTCGCCTTGAGGTCAAGCTCGTTGGCGTCTATGTTCTTCTGCCTGCACAGCAGCTTTATCTGGTAGGCAATGTCCTCACCGGTTTCGTAGCTAAACACCTGGTGCCAATTCAGCGCCCGGTTCTTGTACAGAGTAGCGTAAACATGCTCGCCGGTGATGCAGCACTGAATTGAACTATCAGCCTTGTAAGGTTTGTAGAACTGGTAGGTAGAAAGCGGAAGCAACTTGGAGTTTACAAAATACCTCCCTATCATGCTCTTCATAGTGCCGTGATAGGCATACATATACTGCGCTTTATCCTCATGAAGGCGGTGCACGGCCAGTACTTCGTTAGCCTCAACAAAGAATGCCTTCCTCAACCACTTCACTGCTTCTCCTTCATCATACAGTGCCTCCGGTATTACCATGTATTTATCACTAGCTACAAAGGTGGCTACTACATTTTCAGGGTTCGACAGCAGCGGTTCGTCTATAAACCGATGCTCGTAAAAGTCTATGATCCAGGTAGGGAGCGTCTTGCTATAATCCCCATACCGTATCATCAGCAGGTCGCCCTGGTTGCTAAATCCTGCAGCTATCAAACCGCGTGGCAGCAACACACAGATCACTTTGGCAACCTGGCTCATCAATGTTTCCCCCTCATGCACATTATATGCATGATAATTAATGGCACTATTCGAAATGTCTGACATAGAAAGCCCACAATTATAGAATAAATTTGCGACACTTACACAATTCAGACAGGCAGGGAACAGGCAGGGAACAATTTTAGCATTCCTGCACCAGCACATGTTAAAGGGTATCTTTATAGATTAGTATTTCAGTGAGAGTCTTAGCTACTAACAACAACATCCTCAGGCTGGCGCTGCCGATTTCGCTATCCTTAGCAATACCCCAAATTAGCTTTCTTGCAAACACCGCATTCCTCGGCCGCCTTGGCGAGCGCGAGCTGGGCATTAATGGCGTGGCGGGTATTTACTATCTTCTGCTCTCTATGATCGGCTACGGACTTAGCAACGGTCTGCAGATACAAATGGCTCGCAGGGCAGGGGAGGGGGATAAGGAAGGGCTTACTAAAACGTTTATGAATGGCATCATGCTCTCAGTGCTATTCGCGCTTGGGCTCATGATGCTGTCTCTGTGGTTTGCACCCCTGCTGTTTGGTCTTAGTCTCAGCGACAGCGCCAATGTGTTCCTCAGCATCGATTACCTGTTCGTAAGGGTGTGGGGCCTGCCATTCCTGATGCTCACGCAGCTTGCCAATGCATTCTTCATCTCCATACACAAGTCACGGTTCCTCATATACGGCGCTCTGGCTGGTACTGTTGTCAATATCGTATTCGACTACCTGCTCATATTCGGTAAGTTTGGCTTCCCTATGATGGGACTACTTGGTGCGGCAGCAGCATCTATCCTGGGCGAGCTCACCTACTGCGCCACCATGTATGGAGGATACTATTTCAATAAGATCTACCGGCAATACCCTATCCACAAGTATCTGTCATTCGATCTTAAGCTAAGCAGCCGCTCCCTTCGCCTCTCATCACCGCTCATTGTGCAGTACCTTTTCAGCATTGGAGGATGGCAGATATTCTTCATCTTCGTGGAGCACCTCGGCAACCGCGAACTCGCCGCCTCACAGATACTCAGAAGCATAATAGGCGTAATGGGTATAGGCACCTGGGCCATGGCTGCCACCTGCAACAACATGGTGAGTAACATAATAGGCCAGGGCAAGCAGAGCCAGGTGCTGTACCTGATAAGAAAGGTAGCCATCATTAGCCTGATCTATGCAGTCACAGTATGCGTACTGCTGCTCACCTTCTCCGATCAGTTTCTTTCCCTGTATCGCGACGACCCATCGCTGGTAGAATTTGCTACACCGAGCCTTAGGGTCATAGTGCTGGCTATGCTTATCATGTCGCTCTCCACGGTGCTGTTCAACGGTGTTGTAGGCACAGGCAACACACTCATCAACCTCACCATCGAGGTCACCTGCGTAATGACCTACCTCATCTATTGCTACATAGTTATTGAAAGACTAAGGCTTCCGCTGCACTGGGCATGGGGCTCCGAGTTTGTCTACTGGACCAGTCTCCTGATCATCTCATTTGCCTACCTGAAGAGTGGCCGGTGGAAAGGGAAGAGGATATAAGCAATACTACTGAAGCGCTAAAGCCTCCTGGTGCAACAGTGCATGGATCAGTAAGCTATCATCTACGGGTCAGGAAGCCTTCAAGGTGCCTTGAAGGTACCATCTGGATAGGAGGAAGGTCGCTATAAAGTCTCTATAAGGTCTCTATAAGGTCTCTATAAGGTCTCTCTAAGGTCTCTCTAAGGTCTCTCTAAGGTCTCTATAAGGTGGAGCGAAATTAGGTAGGATTTGCTGAGGAAACAGCAGGATAAAGCCAATTTTAAAGATAGCAAAATCCCACCGCTTGAGCAAATAAAAGACGGTAGTTTCAGGTAAAAAATAAGTGTGTGCTTTTGATGTTTAAGAGGCCCGGCGCACAGTATCCGGGCGACTAGGTTAGGACTCCTGCACCTGTTCCGCGATCTCCGCCATATCTATGCCGCCATGGCTCTCATCGTACACACACTCACCGTTCTTTATTAGCAGCACCTGCGGACTCTCATGGTGCACCTGGAATACTTCAGCTATTTTGTTGGACACTGACCTGTACCTAATCAAGTCAAGATAGTAAAAGGCAGTGCTCTCTGGTGCCGCTACTCGCTCAAGCCTGTTCTTAGCCATAGCGCTGATCGAGCATCGCGTACTATGTTTAAAGATCACCACAGGCTGAATCTTACTTTGGTCGATTATCGAGTCTATCTGCGCCTCTTCGGTAATGTGTTCCCAATTCATGCGGCAAAGGTAAAGTACACAGGCTCAGCATGTTGTCAAAGAATATATAATTATGCGCCATCCATATGGTTTGGGTACTGGGATAAATGGGTTTATTTTCGCCGTTCTAAAAACAGACAGATGAAGCATGCCTACATATTTCCCGGTCAGGGAGCGCAGTTCTCAGGAATGGGTAAGAACCTTTATGACACCAATACCCTGGCAAAGGAATATTTCGAACAGGCCAATGAGATACTCGGTTTCCGGATCACAGATGTAATGTTCTCGGGTACTGATGAAGAGCTGAAGCAGACCAACGTCACACAACCGGCCATATTCCTTCATTCTGTCGTTTTGTTCGAAACCACTCCCGGCCTGAAGCCTGATATGGTCGCCGGACATTCCCTCGGCGAGTTCTCGGCGTTGGTAGCTAACAGGGTGCTGTCCTTTGAGGATGGTCTGCGGCTGGTAGCCAAGCGCGCCTCAGCCATGCAGCGCGCCTGCGAAATAAATCCATCTACCATGGCGGCAGTACTAGGCCTTGAAGATTCAGTAATTGAAAACACACTGAAAGAAATTTCGGACGAGGTAGTAGTGCCTGCCAACTACAATAGTCCTGGGCAACTGGTTATCAGCGGCAGCATGGCAGGCATCAACGCCGCTTGCGAAAAGCTGAAGGCTGCAGGAGCTAAAAGAGCGCTCGTGTTACCGGTAGGCGGGGCTTTCCACTCACCGCTTATGGCCCCCGCTAAAGACGAGCTGCAGGAGGCCATCATGGGGACCCATTTCAATAACCCTACCTGCCCCATCTACCAAAACGTAGATGCTCACCCCTACATCGACCCCGGAATGATAAAGCAAAACCTCATCAATCAGCTTACTGCCCCCGTCCGCTGGACACAAACAGTACAAAAGATGATAGAGAATGGTGCAGGAAGATTCACCGAGGTAGGCCCGGGCAGCGTCCTTCAGGGTCTTGTAAAGAAGATCAACAGAGAGGCAACAACAGATGGGATAAACTAGGTCAGGTCCATTCCGAACATAAAAGCCGCGCTCAATGCGCGGCTTTACTATAACTATACTTCATATGCGATTTTCCTCGCGATAAGGCTGCCTCCCTTTCGTGGAGGGCTGGAGAGGGCTTACCTTAGATCCACAACCTCTACTCCCGGATACTTCTTCTTATCAAAAGTAAACTGGGCGTCAGCTATTGCAGCGTTTGGTGTAAAACCACTCACCTCATAGCGGTACTGGTTGCCATTCTTTTCATACACGTTGCCACCCACTATTGTGTTAGATTGGTCTACAGCAAGCTCAACTTTAGAGAACTGCTTTCCGCTGCCTGTAGGTACCAGCTCAATAATGTTGCAATTCTTACCACCCACTTTTCGTGTACCTATATACTTGTACTTATATTCCTTGTCGTAAAAGTTCGTGAACAGCTTAGTGGGGGAGAGTGTCTGATCATTTGGGTTATAGTTACTTACCTGTACTTCATTGGCAGCTTTTACATAGGTCCACACTGTCTTATTGTCACATATTATCTCCTGTTCACCCAACGACACCCTGTATTTAGGGCCTTTCATAAAAAAACTGCCCTTCTTTGTTTGCTTCGTCTTTCCATTGGCGCTCAGCAGGTGCAGCGCAAAGTTTGCTTTCAGCGATTTTAGTCCGTTTATCTTCTTGCTTACTGCTTCTAATATGGTCTTAGCCTTCGCATCGCTTTGTGCAAATGCAGGCTGGACAATACTACACAGAGCAACTACACACAATACCAGTAATCTTTTCATTTAGTTTGTTTTCTTGTTAACGTTATTGATAAGAGGAACTCTATATTCCAGATTCTTTAATCCAGTGTGGTCAAAAACTGTTCCAATTCACTCTCCGTGTGAAAAAGAACATCTCTCGGCTTGCTGCCCATTGCCGGGCCTACAATCTGGGCCGCTTCCAACTGGTCCATTATTCTGCCAGCTCTGTTGTACCCCAGGTTGAAACGTCGCTGTAACATAGATGTGGAGCCCGACTGGGTTTGTACTACTACGCGCGCGCAGTCTTCGAACAGTTTATCGCGGTTCGTTAGATCTACCACCTTATCATTCGTATCCTCCTCGCCCTCATATTCAGGAAGCTCGAATGCTGTGGCATAGCCACGTTGCGTTCCAATGAAGTCAACTACCTTTTCTACTTCAGGCGTATCTACAAAGGCACACTGCAGGCGCAGCAGCTCGCTGCCATGAGACACCAGCATGTCACCGCGGCCTATAAGCTGCTCGGCACCACCAGCATCCAGTATGGTGCGACTATCTACTTTCGCAGACACCTTGAACGCAATACGGCCTGGGAAGTTAGCCTTTATGGTACCGGTGATTACGTTCACTGATGGTCGCTGTGTTGCTATTACCAGGTGAATGCCCACGGCACGTGCTAATTGGGCAATCCGCGCTATAGGCATCTCTACCTCTTTGCCGGCAGTCATTATAAGGTCAGCAAACTCATCGATTACGAGAACGATGAACGGCAGGTATTTGTGTCCCCGCTGCGGGTTCAGTCTGCGATTAATGAACTTTTCGTTGTACTCCTTTATGTTTCTTGCACCTGCTTCCTTCAGCAGTTCATAACGGTTGTCCATCTCTATACAAAGGGCGTTCAGTGTATAGATCACCTTCTTCGTATCCGTTATGATCGCTTCCTCCTCATTAGGCAGCTTGGCCAGGAAGTGTTTCTCGATTGTGCGATAGATGGAAAGCTCCACCTTTTTTGGGTCCACCATCACAAACTTAAGCTGGGAAGGATGCTTTTTGTAGAGTAGCGAAACTAATATAGCATTGATCCCCACAGACTTTCCCTGTCCCGTAGCACCCGCCATCAGCAGGTGGGGCATGGTTGCCAGATCCACTATATAGTTTTCGTTATCAATCTTCTTTCCGAGTGCTATTGGAAGGCTCATTTTGCTGTTGGCAAACTTCTCGCTCGCCAGCATAGCCCTCATGGATACAATTTGCTTGTTGGCATTGGGTACTTCTATACCAATAGTACCCTTCCCAGGAATAGGTGCAATTATACGGATGCCCAACGCGGCGAGGTTTAGAGCTATATCATCCTCCAGGTTTCTGATCTTGGATATTCTCACACCCTCTGCCGGTACAATTTCGTAAAGGGTTACTGTAGGGCCTACAGTAGCACTAATACGCTGTATCTCAATGCCAAAGCTTTTTAGTGTCTGGATGATCTGGTTCTTGTTCTTTTCGAGTTCTTCCTTGTCCAGCGTTATAGATTCTGAGCGGCTCTCCAGCAGGTCCAGCGTGGGGAATTTGTAGTTCGGGAGGTCCAGCTCCGGTGCATAAGGCTCGTTGTTTTCAAGGCTAATGTGTGCTCCATGTTTGATGGTAGGCTCTTCTTCCTGCTTTTTTACTTCAAATGAAAACTCGGGTTCTTCGGTTTTCCTTTTATTCGGTTTTTCTGGTATTTGTGGTAATATTTGTTCGTCAGCTTCTTCCTCTTCTACCAACACCTCCTCGTCATCGTCTTCTTCCTGTAGGTTACTAGCTGCTTCTTTGCCAGGGTTTTTTCCAGGTTCTCTGTCCACCAGGGTAATGTCATATTGCTGTGAGTCTTCTTCGTCCTCTACCTCTATCCGCACTTTTTCCTTGCCTTCATCTATAGCTACTGGGGTGGGTGCCACAGTGGCGGCAAAGTCTTTTGCTGTACGCTTTGCGCGCTTGAGGAAGGGTGTAATATCAAGGGCGAAGATGACAAAAACGAAGAACGCGGCAACGGCAGTTAGTACCAGTCCAGTCCCAATTTTACCAATGAACAGGTTTAGGTATTCAATGGCTTCATTGCCCCATGCGCCACCGAACGAAAATGCTGATCGGGGTAGTGTATATGCAAGAATGGGAGCTACGATAAGGATAAGGATGCTGAACCATCGGAGATACTTCATAAGAGGCAGTACCCTGCGCCCATACACCAGGTTCAAACCGAGCGCACCAGTCCAAATGCCCAAAACGACAGATGCTATTCCGGCCCCACGATAAACCAGGGCGTGAGAGAGTGTTGCACCCAGTCTGCCTCCCCAGTTCGTGACGGGGGTCTTATCATGCAACAAAAACTGCCGCAAGCTACTGGTGGTCAATAGTTTATCCTGATCTGCCTGCCACGTAAAGAAATAACTCACGATGGAGAAACATATAAACACTCCTATTAAAAGGAAAAATATGCCAAATGCGAGTCTGACCTGCCTTTTCGGGTCAGTTGGGGATGATGGAGCAATTGTTGGTCCTTTGGGGGTAATTGTCTTCTTTTTCTTCTTCGTCGTAGCCATAGGCGGGCAGCAGGCGCAAATGTACAGTGAAAATTGATGAATTAAGATATACAAAAACTAAGACAATCACGTATTTGAGTTAATATTTGGAAGTTTCCCAAAATGTGATTATCGAAGAGGAAAGGTAGTTTTGTAGCTTCTCAAACTAGATAATACTCCGGGGCTTGCAGTTTTTAATTAAAAAAGTTAAATTTGAAGAAGGATTTGTTGGTGAAACAGCTGTTTTTACCAACGATTTTTGTTTTTATTCCGTCTATATAAAAAAGGTCTAGGATGAATTCTATTGTTACCTCGTCTTCTGTTATCAGAAAGAACATATTTGTTTTTGTCGGAATCTGCCTGCTCGTGATTTCAGGTTACACTGCACACGGACAGATCAATATTGTTCCCAACCAAACTGCTACTGCACTCGCTCAGAAGTTGGTAGGTACTGGTGTTACAATCAGTAATGCCACATTGACCTGTGCTGGAAACGCCAATGGGGTGTTCAATGTTGTAACAAGCAACCTTGGTCTGGATAGCGGTATTGTTCTTACAACCGGACAGGCTGTTACCGCTGGTACCGCGATAGGGATCAATGGTCCGGCCAGCGCATCCAGCAGTACTTCAACTATGAATAGTACAGGTGGCGATCCAGATCTTACAACACTAGCGACTGTTACCACAAATGACAAGTGTATTCTGGAGTTCGACTTCGTACCGGCTGGTGACACTATAAAGTTTGACTACATCTTTGGTTCTGAAGAATATCCCGAATTTGCTTGCAGCAGTGTAAATGACGTCTTCGGCTTTTTCATCAGTGGTCCTGGGATTACGGGTCCGTTTGCCAACAATTCTAAAAATATTGCTCTCATCCCCGGCACAAACATTCCGGTGACTGTAAACTCTGTGAATAGTGCTCCGGTCGGAACGGGACCAATATCAATCTGTCAGCAGATGGGGCCAGGATCTCCATTTAACGCATATTATGTAAATAACTCAGCAAGTACTACCATCATGTATGATGGTTTAACTACTATATTGACTGCCATCACCAACGTTATACCCTGTAATACCTACCACCTGAAGCTGGCGATAGCGGATGGTGGTGATCTTGTGTATGATTCTGGTGTATTTCTAAAAGCGGGAAGCCTCACATCTAACGCAGTTACCGTTACACCTGTAGGTGGAGGCGGTCTTAACACCCCGGTACCCTATGCAGTAAGAGGTTGTCTTCCAGGTCAGTTTGTATTCAACCGTCCTGTCGGGTATCCTACTCCTTTGACGATCAAATACCTTATTCAGGGAACAGCCACAAATGGTGTAGACTATACATTTATTCCGGACAGTGTGGTAATTCCTGGAAATCAGACCTCAGCTATTGTAAACATTTTCGGCCTTCCCGTTAGTCCTGCAGTAGGTCCTGAGGTAGTTAGGCTTATGGTTCTTTCCCCTTACTCTTGTGGGGGAAATCCGGTGATCATCGATAGCGCCGAACTTACGATATATGACTCTTTCCTCGTGAATATCATAACTCCGGATACTGCAGTATGTAAGCATCAGAGTGTTCATATATTCACTGAGGCAGATTCTTTACTTTCATTCACCTGGACTCCGGTCACAGGCCTGGACAGTGTGAACGGTCGTCATCCGACAGCCACGCCACTTCAAACAACAACGTACACAGTATCTGCCACAATACCCGGCTCAGGCTGTGCCCCTGCACACGATCATATCACGATCACCATCAAAGAGGAACCTGAAGTGGATGCTGGTCCGGATATAACCACCTGTCTGGGCGTGCCCTTGCAGCTTAATACCATTGTAACGCCAACTACTCAGACATACACTTATTCCTGGTCGCCAGGTACTGATTTGAGTGCAACTAACATTGCAAACCCGATAAGTAATCCCCAGGCCGATATTACCTATTACATCGCCGTAGACCCGGGAGCAGCCGGTTGCTTTGGATACGATACGCTTAATATACACGTATTGCCAAATGATTTCTCGCTTTTCAACAAGGATACTGCCATTTGTAAGGGCATGAGCGTTTCTATCAATGCAGTTGGAGACACATCGTTTGATTACACCTGGACCCCAACAACCTGGGTTTCTGATCCGAACATAATAAATCCTGTTATTACACCTGATACATCTCAACTGTATACCATCACGGCTAGTTTCCCCGGCTGCCCTAATATTGTAAAGACGTTGTTTATCGACGTGCAACCAAATGCAACAGTATGGGTAGGTCCAGATCGGGAGAAGTGCCAGTGGGATACTATTCAGATCAAACCAATTATTACACCTCCGGGATATCCAAATTATATTTACACTTGGACGCCGGCAGGGGGAGTTGATGATCCATCTGCTAAGAACATTGTATTCAACGGGCAGACAGATGTGATGCCATTAACGCTTACCGTTACTACTCCTATCGGCTGTAATGGATCAGACGATCTGGATATTACCGTTCGGCAGGGCAATTTTGCTACCCTTTCCCCATCAGATACTGGAATCTGCCCGCGGGAGACAATCCAGATGATAGCAGATGGAGGAGTGAGCTACGATTGGACACCTGGTCTGTACCTTACCGACTCAACTTCATCTGCTCCGGTTTCATCACCTGTCACAGATATAGTCTATACTCTGTTGGTTACTGACCAATATGGTTGCTTCGACACCCTTACGTCAGATGTTGTAGTTTATCCTGATGCAGTAGTAGACCTGGGCGAAGATGTTACTATTTATCCTGGCGAGAGTGTCCGTATGAACCCGGGAGGAAATGGTTTATACTTCAGGTGGTTCCCTCCACATGGCTTAAGCTCCACAACCGTATCTAATCCTTTGGCTACACCAGATGTAAATACCCGCTATTTTGTAACAGGTACCACAGAGTATGGTTGTGTAACAAATGACTCCATTGACGTGTATGTTAGCTACGAGTCAATACTGGACGTTCCTAACGCGTTTTCACCTGGCTCTCATCCCAATGGTGAAATAAAAATAATAAAGCGTGGCCTTGCAACTCTGAAATATTTCCGTATTTTCAACCGTTGGGGACAGATGGTTTTTGAGACAACAAACATCGATCAGGGCTGGGATGGCAGGTTTAAAGGTGTGCCACAACCGCTTGGTGTATATGTATATATGGTAGAAGCCACCACCAGTACCGGAAAAATATTTAGCAAACAAGGAAACATAACATTAATTAGATAACATCCCTTAAGGTTAGAATATCATGATTAGGAAAAATACCTTCTCCCGTGCAGGTCTGATTCTTGCCCTTGCACTAAGTGCACAAACTGTACAGGCGCAAGACGTACACTTTACTCAGTTTGACGCTACACCTATGATCGTTAACCCGGCGTATACCGGTGCTTTCAGCGGACAGTGGCGTGCTTCAGGGATTTACAGAAATCAGTGGCGTAGTGTTACCGTTCCGTTTGTTACTTATGCCGCATCTTTCGATGCGCCAATAGTTCAGGATCTTACAGTGGATGACTATCTGGCTGCAGGTATTCAATTATATAACGACCGTGCTGGTGACGGTAATCTGTCGAACTTTTCAGGTCTGGTATCAGTAGCCTATCATAAGTTTCTTGGAGCCAATGTCGACAAATCGTTGACTGTGGGTCTGCAGGGAGGCTATACTCAGAAGAGCATTGATCTTAGCCGCCTCTACTTTGGTGACGAATTTGTAAACGGAAACTGGCAGCAGGGAACCTCTCTTGAGTATCCCGGACTAAATAACAAAGTGAATTACTTTACCGTCAACGCAGGAATCGCGTGGTCTCACAGTGTAGGTGACAAGTTTGGCTATACAATCGGCCTCGGCGCAATGAATCTGAACCAACCACAGGAATCTTTCCAGAAAAAGGAAAACAGCGAAGTAGGTCTTGGAATTCGTTATGCTGGTCAGATAGGAGCAATTGCTTACCTGAGTGATAAGTTCAGCCTTCGTCCTGGTGTGTTGTATCAGACACAAGCTACAGCTACAGAGCTAATTGCCGGAAATGAGTTTCACCTGATCGTAGGCAATCCGGAATTTAGGAATGTGTCTACAGGTGTTTTCCT
>Ga0196970_1001256_pt1 | contig 18395 bp, 13 predicted proteins | sample S1v_513CmetaG_FD_148672 | JGI IMG/M metagenome (GOLD analysis project Ga0196970, IMG submission 148672) | Soil microbial communities from Anza Borrego desert, Southern California, United States - S1+v_5-13C | ecosystem: Environmental > Terrestrial > Soil > Desert | place: USA: California...
CCGGGGCGGCGACCATCGCCGGCTTCGAGAACCTCAACCTCACGGTCGCCGGCGGCAACACCGCCACCTTCAACGCGCAGAACGTCTCGTCCTCCACCCTCAAGCCGGTGGGTGCGGGCACCCACACCATCACCAACGCCTCGGTGGACGTGGATGCCACCGGCCTCACCGGCGCCGGCACGGTGGACGCCACCTTCAGCGGCGGCAACGTGGCGGCGACCGGCGGCGGCAACGACGACGTCTTCCGCTTCGGCACCTCGCTGAACGCCAACGACACCATCAGCGGCGGCAACGGCAACGACACCCTCACCGCCACCACGACCAACCTGATCGGCGCCAGCGGCACCCTGCGCCTGTCCGACGTCGAGGTGCTGGACCTGACCAGCAGCGGCTCGATCAACCAGATCTCGCTGGCCAGCGCCACCGGCCTCAACACGGTCAAGGTCGCCGGCAGCGCCCTGTTCTACCTCTCCGGCGTCGGCGGCAGCGTCACCACCATCGACGCCGGCACCGCCTCGGGCGCCCAGTCCATCACGCTGGCCAACGCCGCCGACGTGCTGCTCAAGGGCGGGTCGGGCAACGACACCTTCGCCTTCACCACCACGCTGACCAACGCCGACACCATCAGCGGCGGTGCCGGCACCGACACCCTCACCGCCACCGTCGCCAGCCTGGACAGCACCACCGGCGCCTTCCGCCTGACCGGTGTGGAGACGCTGTCGCTGACCGGCACCGGTTCGGCCAGCACCATCGTGCTGTCGAACGCCACCGGCCTGACCACGCTGAACCTGGCCGGCAGCAGCAACCTCGCCGTGTCCGGCATCCTGAATTCGGTGACCCGCGTCAACGGCAGCGGCGCCGCGGGCGCGCTGAGCGTCACGCTGGCCGCCGCCGCCGACGTGCTGGTCCAGGGCGGGTCGGGCAACGACCTCTTCCAGATGGGCAGGACGCTGACCAGCACCGACACCGTCAGCGGCGGCGCCGGCGACGACACGGTGCGGGCCGACGTCACCTACCTCAACGCCACCACCGGCGTGCTCAACCTCTCCGGCGTCGAGACCCTGTGGCTGTACGGCGAGGGCGCGCCCTCCGAGGTCGACCTCTCCCACAGCACCGGCCTCGCCACGGTCGACGCGTCCGGCGCGTCGGGCTCGCTCATCATCAACCATGGGCTCGCCAGCGCCGTCACCATCACCGGCGGCGAGGGTGGCGACGCGATCACCGGCGGGTCGGGCGCCGACGTCATCGGCGGCTTCACCGGCGACGACACGCTGTACGGCGGCGCCGGGGCCGACACCCTGTCGGGCGCGGCCGGCAACGACACCCTGTACGGCGGTGCCGGCAACGACGTGTTCGGCTACGCCGCCACCGACGCCGGGCAGGTCGACGTCATCGGCGACTTCGCGGCGGGCGACGTCATCCGCGTCGGCTCCGCGACGCTCGGCGGCATCACCAGCGGCACCGGCACGGGACTGGCCGCCCGCGGCGTCCAGGTCGGCACGACGAGCGGCGGCTTCACCCCGCTCTACATCGACCTCGACGGCAACGGCGGTGCGGCCGATCTGACCATCCGCCTCGCCGGCAGCTTCACGGCCGCCGGCCTGCAGGTCACGGGCAACGAGATCAGCGTGTACACCCCGCCGCCCAGCACCGGCGGCGGTGGCGGCGGCGACAGCGGCGGCGGCACGACGCGCACGGTGGACGGCGTCACGGTCCAGCAGACCACGCAGACCGGCAGCGACGGCACCCGCACGGAGACCATCACCGTGCCCATCGTCACCGCCGGCCGTACGGAGGAGAACGCCGCCACCCCCAACGCCGACATCCCGCTGGTCACCGGCACCGGCGGGCGGGAGCTGCTGACCGCGCACGTGCCGGTCGGCGTCGGCCTGACGGTGGAAAGCACGACCACCACCGCCAGCGGTGTCCAGGGCCTGATCCGCGCCATCCAGAACCGCACGCAGGACCGCCCGGCCGACCAGCAGGAGATGACCGGCGTCGGCCAGGGCTTCCTCGACGTGCTGCCGCCCGCCACCAACCTGACGGTGCGCACCATCGTGCCGGTGGTTGCCAATCCGGCGGCCCCGCCGTCAGCCCCCATCGTCATCACCGGCACCCCCACCACCCCGGCCACCGGCGGCGGTACCAGCGGCGGCACCGAGCAGCAGGCGGTGGTGATCGACGTGCGCAACCTGCCCAAGGGCACGGTGATCCAGCTGCAGAACGTGGAGTTCGCGGCCATCGTCGGCGCGGTGAGCGTGACCGGCGGCGAGGGCTCGCAGATCGTCGTGGGCGACGGCGAGGACCAGGTCATCGTGCTGGGCGCCGACGACGACACGCTGCGCGGCGGCGGCGGCAACGACTTCGTCGGCTCCGAGGGCGGCGACGACGTTCTGTTCGGCGACACCGGGTACGACACGGTGACCGGCGGCATCGGCAACGACGCGCTGTACGGCAACCAGCAGGACGATGTGGTCTACGGCAACCAGGGCCTGGACACGCTGTTCGGCGGCCAGGACCTGGACACGCTGTTCGGCGGCCAGGACGGCGACGTCCTCTACGGCAACCGCGCGGCCGACGTGCTGTACGGGCAGTTGGGCAGCGACACGCTGTTCGGCGGCCAGGACAACGACGTTCTGTTCGGCGGCCAGGGCGACGACCTTCTGGCCGGCAACCTAGGGGCGGACACGCTGACCGGCGGCCTTGGCGCCGACGTCTTCCGTATCGGCGCGCCGCAGGACGGCGGCGACGTGATCACCGACTTCGAGGCGGGGACGGACACGATCGCCGTGGCCGGCCCGAACTTCGGCAACCTCCCGGCAGGGAGCTTGTCGGCCACCCACTTCGCGCTGGACAACCCCACATCGGCCGGGGCGACGTTCGTGTTCAACACCCGCACCGGCGTGCTGTCCTTCGACGCCGACGGCAGCGGCACCGGTGCTGCCGTGACCATCGCCACCCTGAACGTCCGCACGCTCAGCCACACCGACATCCTGGTGCTGGGGAACTGATCGGCCAGGGGAGCAAGGCAAGGGGGCCCCGCCCCCTTGACCCCCGCCAAGGGCCGAGGGCCCTTGGATCCCGGGAGAGGGATGCCTCAGCCTTTCGGTCCGTCAGCCATGATCCGGCGGGAACCCCGTAGGTTGGTGCCAAGCACAGCGCGGCCCAACCCCCTCTCGCCACGGCTCACACCCGCCAATGACAAGGACTGTTGGGCCGCGCTGGCGCTTGGCGCCAACGGGCATCTTCCATCTCACCAGTTCGCCGTCCCGGCAGGGGGCGGGCGAAGGGGGGCACTCCATTGTCATGACGCAGGAGAGCGGACGCGTTTGAGGAGTTTTGAGTGTTCCTTCTCAGTCATGCCGTAAACGTCACGCAGGTTAGCGCCGCGCAGGTCGGCGCGGCTCAGGTTGACGTTGCTCAAGAAGGCGCCGCTCAGGTCGGCATTGCGCAGGTTGGCGCCGCGTAAGTCCACGCCGCTCAGGTTGGCTCTGCTGAGGTCAGTGTGGCTTAGGTTGGCGGCGATCGGAGCGGCGCTGCTCAGGTCGGCGTAGCTCAGGTCGGCGTAGCTCAGGTCGGCGCCGGCCAGATTTGCGCCGGTCAGGTTTGCGCCGGTCAGGCTTGCGTGGCTTAGGTTGGCGTCACTCACGTCAACGCCGGTCAGGTTTGCGCCGGTCAGGTAGGTGTGGCTCAGGTTGGCACCAGTCAGGTTAGAGTGGCTCAGGTTGGCTCCGCTCAGGTTGGCTCCGCTCAGGTCCATTTGGGCTAAATAGGTGCCATACAAGTCAAAGCCTGTGAGCGAAAAAAAGCCAACTGTCCAGGATTGCATCGGACCAAGCAGTCGGTGCAGTGTTTCTGCCGCTGATATCGCTGACCAATCGATGCTCACCAGCGACTGGTCGCCTTCCGCAAACGCCTTCCGCACCGTTGCGTTGAGGGCGGCGAGCAGGGCGACCTCGGCGTTGCGCACCCGCCGCTCGGCGGCGCGGGCACGTTCCTCGGCGGTGCCCGGCCAGGGCATGCCGGCCTGCACGCATTCCTGAAACAACGCGGTGAGCGTCCGGCGCCAGCCAGCAACCTCCTCCGCCGGAAATGCGGCGACCTCTGCCCCCAGCATGTCGAACAGGTCGTAATCCATGGCAGCCGGACCACACAGGGCCAGCCATGCCGACAACGCCGCGTCGGTGGTATGCCGGTTGCGCTTCCGGTTCATGAGGTCGTGCATCTCCGTGATCTCACGCACCAGCCGCCGGGCGGTCAGGAACTCGGCGAAGCTCTTGTGGGTGAACTCCACCACCCGATGTTCGACGCCGCTGTGGGCGCGGCAGAAGAAGCTATCGAGCAGCGTCGTCAACGCACTGTCCCGGTCCCTGGTGATGCGGTCAAGATCAGCGTCCAGCCCCGCCGCCTCCAGCCGCTCGATGACGGCGGGCAGCGGCACGGTCCGTTCGCCGCGGTGCCAGACCGCCACCGCCGCCTCCTCCAGCATCCATTCCAGTCGCTCGCGCTCGACCGCATCGCTGGCTTCGCTGCGTCGCTCGCGGTGAGTGCGGAGAAGGACATGATCGAACAGGCGGTTGTAGAGGTCGTGAACGCCGGTGATGGTGGCGGCTTTCTCCACCCCCTCCAGCGTCAGGACCTGCGCCAGCAGCCAGTTCAGCAGCGGCTGCGCGGTCAGGTCGCTCAGACGCCGGTCTTGCCCGGCCAGCACCACCGGCATGCCCTGCGCCGGGTCGAAGCGGCGCCACCAGTTCTCCCGCTGGTCGATCGCGGCGCGGCTCTCATCAGTGAACTGGTGTTGGTCTTCGACGACATAGCGCAGCACCTCCAGCCGGGCGCCGTCGGCGCGCGCGATGGTTCCCGTGGCCGACGCCGCGCCGGGGCGGCCGGCGAGCAGCAGCAGCAGGCGGATGTCGTTGCGGTTGGCGTCGTTGACTCGGCGCTCCAGCCCGCCGACGAACTGGCCGACGATCTCCGCCGCCCCCTGGCCGGCCTTGGCCAACTCGTCCAGCCCGTCGAGGATCAGTACCAGCGGTTCGCCGGTATCGGCGCGCAGCCCATCCAGCGCGTCGTGTCCCAACTCCTCGCGGATGGAGCGCGACAGCTCGCCCCAGGGATCGCCGTTGTAGTCCAGCCGGCCGAGCGGGACGAGCAGCACCCGCCGCCCCTGCCGCGCAAGATCCGCCGCTAGCATGGCGCAGGCGCTGGACTTGCCGGCGCCGGGGTCGCCGGATACCACGCGGATGGTGTCCTCTCGGCTGGGGGCGGCGATCCAGCCCTCCAACGCCTCGTGCAGCCAGACGATGCGCCGCTGCCCCTCGGCCTCCTCGCCCGCACCGCGCCGGGCGCGGTCCGCGCCGCGATCGGCGATGGCGGCGCGCAGGGGGATGTACAGGTCGCTCAGCGAATAGGGCGGGATGACCGGATCCAGGGAGCGCAGCGGCCGGTTCACCACCGCCACCAGCCGGGCGCGGTAGTCCATCCACTGCCGCGCCCGCTCGGCCGCCGCGTCCACCGGGGTTTCGCGGCGCAACTCCGCCAGCAGGGCGGCGTAGTCGGCCGCCTTGGCGTCGTCGCGCAGTTCGACCAGCAGGGCCAGCGGGAACTCGTCGCGGAAGGCGCGCAGCATGGGCGCGCGCACGTCCTCCGGCACTTGGCACGCCGCCTGCCAGCGTTCGAAGCCCGCCGCCATGGTGTCCAGCGCCGTCCAGCGCTCGGGGTGGGCGAAGGCGTCGCCGGTCAGCTCGATCCCGGCACCGGCGGCGCGGCCGGAAATCGCCGCCTCGATCTCCCGCGGGTCGGCCTCCACAGCCATCGTCAACGCGTGCCGGGCGTAGCGCGCGATGGCGCGCGTGGCGGCGGTGTAGGTCGCGCGTTGCAGCAGCAGGCGGGCACCCTCCTCCGCCGTGGGCGCGGCGGGGCCGTCCCAGGAAAAGGCGCTCGCCGTGTCGATGGCCCCGGTGATGACACCGACAAGGTTTCCCGCCCCGGCCTGCACGCCGATCTTCAGGAATCCGGGGACGAGTTTCTTCCAATCGACGCGAATGCCCATGCTACCCTCCGGCCGCTCACGTCCGGAGGGTAGAACATCCATAGCTGATGTTCAATTTACTGCCGATACACCGCGCTCAGCGGAATCGCCGCGTCCAGCCTTGCCACGCGCAGCACCGCGTCGGCGTCGACCAGCCGCTCCGGCGCTGCCCAGGGTTCGCCGGGGCGGCGGGACCAGTGCTCGGCGTACGCGCGGTCCTGCATCAGCACCAGGATGTCGGTGATCGTCTCCACCGCCTGATAGGCGCGCAGCTTCTGCATCATCTCCGCCGCCGTGTTCGACGGCGACAGCACCTCCGCCACCAGCACCGGTTCGCCGGGGGTGTCGGCGTCGCCGTCGCAGCGGACCATCAGGTCGGGGCCGAGGCTGAAGTCGGTTTCCAGGCGGATGTCCAGGCCGGTGCCGACTTCGACCGCACAGTTCGCCCCTGATTCATCGATGGCGCGGCTCAAGCACACGCCAAGCAGGGCAACCAATTGGCCGTGCCGGGAGGGCGGAAACCCAGGTGCGACCACCACCACGCCGGCGATCAACTCGGCCCGGCGGTCACCGAAGTCCATGGCCTGGAACTCTTCCAGGGTGACGGGTGCAGCCATGTTCCACCTCTTATGCTCCTCGATCATGCGTGAGGCGCAGCGTCCCATCAACCGGGGTCAAGGGGCCTCCGGCCCCTTGCGGGGATCAAAGGGGCGGCGCCCCTTTGCCCTTGCCGCTCGCGACCCCTCCGCGATAGGATGGAAGTCCTTTCTCCGCCCCGGAGGAAGGCCGTGGAACGGAGGTCGCGAATGCAACACCTGCCCGAATCCGTTGCATCCCGTTGCATCCGGTTGCATCGGCTCCCCTCCGCCGCCCCGTCCGTGGCGGTTGTCCCAGCGTCGTGCCTTGCGCGGCGGACGTGGCGGGCCTACCCTTCCGGAAGGGTTAACGCCGCATTCCGGGGGTTCGCATGAGCAACACGGCCAAGATCGTCATCCTCGGGGCGGGGAGCCAGTCGTTCGGCGTGAACATGTTCAAGGACGTGTTCTTCACCGACGAACTGCGCGGCTGCACCCTCACGCTGGTCGACACCAACCCCGACGCATTGCGCCGCATGCAGGGGCTGGCGGAGGCGATGAACCGCCAGTCGGGCGCCGGCATCACGGTGGAGGGCACGACCGACCGAAGGGCGGCCCTGCCGGGCGCCAACTTCGTCGTCAACTGCGTCGCCATCGACCGCAACCGGCTGTGGAAGCTGGACTTCGAGGTGCCGAGGAAGCACGGCATCCGCCACACGCTGGGCGAGAACGGGGGGCCGGGCGGGCTGTTCTTCACGCTGCGCACGCTGCCGCTCATCTTCGACTTCGCCCGCGACATGGAGGAGCTGTGCCCGGACGCGCTCTTCATCAACTTCTCGAATCCGGAAAGCCGGCTCATCCTGGCGCTGGCGAAGTACAGCCGGGTGCGCGTGCTGGGGCTGTGCCACGGCATCTTCATGGCGCGCGACGACCTCTCGCAGATCCTCGGCATGGACGAGGACGACATCGACGTCTGGGGGGCCGGGCTCAACCACTTCCAGTGCCTGATGCAGATCCGGCACAAGGCGACGGGGCAGGACCTCTACCCGCTGCTGCGCGAGCGGGAGAAGGGCTTCGACCCGGCCTTCCGGCCGCTGACGCGGCGCCTGCTGCGCAGCTTCGGCCACTGGATCACGCCCAGCGACGACCACCTGGGCGAGTACGTCCCCTACGGCTGGGAGGGCGGGGAGCACGGCTTCGACTTCGCCTACGACGAGAGCGAGCGCGTGGTGGTGCAAAACATCATCGACGACATCCTGGCCGGCAAGCGCGACATCCCGCACGACTGGGTGGAGCCATCGGGCGAGAAGGGGGTGGAGGTCATCGCCGGCATCCTGCACAACCGGCACGACTGGATCGAATCGGGCATCGTGCTGAACCGCGGCACCATCCCCAACCTGCCGCCGGATCTGGCGGTGGAGGTGCCCATCGTGGTGGACGCGGCCGGCGTGCACCCGGTGTCCCTGGGGCCGCTGCCGGACCCGGTGGCCAAGCTGCTCTCCGTCCAGGCCGGCGTGCAGCAGCTGGCGGTGGAGGCGGCGGTGCACGCGTCGAAGGAGCTGGCGCTCCAGGCGCTGCTGATCGACCCGGTGATCACCTCCACCGACGCCGCCGTGAAGATCCTGGACGAGCTGTGGGAGGCCAACGCCCCCTACATCCGCCCCTGCGTGTAAGGATACCTACAGCCGCTCCGCGGCGAAGGTGTCGCAGGCGCGCAGCTCGCCGCTCGACAGCCCCTGGCGGAACCAGCGCACCCGCTGGTCGGAGCTGCCGTGGGTGAAGCTGTCCGGCGTCACGGTGCCGCGCGCCTGCCGCTGCAGCCGGTCGTCGCCGATGGCGCTGGCGGCGGTCAGCGCCTCCTCCACGTCGCCGGGCTCCAGCACGCCGCGCCGCTGGGCGGCGTTGGCCCACAGCCCGGCGAAGCAGTCGGCCTGCAGCTCCAGGCGCACCGACAGGGCGTTCGCCTCGCTCCGGCCGGCGCCGCGCTGCGCCTCCCGCACCTTCTGCGAGATGCCCAGCAGCGTCTGCACGTGGTGCCCCACCTCGTGCGCGACGACGTAGGCCTGGGCGAAGTCGCCCGGCGCCCGGAAACGCTCCCGCAGGTCGCGGTAGAAGCTGAGGTCGATGTAGAGCTTGCGGTCGGCCGGGCAGTAGAACGGCCCCACCGCCGCCTGCGCCATGCCGCAGGCCGAGTCGACGGCGCCGGAGAACAGCACCAGCGTCGGATCCTGGTAGGTGCGGCCGATGCCCTGGAACAGGCCGTGCCACGTGTCCTCGGTGTCGGCCAGCACGACGGAGACGAAGCGCTTCAGCTCGTCCTCGGCGCCGGACTGCGGCGTCTGCCGCGGGTCGACCCGCGTCTGCTGCTGCTCATAGCCGGGGTCGCCGCCGCTGAGGATCACGCTCGGGTCGACGCCGAAGACGAGGCCCAGCAGCAGGGCGACGACCACCCCGCCGATGCCCAGCCCGCCGCGCCCGATGGGGATGCCGCCCAGCCCGCCGCCTCCGCGCGGGAAGCCGCCGAACCCGCCGCCGCCCCGCCGGTCCTCGACGTTCTCGCTCTCACGCCCGCCCTGCCAGCGCATTGCTCCCTCCCTCGTCCACGCAGAGGGAGAACCGGAGGCGGGGCGGGACGTTCCGGCGGCCGGGTTTACGGACCCGGCTTCTTCTGCGCCTGCAGCTCCTTCAGCTTGGCGCGGATCGGGTCGTAGGGGCCGTACTTGTGCTGCTGCTCGCCGAAGCCGTCGGCGAAGGGCGGGAAGGGCATGTCCACCGGCTTGCGCAGGCGGTTGGGGAAGTCCTTGTCCAGCCCCTCCTTGTGCGGGCGCGGCTGGCTGTTGATGTAGGCGGCGACGTCGTAGGCGTCCTCGTCCGACAGCATGGGCGCCGCGGCGGTGGTGCCGAAGGGCATGTCGTGCCGCACGAAGCCGGCGGCGGTCAGCAGCCGGTACATCCCGGCGCCGTCGTTGTAGCTGTCGGGTCCCCACAGCGGCGGGTACTGGTAGCCCAGCGCATCGCCCGGCTTGCCGTTGCGCACGCCCAGGCCGTCGTCGCCGTGGCAGCTGGCGCAGGTGTCGGCGTAGACGGTGCGGCCGCGCGCGGGGTCCGCCGCGCGGGGCGGGTCCTTCACCGGCTTGGTGCCCGCTCCTTCCAGCCGGGCGCCGACCGGGATGCCGGTGGACAGGAACTTCATGTAGGCGATGAAGGCCTTCATCTCCTCGCCGTCGAGCGGCAGCGGCCGGCCATTCATGCTCCGCTCCATGCAGCCGTTGACACGGTCCTCGATCAGGCTGACGGCGTCCTCGCGGGCCCGGTATTGCGGGAACACGGCGTGCACGCCGATCCACGGCATGGCGTAGGCCTGGGTGGCGCCTTGCAGGTGGCAGCTCTGGCACGACAGGTTGTTGCCGGCGAAGCGCTTGGCGGGATCCGCGACCTCCGGGCCGATGTGCTTGTAGGTTTCCGTGGCCAGCGCATGGCCTTGCTTGACCAGCTTGCCGAGCGCGTCGTCCGGCACCGTGGCGACGTCGGGGACCGGCCACTGGCTCAGATCGATGGGTTTGGGATCGATGGGTTTGGGATCGGCGGCTTTGGGATCGGCGGCGGACGCTGCGGCTGCGATCAGCCCGGCCGCGGCGGACGCCACCAGCACGGACCGTAAAAGCGTAAGGGCCGTCATGGTCGGCTCCTTTCATGGATGCGGTGCCGTTCCAGGATACCGGAAAATTAGGAAAGGGAAATGTGTCCCGGTGCCACAGGCCGGCGCCGCAGGCCCCGCGCTATGGCTCGTAGCGGTGGCGGTTGCCCTGGAAGTCCTCCACCGTGCCGTCCTCGGCGATCCAGGCGGCGGCGGCCGGCGCCTTGCCATGGCCGCCGGGAATGTCCAGCACGTAGGTCGGCTGGCAGAGGCCCGACACCCGGCCGCGAAGGTCCTTCACCAGCGCCTGCCCCTCGGCGATCGACGGCCGGAAATGGCTGGTGCCGGGAGCGAGGTCCGGGTGGTGCAGGTAGTACGGCTTGACCCGGTTGCGAACCAGCGCGCGGAACAGCGCCTCCAGCACCGCCGCGTCGTCGTTGACGCCCTTCAGCAGCACCGTCTGGCTCAGCAGCGGGATGCCGGCGTCGGCCAGCCGCGCCAGCGCGGCGCGCGCCTCCGCCGTCAGCTCGGCGGCGTGGTTGACGTGCACGGCGACCCAGCTGGCCAGCCCGTCGGTCTTCAGCGCCGCCACCAGCTCCGGCGTCACCCGCGCCGGGTCGGCGACCGGCACGCGGGTGTGCAGCCGCACCACCCCGACGTGGCCGATCTCCGCCAGCGCGCCCACGATCTCCGCCAGCCGGCGCGGGCTCAGCAGGAACGGGTCGCCGCCGGTGATCACCACCTCCCACACTTCGCCGTGCGCGCGGACGTAGTCCAGGGCGGCGGTCAGTTCCACCGGCGACAGCGCCTCGCCGCCCGGCCCCACCATCTCGCGGCGGAAGCAGAAGCGGCAGTAGACGGCGCAGGCGTGCAGCGGCTTCAGCAGCACCCGGTCGGGATAGCGGTGGACGATGCCCTTCACCGGCGAATGCGCGTGGTCGCCGATGGGGTCGGCGCGCTCCGACGGCGCCGTGTACGCCTCCTCGGGCGAGGGGATGTACTGCGCGTGGAGCGGGTCGCCCTCCGGCGCCCCGGCCAGCGTTTCCAGCAGGTACGGCGTCAGCGCCACGGCATAGCGCTCGGCCACGCCGGCCACGGCGGCGCCGGCCTCCGGCGTCATGAGGCCGGAGGCGACCAGATCGGAAACGCTGTGTGCCGCTTTCATGCCATCTTTTCCGCGAATGCGCGGGGCCCCATATGGCCCGTGAACCCGCCCGTCAATAGACCCGTGTGCCCCATGCTGTCGACCCTTCCCCACCTGATCGGCCACCGCGGCGCCAAGGAGACGGCGCCCGAGAACACGCTGGCCTCGGTGCGCGAGGCCGCCCGCCAGGGGGCCGCCTGGGTGGAGGTGGACGTGATGCTGACCTCCGACGGCGTGCCGGTGATCATCCACGACGACACGCTGGACCGCACCACGTCGGGCCATGGCCCGGTATCCGGCATCGACCTCGCCCACCTCAAACGCCTGGACGCCGGCGTCTGGTTCGACCCGCGCTTCGCGGGGGAGGAGGTGCCGACCCTGTCCGAGTTGCTGGATCTCGCCGTCCGCCTCGGCCTCGGCCTGAACCTGGAGATCAAGCCGTCGCACCCCGACCTCGCCGTCGCCACGGCGCGGGCGGCGCTCGACGTGGTGAAGGCGATGTGGCCGGCGGAACGGCCGCTGCTGATCTCCAGCTTCCAGGTGCCCTGCCTGGAGGTGGCGCGCGACCGCGCGCCGGGTATCCCGCGCGGCTACCTGCTGGACCAGCCGCCCGCCGACTGGGCGGCGGTGGCCGACCGCATCGGCGCCGACACCATTCACGTCAACCAGCGCCGGCAGACGGCGGCGACGGTCGCCGCCTATCGCGCCAGCGGTCGGCCGGTGCTGGCCTACACCGTCAACGACGCGGAACGGGCGCGCACGCTGCTCGGCTGGGGTGTCGCGGCGGTGTTCACCGACGCGCCGGGGCGCCTCGCCGCCGCGCTGGCGACGCCGTAGGAGCAGGGCCAAGCCGATTTCGTGACGGCCGCGTGCAAATCCACTCGTACCGTCGCGCGATTCCTCATATATAGGACCCTTGAAAAAAGGGGCACGCACCGACGGGGACCGGGGGATCTCCGGCGGCGCGCTTCGTTCGCCCCAGCGTCCGCCGATCGGTTTTTTGGAGGTTTCGTTGAAGGCGCTCAAGCCGCTGGTCATGTCCGGCCGGGAAGTTCTGCCGCTCGTCGAAGGCGGCAAGGGTGTTGCGGTGTCGAACGGTGAAAGCTCCGGCGCCTGGGCGGCCGCGGGGGGCGTGGGGACCTTCTCGGGCGTCAACGCCGACAGCTTCGACGAGAATGGCAACCTGCTGGACCAGGTCTACCACGGTAAGACCCGGCGCGAACGGCACGACGAGCTGATCGCCTACGGCATCCGCGGCGGCATCGCCCAGGCCAGGATCGCCCACGAGGTGTCGAACGGCCAGGGCCGCATCCACATGAACGTCCTGTGGGAGATGGGCGGGGCCGAACACGTGCTGCACGGCGTGCTGGAGGGGGCCAAGGGCATGATCCACGGCGTCACCTGCGGCGCCGGCATGCCCTACCGCGTGGCCGAGATCGCCGTCAGCTACGGCGTCCACTACTACCCGATCGTCTCCTCGGCGCGCGCCTTCCGCGCGCTGTGGCTGCGCGCCTACAACAAGTTCCCGGCCTTCCTGGGCGGCGTGGTGTACGAGGACCCGTGGCTGGCCGGCGGCCACAACGGCCTGTCCAACTCCGAAGACCCGCGCAAGCCGGAGGATCCGTTCCCCCGCGTGCTGGCGCTGCGCCAGATGATGAACAGCTTCGGCCTGAACGACACGCCGATCATCATGGCCGGCGGTGTGTGGTGGCTGAGCGAGTGGGAGGACTGGATCGACAATCCGGACCTCGGCCCCGTCGCCTTCCAGTACGGCACCCGCCCCCTGCTGACGCAGGAGAGCCCGATCTCCATGGCGTGGAAGAAGCGGCTGCTGACGCTGCAGGAGGGCGACGTCTTCCTCAACCGCTTCTCGCCGACCGGCTTCTACTCCTCGGCCGTCAAGAACCCCTTCCTGCAGGAACTGATGGGCCGCTCCGAGCGGCAGGTCGCCTACATGCCCAAGCCCGTGGGCGAGCACGCGTCGGAGTTCCCGGTCGGCCCCCGCGGCCGCCCGGTGTACCTGACCGAGACCGACAAGCAGCGCGCCGAGGGCTGGGTGGCCCAGGGCTACACCACCGCGCTGAAGACGCCGGACAGCACCATCATCTTCGTGACGCCCGAAAAGGCCGAGCACATCCTGAAGGACCAGATCGACTGCATGGGCTGCCTGTCGGCCTGCCTGTTCTCGAACTGGGCGCAGAACGAGGAGGGGACCACCGGCAAGAAGGCCGACCCGCGCTCCTACTGCATCCAGAAGACGCTGCAGGCCGTCAGCCACACCGACGACTGTGAAAACCAGCTGATGTTCGCCGGTCACAACGCCTTCCGCTTCGCCAAGGACCCGTTCTATGCGAACGGCTTCATCCCGACCGTGAAGCAGCTTGTCGAACGCATCGCGACCGGGTATTGAGAGTGGACTCTATGGGGGTGGTGCGGACGGTCGGTATAACGACCGCTTGCCACGCGAGCTGAAATCGTTCTAACGTGCACGGGACTGCGGCTGTTTGCCGCGGTCCGGTGACGATTGCGGCGGCCACCACCAGACCCGTAGACGACATGACCGGACACCGTCCCTACAAGCGCGCCCTGGACCGACTGCACACGGTCGGCCTTCGGCCCACCCGCCAGCGCCTCGGCCTGGCCCGCCTCCTGTTCGAAGCCGGCGACCGTCACGTGACGGCGGAGCAGCTGCACGGGGAGGCGCTGGGCGCCAACCTGCGCGTCTCGCTGGCCACCGTGTACAACACGCTGAACCAGTTCACCGCCGCCGGCCTCCTGCGCGAGGTTGTGGTGGACGCCGGCCGTTCCTATTTCGACACCAACACGACCGAGCACCACCATTTCTTCCTGGAGGGCTCGGGCCGGCTGGAGGACATCCCCGGCGACCACATCGTGCTGGGCAACCTGCCACCCCCGCCCGAGGGGACGCGCGTCGCCCGCGTCGACGTGATCGTCCGGCTGGCACCGGAAGAGGCCAAACCCGCGCCGCATGGCGGTTCCGCGGACTGAGGGCGTTCGCGCTTTCTTAGATCGATTCTAAACTGTTGACGTTACCCTCCAACGGTGGCATAAGCCAAAGCCATGCCGGACGGTTTTGCGCGTCCGCGCCATCGCCCGTCCGGTTGGCCATCCTCAGGAGGGAAGCAACCATGCCGTCGCTCAAGGGCACCAAGACCGAAGAAAACCTGAAGGCCGCGTTCGCCGGCGAGAGCCAGGCCAACCGCCGCTACCTGTACTTCGCCCAGAAGGCCGACGTCGAAGGCTACAACGACGTCGCCGCGGTGTTCCGCTCCACCGCCGAGGGCGAAACCGGTCACGCGCACGGCCACCTGGAATTCCTGGAGGAGACGGGCGACCCGGCGACCGGCCTGCCGATCGGCGAGACCTCCAACAACCTGAAGGCCGCCATCGCCGGCGAGACGCACGAGTACACCGACATGTACCCGGGCATGGCGCGCAGCGCGCGCGACGAGGGCTTCGACGAGATCGCCGACTGGTTCGAGACGCTCGCCAAGGCCGAGAAGTCGCACGCCGGCCGCTTCCAGAAGGCCCTGGAACAGCTCGCCTGACGATCCGGCCGCGGGGCCCCGTCCGGCGGCGGGGTCCCCGCGCTCGCCATCCGACATCCACGAACGCAGGCCGGACCGAACCGGCCGCGAGGAGGAAGCCATGCGCGAAGGCAGCCTGGAGGCCCCCGTCCGCCACCCGCTCGACTGGCAGAACCCGGACTTCTACGACGAAGCCAAGCTGGACGCGGAGATGCGCCGCGTCTTCGACATCTGCCACGGCTGCCGCCGCTGCTTCAACCTGTGCGACAGCTTCCCGCGCCTGTTCGACCTCGTGGACGCCGCCGGTCCGGGCGAGATGCACGACGTGAAGTCGGAGGATTTCCGCGCCGTCGTCGACGCCTGCACCATGTGCGACATGTGCTTCATGACCAAGTGCCCCTACGTGCCGCCGCACGAATGGGACCTGGACTTCCCGCACCTGATGCTGCGCTACCGCGCCGTCGAAGCGAAGAAGCGCGGCGTGCCCTTCGCCGTGCGCCAGCTGACCGAGACCGACCGCAACGGCAAGCTGGCCGCCACCGTGGCGCCGCTCGCCAACTGGGCCTCCGACGCCGGCAACACGCTGACCCGCCCGGTAATGGAGAAGGTGACCGGCGTGCACCGCGAGGCGCACCTGCCGAAGTTCCACGGCCACACCTTCCAGCGCCGCGCCAAGGACACGCCGGTCACCGTCAACACCGCGGCCCCCGCCTACGGCCAGCGCAAGGCGGTGCTCTACGCCACCTGCTTCGTCAACTACAACAACCCTTCCATCGGCATGGCCGCGCGCGAGGTGCTGGCCAAGCTGGGCGTGGAGACGGAGGTGGTGTACCCCGGCTGCTGCGGCATGCCGCAGCTCGAACAGGGCGAACTGGCCAAGGTCAACGACAAGGCCGCCAACGTGGCCGTGGCGCTGGAGCCGTGGATCGACAAGGGCTACGACGTGGTGGCGCTGATCCCCAGCTGCGCCTTGATGCTGAAGCTCGAATGGCAGCTGTTGGTGCCGAAGGACGCGCCGCACCGCGCGGCCGTGGAGAAGCTGGCCCAGGCGACCTTCGACGTGACCGAGTTCGTGGTCGACATCGCCAAGCGGCACGGCTTGCCGGACGGCATCCAGCCGGTGGACGGCGGCGTCTTCGTGCACGCCGCCTGCCACGCCCGCGCCCAGAACATGGGCATCAAGGCGGCCGAGATGCTGCGCCTGATCCCCAAGGCCGACGTGAAGGTCCTGGAGCGCTGCTCGGGCCACGGCGGCTCCTGGGGCGTGCTGGAGCCGAACTTCCCGGTGGCGCTGAAGGTCGGCAAGCCGGTCGCCAACCAGGCGGCCAAGTCCGGCAAGGCCTACGTGTCGTCGGAATGCCCGCTGGCCGGCATGCACATCATGCAGGGGATCGGGCGGCTGGGCGGCGACGCGCCCAACCCGCCGCCGCAGAACCTGCACCCCATCGAGATCTTCGCCCGCGCCTACGGCATCACCGTGACCGAATGACGTTGGGTTTTCGCTGGCGCTCAACCCAACCTACCGTCACGTCGTAGGTTGGGTTGAGGCGAAGCCGAAAACCCAACGTTCCGTCGAAAGAAATGGGCCTGGAGACGACATCATGACCGCGCGCAAGACCGAGATCACCCGCGCCGACATCATCCCAATGGAGGAGTACGGCAAGCAGCGCGCCGAGCGGCGCAAGGCGCTCGTCGCGGTGAAGAAGAACCGCCGCGTCTCCGTCGGCCCCTTCGCCACCTTCTACTTCGAGAATTACGAGACGATGTGGCAGCAGATCCACGAGATGCTGTACATCGAGCGCGGCGGCGAGGAGCAGATCGCGGACGAGCTGCGCGCCTACAACCCGCTGATCCCCAAGGGCAGCGAGCTGGTCGCCACGGTGATGTTCGAGATCGACAACCCCGTCCAGCGGCAGAACACGCTGGCCCGACTCGGCGGTGTGGAAGAGACGATGACGCTGCAGTTCGCCGGCCACACCATCAAGGGCCGTCCCGAAGGGGACATCGAGCGCACCAACGAGCAGGGCAAGACCTCCTCCGTGCACTTCATGCACTTCGACTTCACGCCCGAGCAGGTGGAGGACTTCCGCACGCCCGGCGCGCAGGTCATCGTCGCCTTCGGCCACGAGAATTACGGCCATATGGCCGTGATGCCCGATATGGTGCGCGAGGAGCTGGCGAAGGATTTCCTTTGAACGAAACGTTGGGTTTTCGCTGCGCTCAACCCAACCTACGGCGCAACGGTAGGTTGGGTTGAGGCGCCAGCCGCAAAACCCAACACCGTCTACTCGAACTTTTCGTTCGCGTACACGCCCCACACTTCGCTGCGCAGCATCCAGCCCTTGTAGCCCTTCAGGTCCACCTGACACCACTCGCCCTGGCACTTGTGCAGCCAGCCCATGACGCCGGGCTGGGCGCGGGCCACGGCCGGGGCGGCGGGGCTGGGCTCGCGCCGGATGGAGCGGACGTCGCCCATCACCACCACCGTGCGCTTGCCGGACAGCATGCTCTGGTGCACCCAGCCTTCCGCCCCTTCCCAATCGCGGATGCGGCGCCAGGTGTCGAACTCCTGCGTGATCTCCACCGGCATTTCCTTGCGCACGAACACCCATTCCACCGGATAGGTGGTGGCGGGGCCGGTGCGCACGTTCACCTCGCCCGAGCGCAGCGTGACGAAGCGCGGCAGCGGCAGGCCGGTGGTCTTCAGCGGCCCCTTGTCCTTGCCTCCGCCTTCTGCCGCAGCGGCCGGCGTCGGGCCGGCCGACAGGCCGGCGGCCAGAGCCACGACGGCCAGCGCGAGACGGATTCCGGACAGCATCGACCAACCTCGGCAGCGGAAACGGAGCAGGAATGCGGAGCCGGCCCCCGGTATAAGGTGGAAACCCCGCGCTTGCGATCACTATAGTTAGGGGTACTCCATCCGAGCAAGACCGCGCCCGTCCCGTCCCGTCTTCGTCACACCCGCCCCGGCACGCCCGCTTCTTCATGGCCTGACCGGGTGCACCTCTGGACAGGGGCGCGCGGCGCTTGCTATGGCTCATGGCTGGGGGGAAGAGGGAGCACCGTTCGATGCCCGACAAGAAGAAGCCGCTGGTCGTCGTCACCCGCAAGCTGCCGGACGTGGTCGAGACGCGGATGATGGAGCTGTTCGACACGCGCCTCAATCCGGACGACGTGCCCTTGACGCACGAGGAGACCGTGGCGGCGGTGAAGACCGCCGAGGTGCTGGTCCCCACCGTGACCGACCGCATCGACCGCGCGGTGATCGAGGCCGCCGGGCCGCAGCTGAAGCTGATCGCCTCCTTCGGCACCGGCGTCGACCACATCGACCTCAAGGCGGCGCGCGAGCGCGGCATCACGGTCACCAACACGCCGGGCGTGCTGACCGAGGACACCGCCGACATGACCATGGCGCTGATCCTCGCCGTCGCCCGCCGCCTGAGCGAGGGCGAGCGGCTGG
>Ga0196970_1001257_pt1 | contig 18389 bp, 28 predicted proteins | sample S1v_513CmetaG_FD_148672 | JGI IMG/M metagenome (GOLD analysis project Ga0196970, IMG submission 148672) | Soil microbial communities from Anza Borrego desert, Southern California, United States - S1+v_5-13C | ecosystem: Environmental > Terrestrial > Soil > Desert | place: USA: California...
GGGCTGTTAGCTCAGTTGGGAGAGCGCCTGCCTTGCACGCAGGAGGTCGTCGGTTCGAACCCGTCACGGTCCACCATTTTTCTTTTAGGGGAATCCATGAAAGCATTAACTAAGACGCTAGATTTTACTGGCGGCTTCGCGTCATTACTCTGCGCATTGCATTGTTTGGCACTGCCATTCATATTAGCCTTTCTACCAGCTTGGGGGCTTGCATTCGTAGGATCGCATACCTTTGGCATGTATATGCTCGCATTCACAGCCATAGTGGGCTTAGCGGCGATTGTGCAAGGAATGAGAGAACACAAAAGCTGTATTCCAATGGTTAAATTCGGAATTGGACTTATTCTTCTGGTGGTTGGTGAGGTGGTCCTACACAATATGGTTTGTGAGCAACCAATCAAACTCGGTCACAGGACTGTAATGGCTCATGTTAAAGGGCATCCATATCACAGCTTTGTTAGTGCATTCGGCGGCTTTATGGTTATGATCGCCCATATACTAAATAGATATATGTGTAAGCGTAATTGCAAAACCTGCTGTGAACATGAATAGAACTTGCCTTGTGTAGTATTTAGTTAAAAAGGGAAAACAAATGGCAAGCAAAGAGTTCATTTATCTTCAAGGCTTCGCTCAAGGAAGCGGATTTATCCATCTTCTGAGTGCTCTTAATGCGGCTCAGTTGCTCCACAAAGGGCAAACTCGTAAAGCAGGCGGAGAGTACATCGATCATCCTATAAGAGTCACAAGTGGTCTGGTGCTCCTGGGGATTCGTGATGAAACAACGCTTTGCGTTGCTGCTTGCCACGATACCATTGAAGATTGCAACGTAGATGAAACTGAATTGCAAAAGCGATTCGGCTTGACCCGTGAAATTACTACAGCTATCAGGCTTGTTAGCAAACATAAGGGTCTTGATACAAATACATACTTTGAACGTATTTCTTCCTGTCCTGCTGCAACCCTAGTAAAAATCGCGGATCGTTGCCACAATATTGGCACTATGGCGGGGGCTTTTACTGAGAAGGGCATGCATTATTACATTGAGGAAACAGAGCGTTATATCATACCTCTGTGCAAGAACGGGCGTCGAATGTTCCCTCAGTACAGCCAACAGATCGTGTATATGAAATATCAGCTAGAAACCATGGTTGATACGATTCGTGCGATTGTTAAAAAGCCTACAGAATAATGATAGCAAACTGATGTACTTGAAGGGTGAGCAAAAGAAGAAGCTAGGGAACGTGCTGAGTTCGAAAGACTCAAAAAAAGTTTGAATAGTCCAAACGGTGTTTGGTACTTATATACATCAAAACAAATTGAAAGAGGAATCAAATGAAGAATTACACTTTGGGCACTGACCCTGAATTCATGCTGGCTGATCGCACTGGCAACGTTGTTAGCGCGATTCCAGTTCTAGGGCGTGACAAGTACGACCCTATCGTACTTAGCGATGAAGGTGTTAAGGTTTATTACGATAACACCATGATCGAAACGAACACTGTTCCTGCCGACTCTAAGGATAGCTTCATTGCTAACATTCGCGACACCTTTGAGCGCATCCACGGTGTAATTGGTAACGATTTCTCCGTTCTGGCTGTTCCTTCCAACTACTTCACAGAAGATGAATGCTTGCATCCTGACGCAATGGTTGCTGGCTGTTCACCTGAATTCTGCGCCTATGCTGGCGAAGCTTGCTACCCGCCTGAATTCGAAGATACTTTCCGTAGTGCTGGTGGTCATATTCACATTGGGCGTACTGACTTCGCTAAGTACGGCGAAGATGAAGCAGAGGAAAATGGTGAATTCCTGCTGGCTGTTGACTCTAAGCGCAACGCTATCAAGCTGATGGACATTTTTGTTGGTTGTCCTCTAACCTTGCTTGATAACTCTGCGGCTTCTATCGAGCGCAAGCGGCTGTATGGTAAGGCTGGTCGGTTCCGTCCTACTGACTACGGCGTAGAATACCGCACCCCTAGCAACTTCTGGTTGTCCTCACCTAAGACTGCTGAATTAATTTGGGATTTAACCATGTTGGCTCTTGAAGCTGGCAAGGCAAATTCCGTAGAATCTGCGGACTTTGATCGTGCCTTCAACGCTATCAATAACAATGACGCTGAAACCGCAACGGCGATTGTTGAAAAGTATGTACCTGCGGAAATTCGTGAACAAATCGATGCCCTACGTGGTACTTCATTCGGGAATGTTCGGGAAGAATGGGCAATCTAACAATTGAACGGGCTTCGGTAGCAATTGAGCTACTGAAGCCCCGTTCGGGCTTTTTAGACTATAAGACAAGTCCGCATTATGTATTCGCGCTTGTTAATACAGATATGAAGCAAGCAACTATTCCAGGCACTTGCCGTGGGGAGCGCATTGCCGCTATTTATGACGCTGTAAATGGCACTCATAGTTATCTTGATATTCATGGAGAGATAGGCTTTGATAAGCTTCGTCTGCTTGTTCAGCGTGCTGGATTAGGGGAGCAAATTCATATAATTGAAGATTTTATAAATCAAATCGAGCGTGCATTCGGACTGGAATTGTCTGTTATTTCAACTCTTAAAGGGTCTAAGAATCCAGACTTGTTTTATTTTGAAGGTGATGCAATGTGGCTTATGGCACCTATGTTTTCACTGTGCTGCTTGCTAATCCGCACTATTGCCCCTTATCACATTGCAAATCGTACATATGTTGAGACTCTACACAAAGTTAAAGAGACTGGACAGCATTTCCTTGCTTCTACTAATGGCTGGAATTTCTTCAACGATCTTCTAACCTACACGCCTAAAGCCGTATTTGGCACTGATATCAAAAGCTATTACCCTGACGGTGTAGACAGTTCCTATTCACGTCATGATTTCGGCATTGATCATACAGCTAATAACAATAGATATGGCGATTTAGCATATGAATTCGGCAAGGTAGTTGAACAGGTTCACAAGCGGCTAGAGAAGCTTAAGAAACCTTCGCCTGCTGAAAAGGTTCGTTCTGTCGTAAGGCGAAAGCGTACTGTTGCAGTTCCTGTATAATTGTTAGAATAACGCAATACTTGCTATGTATATATAAGCATCATAGCAAAAGGGGATAACATGGAAACGGTTAGCATCAAGAAATTCTTTCGCGATACAGGCTTTACGACCACTAACAATACTGGAGAAATGAGCTTCGCATTTATTAACGCCGATCTAGAGCAAGTCTCTACGGTTACATGGTGTCGTGGCTGGCAGCAAGAGGCTATGCTTGCGAGCGTTCGTAATAGGGCTTATTACTATCTTGGTGCAGACAAAAAGGTTGATTTCTCCCGCCTTCGCATTGTGGGTGTTAAGGCTAGCGATCATCTAGCGAAGATGATTCCTGCAATTGAGGATTTTCTTCACCAGTTCGAAGACGCTTGCGGCATTGAACGCACTGTAATTAAAGAAATGGAGAACACTACGGGAAGTATTAGAGCCTTTTACTTCGAGGGAAGTGAAGCTTGGATGTCTTTCCCTATGTATTCGCTGTTTTGTCTTCTGGTACGCCGTATCGAGCATCAAGAGGCTCATGAACTTGGAGCTAGCTGGAAAATTGCAGCCGAAAAAGTTCTGGCAGATGCCACTTACAAGCTGGTTTTAAATATTGCTAAGTATTCTCCAAAGGTCATTTTCCCGCTGGATAATGAAGAATATCTTAAGCTATGTGATAATGGCGATACGTATCATGATTTTGGTATTGATAAGATTGCAAACAAGAGTACTGGCGGTCTTCCCGAAGGTCTCAGAAACATATCTATACAGGCTTATGCTACAATCGACAAGCTTGAAAAAGCTAAGGTTGTTATGGCTAAAGAGCGTGTAACTGGGGTGCTTCGCCGCCGGAAACCAACGGCATATTCAGATTATGCTGAATCAATGCGTATGGCTGAGAGTATATAATATATATGCAGGTGTGGTGGAACTGGCATACACTTGGGACTTAAAATCCCACGCCCGTAAGGGATTGAGGGTTCAAATCCCTCCACCTGCACCATTTTTTCTGAATATAATTTCAGTGAAATGGTAGTTTATATAAAATGATATATTTTACATCAGACACACACTTCCATCACAAGAATATTATTAAGTATTGTGATCGTCCTTATGAGGACGTAAATCATATGAATTCAGATATCATTGATAAGATCAATGAGCGAGTTGGTCGGCACGACACTCTTTATCATGCTGGAGACCTTTCATTCTCTGACATAGAAGCTACTAAAGATATTTTGTGCAGAATTACTTGTAAAGATATTCATCTAGTTCTTGGTAATCATGATGATGCAAAAGCTTGTTTTCAATTACTTCGCGAAGGCTGGCTAAAAAGCGTTCAATATTATCTGGAAATCCGTAGACCTAAAGCGGATCGTCATCGCAGGCAAATCTGCATTATGCATTACCCTATGGCAGTTTGGAATAAATGTCATCGCGGGTCTATCCATTTATTTGGTCACTCGCATGGTACGCATAATGCTTGGCGTAATGAGCATATGCCAAACTCACTAAGCATGGACATTGGGGTTGACTGCCACAATTACTATCCAATCAGCTTGGAAGAAATTGACGCCATAATGGACCCAAGGCGCGAAAAGCTTGAACTTGCTATGGATCATCATAGATGAATAAATGCGTATACATAGAGTATATATTAATGAGAGGTAATACATTTTATGATTAAAAACAACAAGCTCATTGCGGCACTCAATAGATCGGTGGCTGTTTCAAATACTACCGAAGTTGCAGTAGCCAAAGCAGCAGCAGAATCCACAAAGGATGTAGCTGAAGTTGTAGCTCGCACCTACTATGTAGAAGTGCGTGATCACAGCGGCTCCATGAAAAACAAGCGCCAGCAGGTAATTGAGGCTTCTAACCGACAGGTTCAGGTACTCGCTGAAGAGGGTGGCGGTGAAGGACATATTGTAACTGCTACCGTGGTTAACTTTGGCAGCAAAGTACACAAGCCTACGTTACTCAATGCTCCAGTAACCGAGCTTCAACCCCTAAGCGCTGATACGTTCAATCCAGATCGTGAATGGACTGCTCTTTATGATGCAGTTGGTTCTACTATCGACCTAGTAAAAAAGTTTCCCGCAATCGATGATCCCAACACTTCTGTATATTTTGTGATTATCTCTGACGGTGAAGAGAACCGCAGCACTAAATATTCGGCAGCAACCGTGGCGGCTAAGATCAAGAGCCTTAAGGAAACTGAACGTTGGAATTTTGTATATATCGGAACCAACCAAGACCTTGATGCAGTTGGCGACGTGTTTGGTATCGAAAAAGGCAATATGCTACAGTTTGCCGACACTATGGGTGGCATGAAGTCTGCGGGTGTAGCTAATACACGTGCACTTAAAGGCTATTTGGGCAAGCGTAGGGAATCTGCTGTAGCTTCTGCGGCATATTCTAACAGTGTTATGCTTGACGTAGCTCCTGCAAATGAACAAGGTATTGCTGATGCTTCTCTTCTAGAAGACAATCGCGGCAAGTAACTCTTTAGGAAAAGAGGGAGATAGGTGAATTACTTATCTCCCTCTTTTGTATTTACACTATATGAACTTCACGAGACACCATACCCAAATGCAATGCATAACTTTGATCGAAGCTGTTCGTCGTGCTCAAGGGCATGGTTATAACTATGCTATTTTTCAGGCTCATATCCATGGCAATGGGTTTAAGTTAGAAAACCCTGTGAGTGTTCATGCCTGCCGTGTAAGAACGCTTCGCAGGAAGCTTGAAAGTCTGGCTTGGAAAGACTATGCCAATACGAAGATGGCTTATCATGAAAAGTATACGTGCGCTATTCTCCATCCTGTAGCTATGTATGATTTTGATATTTTATTTACTGATAATTATAAACGAGTCCAGCAGGTTCACGAGAGAGTTAAAAGGGCTACTCAAAATCCAGGGCATTTCTGGAATTTCCCTGACTGGCGAGAAAGAGTGAATTTAAGTTCAGCTAAGTAGTACTCAATATATCGGAGCTTCATCTATGAATTTGTTGCGATGTTTTAATCAAGCAAAGGAAAATGGTTATCGCGTGATAGAGCTAAATGAATATAGCCTGTCACAAGATCGACCTGCTTTTGCTAAAATTAAAACCGTTGAAAATATCATAGAGAGAGAAGTTAAGTATAAAAAATTTGCGGATGCTGATTGGCAGTTTAAATATAACGTTGGAAAGATTTGGTGTGACGATTTAGGGATTACGTTCTATTTGTGGACTGACTTCCCTGTACAAGCCGCACAATTTTCGTATGGACATGATAGCAGGTAGACTAGATGAATGTTTTCAGTATGCTTTAACTGATGGGTACACCTTCGCAGAAATAACGCGCATAGGTCCGCATTGCTGTGAGTATACGTATGGCGCTCATGTTGAGAATATTATAGAAAAAATGTGTTGGCAGACCAAATATGCTGATTTACTACATGCCGAGTGGTATTACTACGGAGAGGGTTTTATCGTAAGTACTGAAAATCCAGAGAATTTTATCAATCTGTATCAAAGCGTAAAGCATAGTAGTAGGGCAATACCATGAAGCTAGATGAAGCCCTTTCGGTAGTCGCTAAAAAAGGTCATAAACAATGCACCTTTGTTAGTATGTCCTATGCGAATAATTTGCGCTTTTATACTGTACATATTAATACAATTTTTCGCATGCTGTGTTTCGAGCAGAAATACAACAATCTATTAGAATCTACAACATGGGAGTATTATTCGGTTGATGCTTCCTTACGTAAAACTGATGATCAGCATTGTGAATTGATACTAGATAAACTTAAGGATTGAAAAGTGAAGCTTGCGGAAGTCGTACAATTTGGCAGAAAGAAAGGCTATACTGTTTGCGGTTTCAAAACCAAAAGTGGTAAAAGCCATTTCTGTAGTGTCGAAATGTTTCTGCTTAAGCTAAAATATGAACAAAAGTATGCAATCCTCAATCAAGCCGAATGGCAGTGGCAACCTCATAATGAGCGAGCTTATAATCTTAACGGGTTTATAGAAGTAAAACTTTACAAATCATATCCAGAATACAAGCGGAATATTCAATGAAGCTATCAGAAGCACTAGACAAAGCGATAGAAGAGGGCTATAATTACTGTTATTTGCCGTGTGATGATATCTATACAGCAAGCATTCATACAGTAAGAGAGAAGATTAGCAAGCATGGTTACTTTGTTCTAGATTCGAATCCGCTATGGGATTTTGACCCTTCTCAGAGTGTAATCCGTAACAAGGTTCGTTCACGAATATTCTTAGTGTTATTTAAAGAGAGCGATACGATTTTCAATATCAGAATGAGTAAGAATCCCGATGCTGCTGCACGAATGTCTTAAAGTTGCTAAATCGCAAGGATTCTCATGCGCTGGTTATTTCGGTAATCCGATTGAAAATCATCCTGTAAAGTTTTGGGCATCACTTGATACTATTAGATACAAGGTGATAACTGAGCCTGCATGGGAAGGACTGAATCACGGTAATTGGTTCTATAATAAATTCGTAGCGCAAATTGGCGTCTGTGGATCACATTGGCAGGTTCTTCACTTGTATAAAGAACCTGTCGAACAGATGCTTTTAAAGCTTGATGAACCTGAACGAAAGCTTACAGAAACAGCGAAAGAGATTCAACTTAGAGGGATAAGAAAATCACAGGAGAGGCTTGCCAGACTTGGCTTTAAATTATGAACAAGATGCAAGAGTACTCATTTGTAACTTTGTCTGGCGTATTTGATGCTGCCATGCAAGATGGGTATACTCATGTATCTTACAATGTTCATAGAGACGGTGGTTTTAAGAAGTATTATGTGCCATTATATATTGCTCGAAAGCTAGCTCGTAGTGAAAAATATTCTGGAATAAAGCCAGGGTGTTGGTGGTACTCTTATTCAACAGGAAGCATTAGAAGCAGAGATAGTTCAATATATTTAATGCTTTATCCATTTTTAACCTAGTAAACGAAAGGAAAGTCAATGCGCCTATCAGAGGCTTTGCGCCACGCCATAGCAAACGATTGGACATGGTGTACCATATCTAAGTGGAATGGCAATAAGTGCGAGAAAAAGGGCGTCAGGACTAGTACTTTGCTCCGCATGGTGCTTACGTATAGCGATTACGCTGCGCTTGATCATGATAGATGGAAATGGCAAGATACAGGTTATATTCGTTGCGATGTAAGGGAAGTGCGTGGGGCTACTACTTTGTATACTACTTGCACAATTGATCTATGGCGAGAGAATAATGCTCTTGTAGTAGAGAGACGCCGCAAGCGCCAAAGCTATATGAATGCAATACTTCAGCGACGGATGCGTAACGTTGAAGAACGAAGAAAAGAACGAGAGAAGCAAAATGAAGATGCCTCAGTTTCCGTCTAGAATGGAGACAAAGCTCTCTTTGCTAGCTGCGCTGTCTCAAGCTTATCAGGATGGGTTTAGATTTGTATATTTAAGCATTCCGCGTGAAGGTGAATATATCAAGTACTTTAATGGTATAAGAACCTGTGGCAGTGTTCTCATGGATCATGCAAAGTATAAAGCTTTGAATCATGATCGGTGGGCATACTCTTCGAAGCATGCCATTATCAGAAGTCAAAATGATTCGAATGCAGCATTGATGTTATTCAAGACAAACGACATGAAAGATTATCCTTTCACTAGTTTAGAAAAAGTTGAATAAAGCAAAGAGTTATCAGTAATTAAATATGAACGGTTCAGTGCAGAACGGGTCGAGAACAAAATCTCATAAAAAACCCTGTACTAGCTCTTGAACAAGGACACGCTCCTATATACTGGAAAACGGTCCTTGGAATGGAATATAAAAATCGTGGGTTTTTACTCACGGGCTAGTAGGTAGCACAGAGTCTGGAATTCGACGGTCTTCCAAAGCTGTCCTAAAAGTAGTTTGGTATACGCCCCTTCGGGGCACTACGGTTCGCGACCACCAGACGAATGTGGCAGTGGCTCAGGTGACGACGGTCATAGGTTGGGAAGAACAACCAACCGTTCATTTTTTTAGTATCTTCGGATACGGAAGCCTTGTGGCTGTGACACTCTGGAATAAGACAGAGGGTGAGAATAGCTCGCGTTAAGCGTACCCACGCTAATAACTAGTCTCGGACTAGTTCGAGTCGCCAGCAATGGCGGTGAGTTGTGAGCCACTTTCCTTGGCTTGGGACACTGGGGAAGTTCGGTAGCAAGGTCTGGAGAGGCTTTGCGGCGTTGCTTGGATGCAGCCCGTGAGCCTCTCCTTTTCTTTTGCGAATAACTTGTAAGGCTAATGGTACTTATTGTATATGTTAAAGTTTAGCACGCCAATAGAAGAATTCGCAGAATTCAAGCGTCTCCAGACCTTTATTGCTACAAACAGCAGGTCTGTCGCTTGGATGATTTGTCCTGACGCGCAACTGGCTGAGGCTATTGTGGACAAATTGCAGCGTGTGCTCATACCATTAAGTCACAGGGTCTCCGCTGTTCATGTGTTAGACGGTACACAGAACTTATTAACCTATTGCCAAAATGTTACTCCAAAACAGCGAACATGCATGTTTCTTTTGAATTTGGAAGCCTCATTCCCAAAGAAATATCAGAACTTAAACAGGATAAATCAAGAGCCTAAATATGCATTAGCTAAACACGTTGATGATCATTGGCTTGATATTATGCGCGTTACAGGCGTAACGACCATTCTTGTAACAGGTGAAGAATCAGAGTCTATTATGGAAGAGCATGCGCCTCATTGCTATGAAGCTGTAGCTAATAACTATACTTTTCGTTTCTACACAGTGGAAAAAGATGGAGAGTTAGTTCTTAGCGCATCGAAATCGGGCAATATTGGGGAGTGGTGCGAAGCTTGCCAAGTTTATCATTAACTCGTGAATAATGTATGGACCTCATAGTATATAAACTAAATGCGAGCGTAGCTCAATTGGCTAGAGCGCGACGTTGCCATCGTCGAGGTTGTGGGTTCAAGTCCCATCGCTTGCTCCATTATCTACTTTAGAGAGTGATCAGTTATTTGTGCAAGGTAAAGCGTGAAGTTGGTAATTGCGGCACCAGTGGGGATTTTGTTGTCCTCTACAATGGATTAGAAAATCGTAGATATAGTTTCTCAGATCAAGAGACAGAAGACAAAGCGTTTATGAAAGCACAGCAACATGTATACGCACTTAATAAGCGCCAAAGCATAGCAGCTAGATTGAATAAAAGTTTGGCTCAGTAGTAACTAAAGATGTACGGGCGGCTCGTCCTCTTGGAATGGTTGGATAAAGGACACCGCTGGTGCTCTCCGACATAGTATAGCAAATGTGAACCCATATTGAACCTCCTTGTGATATTTGGTGTGCTGCAACTCATTTGTTATACTATGGGGGAGTATCAGCAAAGGTTTTTTATCTGTAGAACAACTGCCATAAACCAATGGCGATGTCGAGCGCAAAACACTGAAGTAGCTGGCACAATATCCGCTGGAAGATATTACCAATCGGAAAGGTGTGTGCGATCCAGGCGGGGCAGTCCCGCAGTCGCCCTCCAGTTTCGAAGGAGAATTGATATGATTGTCAACCCACGAACAGGAAGTGTACTCTGCGAAGGAAGCATGGTTTTCTATGGCTTTCGCTTTAATGTAAATACTGAGAACAATGCATTTGATTTTGATAACTACCTTATAAATCAGGAAGATGCACTTGCTTCTCTAGGATGCATAGTGCATATAGTAGATGCCATTATAGGTGAGTATTGCGTTACTCTTGAGAACGTATGCACTGTGGCAATACCTGAGCTAGGGTGGATTTCTAGGAAATTCTCCACAAGAGAAATCTCTGAAGACGAAATAACCAAAATGCAGCAATTTGCCGCTTTTTTCAATATTCCATATCAGACTCCAGAATGGAGACATGCTCTAGTGACAGTTCCAATTGCCAATTTTAAGGCTGGACAAATTCCAGAAGCAGAGCAGAATAAACCCAAGGCTGAAGAGTAGTTATATACACTATGACAAATCTCTCCAAAAGTCAACTCCTGTTCGTCGCAATGCTTCTTGATCAATTCTCAGAAGAATTAGGAAATCACGGTTGCAACGATATGCCTGAGGAATGGAAGAAGATCATTCCTGACGAAGAATGGGCGAAACTTGCAGTAGAATCTGTGGAGCTTGGAGTCGCTGAAGATGGTGAAACTCTAGAGGAAACAAAGGAATCTATTTGTTCGTTTGACTTTGTAGCAACTTCGCTCTTTGCGAAAAAAATTAGAAAAATTGCAGAATTAAAGGAATAAAATCCTTTTTCAAGGATATAACAAGATATAATGAATGCCAACACGCCATACAACGCTTCTCAGCGACCTCAACGACAACGAATACGTTGATTGGGTAATGGTGTTGTGTGCCTTCCCAGTCTTCACTGGGGAGTGGCGCAATTGGCAGCGCACCCGACTCTGAATCGGGTGGTTATAGGTTCGAATCCTGTCTCCCCAGCCATTTTTTAATGCTTTGCTGGGAGATAGTTCAGCGGCAGAACGTCGCTCTTTGGAAGCGAATGTCCCAGGTTCGAATCCTGGTCTCCCAGCCAATTATTAAAAATACCAATACACGTTACCCATTTGAATCGGAATGTCGCCTAGCGGCTATGGCGCTTGCTTTGGGAGCAAGAAATCGGGGGTTCGAGTCCCTCCATTCCGACCATTTTTCTTCTATGGACGTGTAGTGTACGGTTGCACGGGAAGACTTATAAACTTCATTTCCGCCCGATTAGCGGTCAGACTGGGTTCGACTCCCAGCACGTCTACCAAATTTAAGACAGCAGGTGAATATATGCTTGCTGTCTTTTGTATTTAATAGCATAATCGCATCGTCAACATTCTCTAAAAATCTACATCTGCTTCAAAATAAACATCAAATTGCGATGTAGACAAGAGAGAGGAAATCACTTGAAAGCTATATACAAAGTTATAAACGCCAAGGGCAAGGTGTTAATCGACACCCATAATAATCACGCTGCTTGTTTCGCTTCTTATAATCTTCATTCTAGTACCTATAATGGCACTAATACAGTGGAGATTTCTATCCCAAAAGGCGGCAGTGAACCAGGAACTCCTCTTTCGTATGAAAAGGTGAGAGACCACATTGTAGAACTTTCTAATTCAGGCTTTCCTTGTCTTCTAAAAGAAAACGCTACTGGATATACTGTAGTTATTAAAGAGAGTGATTGTCTCAATAAAAGCCATATGCGGGTAACAATCGATTATGTTCGCCTCTTATGGGAAGGGCACGTAACTATTGAACATTACTATAGATTGCCAGTAGCATTCCGCCAGCACTACGACTATTTTTTAACTTTGCAGGCAATGGCAATACAGGTGCGTCCAGGTGGTCACAGCATTGCTTCTGTTAACTATCAGTGTGTAATTCCTGCAAAGCGTATCCTTGATCACTTACGTATGAATCGCTCTCATTGCAAAGGTACTCATACCGTATATTATGATTTACAGGCTGCATGTAAAAGAGAGTACGCTCCGTTCATGGCATTGGTAGCTGAAACATACAGAACCCAAAAGATGCCTAAAAAGCTTGTGGTTCTACCTGAATTCAAACCCCAGTTTCAGCCTAAGAATGGCATTGCGTCAACTGTTCGCAAGATCATTCGCAGAAAATCGCCAGTTCCAGCAATGGCGTGAATAATACTCATGCCTAGTGGTATTTACTAGTATCAAGATTAGAAGGGGATAACCAGTGGCATCATATTACAAAGTGTTTGAGAGTAACGGAAAAGTATTTGCTGACGCCTCCAAGGGCGCTGGCTGCTACGGAATGTATACTCACAACCGATATAAGGGAGATCGCAGGATCGAAGTTTATATCCGTAAAGGTGATGCTCAGGGCTATAATGGAACTCCATTTACCCGCGAACAGGTTAAAGAGTACATCGTTAATCTGATCAATGCGGGTTTCCCATGCTGGTTACGGGAACAGCGCACCAAGTACGTTGTAACGATTGATGAAACGCATTACTACAACTTCTCGCAGGTTCGTACAATGCTGGATTATCTTCGTACCCTGTGGGAAGGCGTTGTAATCGCACGGCATTATTTTGAACTGCCTGAATCATATCGTAATCAGCATGATTTCTTTATGCTTATTCAGGCTATCTCCTGCCTCCATCGGATTACCAACGGATATCCTGTTCCCTCTGGTACTTATCTTGCAATTATTCCATCTCATGAACTGATTGATTTTTGTCGCAAAAACCGTAACCATGTAAAGGGTTGTTCACAGCTTTGGTATGAACTGCGGGAAGGTGGTACTTCTGCTGCACGTGACTGGAAGAATTCCAAGTACGCACCGTTTATTCGGGAAGTGGATGCTGCTATCAAAGGCAGTTTCCCAAAACAGCCCTTCAATACACTTAATGGAACACAGCCGCAAAGGGTTGAGGCTCCCGCCCCGCCTGCTGCTGTAAGGAAAACCGTTCGTCGCAATTCGCCCGTAGCGGCAAGCGTCGAATAAATTATAACCATATGGGGGAGAATATTAGCTTCCCCATATGGTAACTATTATTAGCACACAATTTTAAAGGGGAAGCCCATGAGCTACTATCACACTTACTACAAGGTATTTGACGGAAAAAAGGCGGTCATTGATAACTCAAAAAACCATGCCGCTTGCTTTTCTGAATACAATTATCGCAACGATCTTAACGGGTATACCGTAGAATTATACGTTAAGAAAAGCTATGCAGGTTTGCCTTGCCAGAATCATACGGAGCTAATCTTTAGCTTGGATGAAATTAAGCGTTACCTTGCAGAACTGCGTGACTGTAGTTTCACATTTGATGTGCGTGAAGAAAAAGATCAGTATGTAATTACTGCTAATGAATCTGACTTCGCCAATCGCTCCCATCTGCGTACCGCGCTGGATTTTGTGCGCCTTATATGGGAAAAGGATATCAATCTTATCCTTAAGAACTACCTTGCCTTAAATCCAAAGCTTGTGCGCCAGCATGGAACCTTTGTTCTAATTCAGGCTCTTAATCGTGTGCTTGCAAAGCAGATTCGTATGGGGCATTATCTTCCCTCTCGTGATTACGGGGTATTGACTTTGGATGAATTTATGAAGTCAGTTAAGAGTAAACCTAATCATAGCACTGGTTCTCAAAAGGTTTGGTTTGAAAGTGAAGCTTTTACCTCTGGCAAGAGTCGTAAAGAGTTTAAAGAATTAGAAGAGCTATTAACGGCGATTATCAATGGAGAAATCAAAACCGAAGAATCTAAACCTGCTGCAAAGCGTGTTGTTCGTAAGCGTAAAGTAGCAGTAGCTGTATAAATATACATAGCCATGAAAGGGCAAGAATGAAAAGGAATATCTACGTAGTAGGCGGTTGGGGTCAGGAGTATGCTAACTGGATGGAAGGCAAGATTGTTCCCACTATGGAAGAAGCCGACCTTGTACTTTTTACAGGTGGCGAGGACGTTGACCCTACCATGTATGGTGAACCACGCAATCCCCGCACGTACTCTAGCTTAGAACGTGATATTGCAGAGCAGAAAGAATGGCGTAAAGCAATTGCTCTTGATAAGCGCATTATCGGCATTTGTCGTGGCTCTCAGTTTGCTTGCGTCATGAGTGGTGGACGCCTTGTTCAGCACCAGGAAAACAATAATTTCTACCATGATATTAGTACCTTTGATGGTAAGACTCTTAGCATTACGTCAACCCATCATCAGGCTCAGTATCCTTGGAATCTGCCAGAAGATGATTACAAGATTATCGGATGGACTCAGGGTTTGAGCCGTATGCATGAAGATGGTGAAGGCAAGGAATTGCCTGAAGCTGCAAACAAGGAATGCGAGATTGTCTACTACAAGAAAACCCGCGCCCTTGGCATTCAGGGTCATCCTGAAATGATGTTCGACCCTAATCATCCAACGATCAAGTGGCTGCGCTCAATCCTTGATCAGCATATGCTCGGCTTGCTTGGTGGAGATGAAGTTATTCCCGCTGGCGCAGAAACTGCTAATGTGTAAAATAGGGTAATTGTAACCTCCCCCATTACTCAGCGAGGCTGGACAGGTGAATAACTTGTCCAGCCTTTTGTATTTTATAGTATACAAAAAGGGAGACTAATTATGAATCGATTTCAGTTTGTGCTTTGGGTGTACACGCTTTCTTTTTTGACACTTGTCGCAGGGAAGGCTTACCTTGTAGAGGGCAATAATAATCTAGCTATTGGAGCATCTGTTCTTTTTATTCTCAATCTAGTAGCTTTTTCTCCTTATTGCTATAAGAAGCCTGTAGAACCAATTAATTAATATTATGAACCATCCACTAACGAAATACCTGCCTGATTTTCCAAGAACACGGCACCTTCCATTTAATCCGAATGCCAAGAGAGATGATCTAATAGCTTCGGAAGAGGAATGCCGTATCATCTTCGAATCTGAGTATGTATACGTTGAGGAAAAGGTGGATGGAGCAAACTCAGGGTTTACAATCCATGAAGGCGAACCCGTGATCCGCAATCGTAATCATATCTTGCGAAAAGGATATTCCAGCGGCAGAACAGCGGGGAAAATGCAGTTTGCTCCAGCCTGGAATTTCTTCTATGAAAATAGAGGCAAGTTTGAAGACCTCTTCGAGATGCTGGAAAGTGAAGTTGGGGTCTTTGGAGAGTGGTTATATCTTGTGCATGGCATTCGCTATACAAAGCTGCCTGCATACTTCATGGTGTTTGATCTTTGGAATCCTGAAGGTTATTGGATAGATACAGAGAGAGTTAGAGAGGCTTGTGATTTAGCTGGCTTTCATTTAACTCCACTCCTGCACAAAGGTCCAGTTCCATCGTATGAATTCCTAGCTAAGCTTTGTCAAGAGCAATCACCTTACTGTGATGGTAGGCGTGAAGGCGTATATGTCAAGGTGTGTGACGGAGATAGGGTTATACATCGGTTTAAAATGGTTCGTCACGACTTCATTCAAGGTGAATTTTGGCAAAAGAATGTGATGGAAAAGAATAAACTTAGCGCCTGATGGTATAGGAAAGAAAGGTAAACTTTTATGGCAAGTGTTGTAATTCATGGCTTTGAAAACGAAGAGGCTGCAAAAGAGTTTCTATCTTGGTATTCAGAGCAAGGCGAACAGCAAATCGAAGAATGGTTTGATATGCGTGAACTATCGAGTCCGCAACTTGACGCGAAGAAGACTTATCATTCGAGTGGAAAGTACAATTCGAATCCCCAAAAGGATGAGAATGGCAATTTAATTGCCTATGTAAAGTAAAGTTTATTGGAATGTAACTCAGTGGTAGAGTGCCGTGCTGATAACGCGGTGGTCGTTGGTTCGAATCCAACCATTCCAACCAGCGTTACATAAAGACAATGGGATGTTGGCTTAGAAGCAGCCATCATTTAAAGAGTGAGCGTAGCAAAAAGGGCTTTAATGCGGTCATGAACGTGTTAAAGACGCCGGCTGGAGTCTTCAGCCCACCCAGCGTGGAGTGGGAACAACTGTGTAGGCAAACCACATGCTCTTTGGCGTAATAGCACACCATTTTATGTAATTAGTAGTTGCGTGTAGCTCAGTAGGTAGAGTGCCCCTCGGAGAGAGGGGAGGTCGGTGGTTCGATTCCGCCCCGCTTAGCTGTGATGGTAAGGAAGCAAGTTAGAGCTTCGCTCCTTGACGATCTATCGTCGTGGTGCTACTAATTAAAGAGGACCGATCTTTCAATCGGTCCTCTTTTTTATATTCAGTGTTTTGGATATGAAACGATCTTTACCCGCTTATTCCAGCAGACTCGGCAATCGCCACATTTATTGTCATGGTATTTTGCCTTGCATTCTACTGCGCCTTTAATGGGCTGAACAGTATGGACTGCCGAATAAAGAACCTTCCTACCTAAGTCTGGAATATCACCGTCAACCATCGTTGCGCTTACTCTGACAACAAGGTTTGCAGGGAATTCTCCACGCTTTTTAAGATATTGTGATACTATGCCTACTTCGCGAGTAGGAAGCCAATGCTTGACCCATGGAGTTTGATAGCACACATATGCAATCTTTTCCAAATGTTGCAAGGATTGTAAATCCCCTGAATCATGCCAGCGGAATACGTCATGTTTGCGCCTGTGGTATAAATCAGTTATCAGGGCAACCATCGCGTTTTCCCAATCAGGCTTTGTGATACTTTCAAGCCTGCGCTGCAAAGCGTTCTTTACGTGGGGAAAGCGATAATTTCCCCGCATGGCATAACATTTGTGACACACCGACCCAGCAACATTTTGCAATGCTCCACCTATTTTGCACGCCTGCGCGGGTAGGTTATATGAGAAGCAAGGCATCTTGCTCGGCTTCGACAAGCCACCTACAACTTCAGTAGCAACAGTTAAATCCATATGTCACCTTTCAGGATATAACTACTGTAAAGCACGTATTATATTCCTTAGTAATACAGGAATAAATCATCTTTTTATGGATATATAAATTAGGATGTAAATGCTTGGAGGATGTGTAATGCACAGTGCCAGAAGAAGACATGAAACCCTAAGAGTTTCAGCAAATCGAAAGAAACTAGCAAACATATTCGGAATTGAGGGAGATAATCATTGGTTTGATCATCATCCATTAGATTGTGGAAGACCTAACTGCGGTCTTTGCGACCCTCATTCAGATTCAAAAGATACACGCAAGTATTATAAACGTCAAATTTTAAAAGCGTGTGCTGAAATTTCCGAAGATGATAGAATAAATCCCGATCCCAGACGTATACAATAGTATGCAGGACGCACGGTGAACCCTCTGGATCGTCAATGATCGAGGGGCGTCCTTTATAGACGCGCATCGCAGCGCGTTATCTGTACGTACAGAGCCAAGAGCTTGATCTTAGGGACATGCGTGAAGGTTTCTATACCGCCTTATTGATCTTTGCCCCTTAAGTGTTTAACGCGCACTTAAGGGGAGTTCTTGGTATTTAATGAATATTTATAAACCTTAATGGTATTCATAAGTATGAAACGTGCGCTTAGTCAATACAAAGGACAGAGGATTACGGTCTACGCTAGAGTTGATCGCTTTGGCAAGAGGCTAAATCCGAAGGATAAATGCTTTGTACCGACTGTGTGTTTGCAGTCTGTAACAAACACAAATAGCGAATTCATTGCATCCCACGTGTGGATTGACTATAATTGTGAATTGCAAGCGTTAAATTTGCAGCAAGGCGACATAGTAAGATTTAGTGGATTAGTAAAGCCTTATGTGAGAAGTCCTAAAAGCTTTACAAGACCTGAAGATTTACTCAATCCCATGAAGCGTATTGATTACAATTTGTTTCACATTCAAGATATGAAAATAGTCCAAGAGGCACGGGCGGTTAGCTCAGTTGGTTAGAGCATT
>Ga0196970_1001258_pt1 | contig 18386 bp, 15 predicted proteins | sample S1v_513CmetaG_FD_148672 | JGI IMG/M metagenome (GOLD analysis project Ga0196970, IMG submission 148672) | Soil microbial communities from Anza Borrego desert, Southern California, United States - S1+v_5-13C | ecosystem: Environmental > Terrestrial > Soil > Desert | place: USA: California...
GGCCTCGGCGATGTCGGACAGGTCCGCCTCCGTCGCGTTCCGGGCGGCGGTGGCGGCGATCTCGCCCTCGATCATCCGGCGGGCGCGGATCAGGTCGAGCGGGTTCTGCGTCGGGTCGGGCACCGCCGCGGAGTCGTGCGGCGCCTGCACGTAGATGCCGGAGCCGGTGCGCACCTCGACCAGCCCGGCGATCTCCAGCGCCACCATGGCCTCGCGCACCACCGGGCGGCTGACCCCCAGGCTGCGGGCGAGGTCGCGTTCCGGCGGCAGGCGGGAGCCGGGGGCGAACTCGCCCCGGCGGATCAGGGCGCCGATCTGGTCGGCGACCTGCTGGTAGAGGCGCTGGCTCTCGATGGCCTGGAAGGGCATGGGTCGGCTCCCCTCAGGAGGTCTTCTTGACGCGGGTGACGAGCTGCGTCGGATCGACGAAGCGCAGCGCGATGAACAGCCACACCAGCGTCGTCGCCATGTAGATCATCGCCATGGCGTCCACCGACTGCCCGGCGCGCACGCCGGCGGCGAACACCGAGTAGTACAGGGCCACCACCAGCGTCTGGCTGCTGGGGCCGGCGGTCAGGAAGGTCAGCTCGAACATCGCCACCGTGCGTACCAGAACCAGCAGGCCCGCCGCCAGCATGCCGGGCGCCAGCAGCGGCACCAGCACGTAGGCGAACACCTTGAAGGTGTTGGCGCCGAAGACGCGGGCCGCCGATTCCAGCTTGGGGTCGATCTGCTCGATGAACGGGGTCATCACCAGGATGACGAAGGGCACGGTGGGCACGAGGTTGGCCAGGATCACCCCGGTCATGGTGCCGGCGAGGTGCACCTGATAGAGCACCGTGGCCAGCGGGATGCCGTAGGTGATCGGCGGCACCAGCAGCGGCAGCAAGAACAGCAGGGTCAGCAGCTTCTTGCCCCCGAACTCGCGCCGCGCCAGCGCGTAGGCGGCCGGCACGCCGAGCAGCAGGGAGAGCAGCACCACCGCCAGCACCACCTCCATGGTGACCAGCAGCACGTCCCAGAGCTGGAACTCCTCCCACGCCGAGAAGTACCAGCGCGTGGTCCAGCCGGCCGGAAACCAGGTGCCGAGCCAGCGCGTGGCGAAGGAGTTCACCCCCACCGCGGCGATCAGGCCGAAGAGGTTCAGCAGGAAGAAGCCGATGAGCAGCCAGATCAGGCTGTTCCACAGCTTCGCGGGCAGACTGTCGACGCTGCGCATGGGGATCAGCCTTTCCCGCTGCCCATCGGGCCGCGGTAGAAGAGGGTGCGGGCGCCCAGCACCGCCACGACGACGACCAGCTGAACCGCGCCCATGATCATGGCGATGGCCGAGGCCATGGAGTGGTCGTACTGCTCGAACGCGGCCTGGTAGGCGGCGATGGAGATGACGCGGGTCGGCCCGGCGGGCGCCCCCAGCAGCACCGCCGACGGGAACACCGAAAACGCCTGGACGAAGGCGAGGCAGAACGCCACGGCCAACCCGGGGACCAGCAGCGGCAGGAAGATGTGGCGGAAGCGCGAGGCCGGCCCGGCGCCCAGCGTCGCCGCCGCCTGCGGCAGCGCCGGGTCGATGCCGGTGACGTAGGACAGCGTCAGCAGGAAGACGAACGGGAAGCCGGTGATCACCAGCGACAGGAAGACGCCCCAGTAGTTGTGGATGAGGCGCACCGGGCTGCCGATAACGCCTAACTCGATCAGCGTGCGGTTCAGCCAGCCCTGCGGGCCGAGGTAGGTCAGCAGCCCCTCCGCCACCAGCACGGTGCCCAGCGTGATCGGGATCACCAGGATGGTGGTGAGGATCCGCTGCCAGCGGAAGTGCCGCACCCGGAAGGCGATGGGCAGCGCCAGCGCCATGTTGACCAGCGTCGCCGGCAGCCCCAGCCACATGGTGGTGCCGATGGTGTCGTACAGGTACGGGTCGCTGAAGAACTTGGCGTAGTTGGCGAACACGCCGCCCGCCATCGGCTGGAACGACAGCACCAGTCCGTAGGCGAACGGGTAGATGAACAGCAGCACGACGAAGGCCGCGGCCGGCAGCACCAGCAGCGTGGTGCGGTCCCACCCCGCCGCGGCGAGGCGGCGGCGCAGGCTGGGCCGCTCGGCGCCGGGGGCCGAGAGGGCGGTCTGGCTGGTCATGCGGACTCCTCGGCGGCGAACAGCAGCACGCGCTCGGGCGCCGCGCGCAGGTGCACCGGCTCGTCGAGCGAGAGGCGCTGGTGCGAGCGGAAGTGCAGCAGCAGCCCGTCGCGGGTCAGCGCGGTGGCGGCGTACTCGCGGCCGATGAACTCGACGCTCTCGACCACGCCGGGGATGGCGCCGGGGCCGTCCTCGCCGGGGATCAGCTCCTCCGGCCGGATGGCGACGGACGCCCGGCCGGAGGCCAGCGCGCCGCGCGGCGTGCCGGTCAGGCGGATGCCGTCGCGCACGACGATGGCGCGGTCGGCGTTGCCGTCCTCCACGCGCCCCTCGAAGACGTTGCGGTAGCCCATGAAGCGGGCGACGTCGAGCACCGCGGGCCGGGCGTACAGCTCTTCCGGCGTGCCGATCTGGCGCACCCGGCCGTCGCGCAGCACGACGATGCGGTCGGCCAGCGACAGCGCCTCGTCCTGGTCGTGGGTGACGTAGACGGTGGAGCGGCCCAGCTCGTTGTGGATGCGGCGGATCTCGTGCCGCATGTCGAGGCGCAGCCGGGCGTCGAGGTTCGACAGCGGCTCGTCCATCAGCACCAGCGGCGGCTGCACGACGATGGCGCGGGCGATGGCGACGCGCTGCTGCTGGCCGCCGGAGAGCTGGCCGGGCAGCTTGTCCACGTGCGCCTCAAGCTGGACCATGCGGATCGCGTCGTCGATGCGCGGGTCGGCCTCGTGGCGGGGCACGCCGCGCATGGCGAGGCCGAAGCCGATGTTCCGGCGCACCGTCATGTGCGGGAACAGCGCGTAGTTCTGGAACACCATGCCGAAGCCGCGCCGTTCCGGCGGCAGCTCGTCGATGCGGCGGTCGTCCAGCCAGATGCTGCCGCCGGTCAGCGGGAGCAGGCCGGCGAGGCAGTTGAGCGCGGTCGACTTGCCGCAGCCCGAGGGGCCGAGGAGTGCGATGAACTCGCCGCGCCGGATCGTCAGGTCGAGGTCCTGCAGCGCCATGACGCCGTCGAACCCGCGGCTGACGCGGTCCAGCCGGATCTCGCCGAACGTGTGGTCGGCCTTTGCCATGTGGGGCGTTCTCCGTCTATTGCCCCCACCCTGACCCTCCCCCGCTATCGCAGGGGAGGGAACTCCGCCGCATTCTCCCCTCCCCTGCGAAGCGGGGGAGGGGTCGGGGGTGGGGCAAGGGTTGCCGCTACTTCGTCTTCGCCGCGCCGACGCGCTCGTCCCAGAGGCGGAAGGCGTCCACCAGCCCCTTGGCGTCGAGCGGCAGTTCGATCGGGTTGTTGGCGATCAGCTGCTCGTACTCGGGCCGGCCGTACTCCTTGATGGCGGCCTGGCTCTCGGCCGGGGCCATGGCGAGGGTCACGTCCTTCACCGCCGGGCCGGGGTAGAAGTAGCCCTCGTCGTAGGCGTAGGCCTGCTGCTCCGGCTTCAGCAGGAAGGCCATGAGGTCGAGCACGACCGCCAGCCGCTCCGGCGCCAGACCCTTGGGCACGACCATGTAGTGGGCGTCCGCCACCCAGTGGAAGCCCTTCAGCGTCGTCACCTGCGCCGACTTCGGCACGGTGCCGAGCACGCGCGGGTTGATGTCCCAGCCGGTGGTCGAGGCGACGATGTCGCGCGAGCCCTCGCCCAGCTCCTTCATGGTGGCGGTGGTGCCGGACGGGTAGTACTCGATGCAGGAGTTCAGTTCCTTCAGGTAGGCCCAGGTCTTCTCCCAGCCGTTCACCGGGTCCTTCGGGTCCTTGTCGCCCAGCAGGTAGGGCAGGCCCATCAGGAAGGTGCGGCCGGGGCCGGAGTTGGCCGGGCGGGCGTACATGAATTTGCCGGGGTTGGCCTTGCAGTACGCCAGCAGTTCCTCGGCGGACTTGGGCGGGTTCTTCACGCGCTCCGGCGCATACTCCAGCAGCGGGCCGGAGGGGTAGTAGGTGACGACGATGCCCTGGTTGGCCGCCAGCGTCTGCATCTTCGCCGCCGCGGGCAGGTAGTTGGCCTCCAGGTTCGGGAACTTCGCGGCGTAGGCCGGCAGCAGCGGCTGCCACAGCCCCTGCTCGATGCCCGCCGCAAGCCCGTCGGTGCCGGTCAGCACGAGGTCGATGTCGACCCGGCCGGCGTTCTGCTGTGCCTTGACCTTGCCGGCCAGCTCGGGCGCCGGGGCTTTGGTGAAGGTGAAGCGGCTGACCCGGTTCGGGTTGGCCTTGCGGTAGTTCTCGATGGCCTTCTGCGTCAGCGCCAGATTGCCGGCGACGTCGATGACGTTGATGGTCACCGGGTCCTTGGGAAAGGCGGGGACCTGCGCGCCCGCCGGCATCGCCGCCAGCACGCCCGCCGACATCAGACCCGCCAACACCATACGCCGCCCCGTGCCCGTGAGCATGGCCGTCCCTCCCCATGGTTTCGTTGGGAGAATGTTAGGCACACGAACGGTAGGCAGTCAAGGGGCCAAGTGGCCTGACCAATTTTGTCGGCGTCCGCTCACGCCAGCCCCTTGGCGATCATGCTGATCCCGACGGCGAACAGCGTCGCCAGCACGAGGTTGCGGAACAGCGCGGGCGAGGCGCGGTGGCGGATGCGCTGCCCGATGGCGAGGCCCAGCGCCATGGTCGGCAGGCCGAGCGACGAGACCAGCAGATCGTCGAGCCCGAGGATGCCCAGCGTCGACAGCCCCGCGCCGAGCACCAGCGTGCCGACCAGGAACATCACGCTGGCGGCGAAGACGAAGGCGTGCGCGCTCAGCCCGATGGCGAGGAAGGCCTGCAGGGCCGGGAAGCCGTAGAAGGAGGTCAGGCCGCCCAGCACGCCGGTCGCCGCCCCCGCGGCCAGCAGCAGCGGCAGCCGCACGCGGCCCTCGACTCGCGGGATGCGGCCCATCAGCTGCATCAGCGCCGCCACCTCGATCAGCACGCCGACCATCAGGTAGAGCGAGCGCGGGTCCATGGACGGCACCAGCCGCACGGTGGCCAGCATCACCGGGTAGAGCACGGCCAGCAGCGGCCAGATGGAGCGCACGACCGCGGCGTGCGCCCGCGTCTCGACCATCTGCACGAGGTTGGCGGCGAAGGTCGGCACCAGCGCCCAGGCGATGGCCTGAGGCACCGGCATCACCTGCGCCAGCAGCGGCACCGACACCATGGGAAAGCCGAAGCCGGCCGCCCCCTTGACCACGCCGGCCAGCGTGAACACCGCCAGCGCCCAGGCGATCAGCGGCCATTCGAAGCCCATCATGCCACGAGCATCCAGAACGCCTCGGCGGCCAGGCTCATGCGGCTGCGGGGACGGAACAGGTGGACCTCCACGGGGACGCTCCAGTCCTCGGCGCCGGCCGGCACCAGGGTGCCGCGCTCCAGATCGTCACGGACCAGGGTCCGCGGCAGCCACGCCACGCCGCGGCCGTCCTGCGCCATGCCGCGCAGCAGCACCGCCTGATGCGCGGTGAACACCTGGTTCAGCCACACTTCCCGCGCCGCCAGCGCCGCGGCCACGGCGCGGCCCAGCGCCGAGCCCTCGGCGTAGGCGAGGTGCGGCAGCGGCGCCCCGGCGGCGCCGGGCAGGCGGAATCCCGCGCCCGGCGCCGCCACCGGCACCAGCACGTCCTCGCCGACGCGGACCGAGCGGAACTGCCGGGCGTCCAGCCGGCCGGGCACCGCCGGGTGCTGGTGGCAGAGCAGGAACTGGCTCTGGCCGGAGAGCAGCAACTGCTCGCACGCCGCCATGTTGTCGGAATCCAGACGGATCGCACCGACCCGAGCCCGCGCCTCCAGCGCGCGCAGCCATTCCGGGAAGAAGGTCAGCGACAGCGAGTGCGTGGCGGCGAAGCGCAGCGTCGTTGCCGCGGCGTCCATGGCGTGGCGGGCCTCCTCGCGGCCCTGGTGCAGGCGGCGCAGGGTCTCGTCGGCGGCGGGGCGGAAGCGCACGCCGGCTTGCGTGAGCGCCACCGGCTGGACGGTGCGGTCGAACAGAGGCGCGCCGACCCAGTCCTCCAGCGCGCGGATGCGGCGGCTGAAGGCCGGCTGCGTCAGGTGCCGCGCCTCGGCGGCGCGGGAGAAGCTGCCGCACTCCGCCAGCGCCAGGAAGTCTTCGAGCCAGGTGATTTCCACGGATGCGATGCCGTTCCCACATTGAGCGATGCCAACTTGGCATTCGCGCGGTTGCCCGTCCACCGCCACACTGCGCGCACCAACGGGAGGGAGCCCCATGCGCATCGTCGAGATCCGTGAGAAGACCGTGTCCATCGCCTCGGACATCGCCAACGCCTACATCGACTTCTCCAGGATGACCTGCTCGGTGGTGGCGGTCGTGACGGACGTGATCCGCGACGGCAAGCCGGTGGTGGGCTACGGCTTCAACTCCAACGGCCGCTACGGCCAGGGCAGCCTGATGCGCGAGCGCTTCATCCCGCGCCTGATGGAGGCCACGCCCGGCAGCCTGATCGACGAGGCGAACGGCACCCTCGATCCCTTCCGGATCTGGGACCGCATGATGATCAACGAGAAGCCGGGCGGGCACGGTGAGCGCTCGGTCGCCGTCGGCACCATCGACATGGCGGTGTGGGACGCGGTGGCGAAGATCGAGGGCAAGCCGCTCTACCGCCTGCTCGCGGACCGGTATCGGGGCGGGCAGGCCGACGACAAGGTGTGGGTCTACGCGGCCGGCGGCTACTACTACCCCGGCAAGGGCGTGGAGAAGCTCAAGGACGAGATGAAGAGCTACCGCGACCGCGGCTACAAGGTGGTGAAAATCAAGATCGGCGGCGCCTCGCTGGCCGAGGACCTGGAGCGCATCGAGGCGGTCATCGACGTGGTCGGCGAGGGCCGCAACCTGTGCGTCGACGCCAACGGCCGCTTCGACCTGACCACCGCGCTGGATTACGCCGAGGCGATGGAGCGCTACGACCTGTTCTGGTACGAGGAGGCCGGCGATCCCCTCGACTACGTCATCCAGAACGAGCTGGCCGAGGCCTACGGCAACCCGCTGGCCACCGGGGAGAACCTGTTCTCGCACCAGGACGCCCGCAACCTCGTGCGCTACGGCGGCATGCGGCAGGACATGGACTTCATGCAGTTCGACTGCGCGCTGAGCTACGGCCTCGTCGAGTACATGCGGACGCTCGACGTGCTGAAGGAGAACGGCTGGTCGAGCCGGCGCGTGGTGCCGCACGGCGGCCACCAGATGTCGCTGAACATCGCCGCCGGCCTGCACCTGGGCGGCAACGAGTCCTACCCCGACGTCTTCAAGCCGTTCGGCGGCTTCGCCGACGGCATCGCGGTGGAGGACGGCTGGGTCCGCCTGCCCGACGTGCCGGGCATCGGCTTCGAGGCGAAGGGCGCGCTGTACGCGCTGCTGAAGCGGGAATTGATGGAGTGAGCCGGGGCCGTCGGTTGGGTTGAGCGCAGCGAAGCCCAACATTCGTGCCGGCACCGTCACGTTGGGCTTCGCCTGCGGCTCAACCCAACCTACGATCCCCGATGGCGCAATCCCATACCCCGCCCGAACGGGGTGGCCCCGAGTTGCCATGGACCGCGTGCCCGCGGCGGGCGTTTCATGGACGGGTCACAACGGCGCCGAGGCGGTGCGATGCAGGGTCCGGCCGGCACCCATGCGGGTCCATGGGAGGACGCCCGCCACGCGGCGGCGACCAGCGGACAGCGGCAATTGCGCGAGCGGCTGGCGCGCCTCCGGCGCCGCACCGCGTACCTCGGCATGGCGGCGACCTGGCTGGTCTTCCTGATGATCGGCCTCGCCGTCGCGTTCGAGGCGATCGTGCCGGTGGACTGGCTGTGGATCCCGATCGGGCTGTCGCTGGGGCTCAAGCTGTTCTGGCACGTCGCCTACCGACTGTGGCCGCGCAGCCGCGCCAAGGCGCCGGACCGCGCGCTCGCCGCCGCGCGGCGCGAGATCGGCGGCCGGCTCCAGCCCATGGCCGACGCCATCAACGCCGATCTGCGCCGGCGCACGCAGCGGCAGGGCCGCGTCTCGGTGCGCGCGGTCGAGGCGGTGGAGTTCCTGGGCGAGCTGATGCGCGCCGCGCAGGGCTTTCCGTTTGCCTTGCGTCCGCGCTCCTGGCGGCCGGAGGCGCCGGCCGTCGCCGCCTTCGCGCGCGGCTGCGTGACGGACGCCATCGTCGTCGCGCTGGTGATCGCCGTCGTCGGGGTGACGGTGCCGCTGCTGACCGGGTCGGTCACCATCCTCGTGTTCTGCGCGGTGGCCGCCGACCTGCTGTCGTCGGTCTGGCTGGCCGAGCGGCGGCTGACCGCCATCGCCGCCCTGGTGGAGTGGCGCATCGACGAGCCCTGACGTCATGATCGTTCCGCGATGCAGCATCCCGATGCCGGGGGTTGTTGGGTGGGCAAAGCACCCGGTACGCTGACCGACTGATATATCGGACGGCGCGCGCCGCGGAACATCGGTACAATGGATTCCTTGGAACGAGTGGTACCCTCGGCCGTCACGGCCGCGGAGGCACGGCGGTCGGCGCGGGCCGGCATCGCCTGGATGGTGTTCGCCACCCTGCTGTTCGTCACGCAGGACGCGGTGGCCCGCGTCCTGGTGAAGAGCTTTCCCGTGGCCGAGGTGGCCTGGGCGCGCTTCGCCGTGCACTTCGCCATCGCCGCGGTTCTGCTCGGCCTGCGCTCGCCGCGGCTGATGGTGTCGGCGCGGCCGGGGTTGCAGCTCGTGCGCTCGGGCCTGCTGCTATCGGTCACGCTGCTGTCGACGACGGCGCTGGGCATCCTGCCCTTCGTCGATCTGGCCGCCATCGTCAACGTCACGCCGGTGCTGGTGACGCTGCTGTCCATCCCCATGCTGGGGGAAAAGGTGGGCTGGCGGCGCGGGCTGGCGGTGGCGGCGGGGTTCGCCGGCGCCATGCTGATCGTCGGGCCGGCGAGCGGCGTGTTCCAGTGGGCGGTGCTGCTGCCGCTGGCCTCGGCGACGGCCTATGCCTTCTACCAGATCGTCACGCGCCAGCTGCAGGCCAGCGACCCGACGCTGACGACCTTCTTCTACACCAGTTCGGTCGGCACGCTGGTGTGCTCGGCCGCGCTGCCGTTCGTGTGGGTGACGCCGGATCTCGTGTCGGCGGCGATGATGGCGATGCTGGGCGGCCTCGGGGCGTTCAGCCACTTCTGCATGATCCGCGCCTTCACCGCCGCGCCGGCGGCGACGGTGGCGCCGTTCAACTACACGACGCTGGTGTGGGCGGCGCTGTGCGCCGTCATCCTGTTCGGCGAGGTGCCCGCCGCGACGACCATCGCCGGCGCGCTGATGATCGTCGCCAGCGGGGTCTACATCGTGTACCGGGAGCAGAGAAGGGTGCGGGCGGGGTGACTTGCCCCCACCCTAACCCTCCCCCGCTTCGCAGGGGAGGGAACTCCGCCGCTATCCCCCTCCCCTGCGAAGCTCACGCGCAAACCTTTGGTTTGCGCTGACGCGGCAGGCGGACCTTCGGTCCGCCGAGAGCGGGGGGAGGGATGGGGTGGGGGCAAGTGATTACATCACCGCGCCGAGCTGCCAGGGCACGAACTCGTTGTCGCCGAAGCCCAGCGCCTCGCTCTTGGTCGGCTTGCCGGACGCGGTGTCGAGCATCAGCCGGAAGATGCGCCGGCCCATCTCCTCAATGTCCGCCGCGCCGGTGATGATCGGGCCGCAGTCGATGTCCATGTCCTCGCTCAGCCGCCGGTACATCTCGGTGTTGGTGGACAGCTTCAGGCACGGCGCCGGCTTGAAGCCGGAGACCGAGCCGCGGCCGGTGGTGAAGCACACCAGATTGGCTCCGCCGGCGATCTGCCCGGTCGCCGACACCGGGTCGTAGCCCGGGGTGTCCATGAACACGAAGCCCTTGGCGTTCACCTGCTCCGCGTACTTGTAGACCTCCACGAGGTTCGTCGTGCCGCCCTTGGCGACGGCGCCCAGCGACTTCTCCAGGATGGTGGTCAGGCCGCCCTTCTTGTTGCCGGGCGAGGGGTTGTTGTTCATCTCGCCGCCCTGGCGTTCGGTGTACTCCTCCCACCAGCGGATGCGGTCGACCAGCTTCTCGCCGACGGCGCGGCTGACGGCGCGGCGGGTCAGCAGGTGTTCCGCGCCGTAGACCTCCGGCGTCTCGGACAGGATGGCGGTGCCCCCCTGGCGCACCAGCAGGTCGGCAGCATGGCCCAGCGCCGGGTTGGCGGTGACGCCGGAATAGCCGTCGGAGCCGCCGCATTGCAGCCCGACCACCAGCCCGCTGGCCGACACTGTGGTGCGGCGCGCCTTGTCGGCGTGCGGCAGCATCTCGCGGATCATCGCCACGCCGGCCTGGGCGGTGGTGCGGGTGCCGCCGCTGTCCTGGATCTTCATCACCTGGAACAGCGGACCCGGCGTGACGCCGTAGGCGTCCAGCAGGAAGTCGATCTGGTTGACCTCGCACCCCAGGCCCACCATCAGCACGCCGGCGAAGTTCGGGTTGCGGGCATAGCCCCACAGCGTGCGCTGCAGGATGTCGTAGCCCTCGCCGCTGCCGGCCATGCCGCAGCCGGTGCCGTGCGTCAGCGCCACCACGCCGTCCACGTTGGGGAAGTGCGGCAGCAGCTCGCGCTCCGCCGTCTGGGCGATCATGCGCGCCACGGTGGCCGAACAGTTCACGCTGGTCAGCACGCCGATGTAGTTGCGCGTGCCGACCCGCCCGTCCGGGCGGACGAAGCCCTGGAAGGTGGCGCGCTCCTCCTCCGGCACGAAGGCCGTGGGGTGCGCGTCGGCGCCGAAGGCGTAGTCGCGCTCGAACGCGTGCAGGCCGAGGTTCTGGACGTGCACGTGCTCGCCGGGGCCGATGTCCTCGGTGGCGAAGCCGATGATCTGGTTGTAGCGGCGCACCGGCTCGCCCGCGCGGATCGCCGCGGTGGACACCTTGTGGCCGGCCGGGATGGCGTCGCGGGTGGTGATGCCCTCGCCGGGGAGCGCGGTGCCGGCCGGAAGCTCGGCGCGGGCGATCACCACGTTGTCGGCGGGGTTGAGGCGGATGACCGGGGAGAGGGCGGCTACGGTGCTCATGGCGTTACTCCCGATTGGGCCTCCACAGTGCGGCGGGCGCCCTGCGTCAGCAGGCGGTGCAGGGCGGTGGTGACGGTGGCGCGGAAGGTCTCGTTCTGCGGCAGGTCGTCGCCGAACACCTCGCGCACCGACAGCAGGGCGGGGGCGAGCGTCGCGGCGTCCATCCCCGCCTGCGCGGTGACGGCGGCGAGGCGCCCGGCCAGCGGATCGCGCACGTCGATGGCCTGCCCCTGCTCGTCGCGGCCGGTGACGTAGCGCATCCAGGCGGCGACGCTCAGCGCCATGCGGTCGATGGGGGCGCCGATGGCCAGCCGCTCGCGGATCGGGGCGAGCAGGCGCGGCGGCAGCTTCTGCGAACCGTCCATGGCGATCTGCCAGGTGCGGTGCTTCAGCGCCGGGTTGGCGAAACGCGCCAGCAGCGCCGCCTTGTAGCGCCCAAGGTCGGCGCCGGGCGGGACCTTGAGGGTCGGCGTCACCTCCTCGTCCATCAGGCCGCGGATCAGGCGGGCGTAGGCCGGATCGGCGATGGCGTCGGACACCGTCTGGTAGCCGGCGAGGTAGCCGAGATAGGCCAGCGTCGAGTGGCTGCCGTTCAGCAGGCGCAGCTTCATCGTCTCGTAGGGGTGGACGTCGGCGACCAGCTCGGCGCCTTCCAGCTCCCAGGCCGGGCGGCCGGCGGGGAAGCGGTCCTCGATGACCCACTGGCTGAACGGCTCGGTCATCACCGGCCACGCGTCCTCGCGGCCCAGGGCGCGGGCGACGGCGGCGCGGTCGTCGTCGGTGGTGGCCGGGACGATGCGGTCGACCATGCTGTTCGGGCAGGCGACGTGCTTCTCCACCCAACGGCCGAGGTCCGGGTCGCGCAGCGCGGCGAAGCGGCGCAGGATGCCGGCCAGCGTGTCGCCGTTGCTCGGCAGGTTGTCGCAGGACAGCACGGTGAAGGGGGGCACGCCGGCCTTGCGGCGGCGGTCCAGCGCCTCCACCAGGAAGCCGGCGGCGGTCTCCGGCCGGTCCGGGTTCTCCAGGTCGTGGCGGATGCCCGGGTGGTCCTCGTTCAGGGCGCCGGTCGCCGGGTCGTGGCAGTAGCCCTTCTCGGTGACGGTCAGCGTCACGACGCGGACGGAAGGGCGGGTGAGCCGTTCCAGCACCGCCTCGGGATCCTCGGGCGCCACCAGCACCTCGGTGATCGCGCCGACGACGCGCAGGTGGGCGCCCCCGGCATCGCGCACCGCGACGGTGTAGAGCCCGCCTTGCGGCACCAGCGCGTCACGGGTGTCGGGGCTGCGCAGGCTGACGCCGCAGATGCCCCAGGGGCCGAACTGACGCTTCAGCGCGTCCTCGGTGTAGACCGCCTGGTGCGCGCGGTGGAAGGCACCGATGCCCAGGTGGACGATGCCGGTGGCCAGCGACGCGCGGTCGTAGCCGGGCCGGGCGACGTCGGCGGGCAGGGCGGCGAGCCCGTCGGGATGCAGGCGGCTCACAGCTTGTACGCCTTCTTGGCCAGGGTGTAGGCGAGGTCGACCGCGAGGTCCGCGGCCTCGTCCTCGTCCAGGCGGTGCTCGGCGACGAGGCGCGCCAGGAAGCCGCAGTCGATGCGCCGGGCCACGTTGTGGCGGGCCGGGATGGAGCAGAAGGCGCGGGTGTCGTCGTTGAAGCCGACGGTGTTGTAGAAGCCGGCGGTCTCCGTGACCATCTCGCGGAAGCGGCGCATGCCCTCGGGGCTGTCGTGGAACCACCAGGACGGGCCGAGGCGCAGGGCGGGGTAATGGCCGGCCAGCGGCGCCAGCTCGCGGCTGTAGCTGGTCTCGTCCAGCGTGAACAGGATGATGGTCAGATCGCGTTCGTTGCCGACGCGGTCGAGCAGCGGCTTCAGCGCCCGCACGTACTCGGTCTGGCTCGGGATGTCGGCGCCCTTGTCGCGGCCGAAGCGCTCGAACACGACGGGGTTGTGGTTGCGCATGCTGCCCGGATGGATCTGCATGACCAGCCCGTCCTCCAGGCTCATGCGCGCCATCTCGGTCAGCATCTGGCCGCGGAACAGTTCGGCCTCCGCTGGGGAGGCGTCGCCGCGCAGGGCCTTGGCGAACAGGGCCTCGGCCTCGGCGCGGGAGAGGTCGGCGGTGGCGGCGGTCGGGTGGCCGTGGTCGGTCGAGGTGGCGCCGAACTCCATGAAGTACCGGCGGCGGTTCGCCAGCGCGGCGAGGTAGCCGGCCCAGGTCGCGGTGTCCTCGCCGGTGAGCGCGCCCAGCCGCTCGACGTTGGCGCGGAAGCCCTCGAACTCGGGATCGACGACCGGGTCGGGGCGGAAGGCGGTGACGACGCGGCCGGTCCAGCCGCTCTCGCGGATCGCCTTGTGGTGCTCCAGCGGGTCGAGCGGCGATTCGGTGGTGGCGATGACCTCGATGTTGAAGCGCTCGAACAGGGCGCGCGGGCGGTACTCGGGGCGGCGCAGGCGCTCGTCGATCTGGTCGTAGATGCGGTCGGCGGTGGCGGGGCTCAGGCGCTCGGTGACGTCGAAGACGGTCTCCAACGCGTGCTCCAGCCACAGCCGGGTCGGCGTGCCGCGGAACAGGTGCCAGTGCACGGCGAACCGGCGCCAGATCGTGCGGGAATCGGTTTCCACCGCAGCGCCGTCCTTGCGCGGGATGCCCAGATCCTCCAGCCGGACGCCCTGGCTGTAGAGCATGCGGTAGATGTAGTGGTCGGGCACCACGAAGAGGGTCGCCGGGTCGGGGAAGGCCTCGTTCTTCGCGAACCACGCCGGGTCGGTGTGGCCGTGCGGGCTGATGATCGGCAGGGTTCCGACCTGGGCGTACAGCCGGCGCGCGATGGCGCGCTGCGTCGGGTCGCTCGCAAAGAGCCGGTCCTCGTGGAGCATGTTCCGTCCCTATCGCTTTTTTGGGTGCGTCACGCCGCCCATCTCCCGAGCGATATGGAACCGCGCCGCCGCCGTCGCCACCGACAAATCGGGCCGCCGGTCGGGGGAACCGGCGGCCCAGGTATTCGGGAAAAACGTCAGTCAGCGCAACCATGCACCCCGCGGGACTGCACCAAAACCGCGAGGGCGCTTTTATACTAGAATATTAGTGGAAAAGCGCAAGCCGAATCTGTTGGGGGCGCGCACAAAGGAAAAGGGGGCGGGTGTGGGCCCGCCCCCTTCGCCATCACGTAACATTTGCCCCCACCCCCGGCCCCTCTCCCGCTGCGCAGGGGAGGGGGAAGGGCGGTATCAGCCGCGCGCCTTCGCCTCGATGCGGCGGCGGTGCAGGACCGGCTCGGTGTAGCCGTTGGGCTGCTCGCGGCCCTTGAACACCAGGTCGCAGGCGGCCTGGAACGCCACGCTCCGGTCGAAGTCGGGCGCCATCGGGCGGTACAGCGGGTCGCCGGCGTTCTGCTTGTCGACCACCGCGGCCATGCGCTTCATCGTCTCCATCACCTGCGCCTCGGTGGCGATGCCGTGGTGCAGCCAGTTGGCGATGTGCTGGCTGGAGATGCGCAGCGTCGCGCGGTCTTCCATCAGGCCGACGTTGTTGATGTCCGGCACCTTCGAGCAGCCGACGCCCTGGTCGATCCAGCGGACCACGTAGCCCAGGATGCCCTGCGCGTTGTTGTCCAGCTCCTGCTGGATCTCCGCCTCCGACCAGTTCGGGCGGTCGGCCAGCGGGATGGTCAGGATGGCGTCGAGGTCGGCGCGGGTGCGGCTGGCCAGCTCGGCCTGACGCTCGGCGACGTTGACCTGGTGGTAGTGCAGGGCGTGCAGCGTCGCCGCGGTGGGCGAGGGCACCCAGGCGGTGTTGGCGCCGGCCTGCGGGTGGACGATCTTGATCTTCAGCATGTCGGCCATCAGGTCCGGCATCGCCCACATGCCCTTGCCGATCTGCGCCCGGCCCTTCAGGCCGCACAGCAGGCCGGTGTCGACGTTCCAGTCCTCGTAGGCCTTGATCCACGCGGCGTTCTTGATGTCGCCCTTGCGGATGACCGGCCCGGCCTCCATGGCGGTGTGGATCTCGTCGCCGGTGCGGTCGAGGAAGCCGGTGTTGATGAACACCACCCGCTCCGCCGCGGCGCGGATGCACTCCTTGAGGTTCACCGTGGTGCGGCGCTCCTCGTCCATGATGCCCATCTTGAGGGTGTTGCGCGCCATGCCCAGCGCGTCCTCGACGCGGCCGAACAGCTCGGACGCGAAGGCGACCTCCTCGGGGCCGTGCATCTTCGGCTTGACGATGTACATCGAGCCGGCGCGGCTGTTGCGGTACGCGCCCAGGCTCTTCAGGTCGTGCAGCGCGATGGCGGCGGTGCACATGGCGTCGAGGATGCCCTCCGGCGCCTCGCTGCCGTCGTTGAGCAGCACGGCGTTGTTGGTCATCAGGTGGCCGACATTGCGCACCAGCATCAGGCTGCGGCCGTGCAGCGTCAGGGTGCCGCCGGCCGGGGTCTTGTAGGTACGGTCGGGGTTCAGCTTGCGCTCGACCGTGCCGCTGCCCTTGGGGAAGGTGGCGGTCAGGTCGCCCTTCATCAGGCCCAGCCAGTTGCGGTAGGCGACGGCCTTGTCCTCGGCGTCCACGGCGGCGACCGAATCCTCGCAGTCCATGATGGTGGTCAGCGCCGATTCGACGACCAGGTCGGCCACGCCGGCCGGATCGGTCTTGCCGATGGCGTGGGCGCGGTCGATGCGGATCTCCAGGTGCAGGCCGTTGTTGGCGAGCAGGATGGCGGTGGGCGCCGCGGCCTCGCCATTGTAGCCGACGAACGTCTCCGGCTGCTTCAGGCCGGTGGTGGAGCCGTTGGCGAGCGCGACCCTCAGGGCGCTCCCCTCCACCGTGTAGCCGGTGGCGTCGCGGTGCGAGCCCTCGGCCAGCGGGGCGGCGCCGTCCAGCACGCCGCGGGCGAAGGCGATGACCTTCTCGCCGCGCTTCGGGTTGTAGCCCGCGCCGCGCTCGGCGCCGTCGGCGTCGGGGATCGCGTCGGTGCCGTACAGCGCGTCGTACAGGCTGCCCCAGCGCGCGTTGGCGGCGTTGAGAGCGTAGCGCGCGTTCATCACCGGCACCACCAGCTGCGGGCCGGCGGTGGTGGAGATCTCCGGATCGACGTTGGTCGTCGTGACCTGGAAGTCCGGCCCTTCCGGCAGCAGGTAGCCGATCTCCTTCAGGAAGGCCTTGTAGCCGGCGAAGTCGGCCGGCTTGCCGCGGCGGTCGCGGTAGTACGCGTCGATCTTCGCCTGCAGCTCGTCGCGCTTGGCGAGCAGCGCGCGGTTGCGCGGCGCCAGGTCGTGCAGGATGGCGTCGAGCGCCGACCAGAACCGCTGCGGCGACACGCCGGTGCCCGGCAGCGCCTCGTTCTCCATGAACCGGTGAAGTTCAGCCGCGACCTGCAACCCGCCGACCTGAATCCGTTCCGTCACCATATTCCCTTTTCCTCCTAAGTCGATTGCCTTGCGGTGCTTAGGTTTTTTGTATGTGGCTGACGCGTTTCACCGCATGCCCCCTGGGGGCATCCGGCGACACCGTACACGGTCGCGGGCCAGGAATCTTCCCCGAATTAAGGGGGAAGCGTCAGCCGGGGAAGAAGCGCTCGCGCCCCATTTCGATGACCGCGCGCGCCGCCCAGGCGCCCGCCGCGATCCCCAGGACGTCGCCCATAAGGTCGGTCAGGCTGACGTCGCGGCCGAACAGGCCCTGGGCCACCTCGATCATCCCGCCCAGCACCGCCAGCCCGCCCAGCGCCAGCAGCAGCGACCGCCGGTCGGGGGCGGCGGCGAGCGCCAGACCGCCCAGCACGGCGAACACCCCGGCGTGCACCAGCTTGTCGATGCCGTGGCCGGGTGGCTCCAGGCTCGGCTGCAGGGCGGCCCAGAAGGCGAAGGCGGCGGCGGCGACCAGCAGCGCTGCGGCGAGACGGCGCAGCGGGGCGGGCAGAGGCATGTGTTCCGGCATGGATTCCAGGACGTGGCGGCAGAGGCCCATACCTGTACCGGAAGGCCGCGCCGCGGCGCGACCTCCCCGGCGGGGTAACCTGTCCTGATGGGGTATGGGCCAGGTTTCGCGCAAAATCCAATCGAGTTTTACGCATTGTTAACCTTAACAAGGCATGAATTGCTCATCGACGCGCTGCTCTCCGCGGCGCCTTCGAAACGGATCGAGGGGCGTTCGCGCCCCGGAGGGGATCTCCCCTCCACCCAGTGAAAAAACAGTAGGAAGAGTAGAGCCATGACCGACCTTTACGTCTCGACCACCGGTTCGGACTCCAATGCCGGCACCCAGGCTTCGCCGTTCCGGTCCATCGAGCGCGCCGCTGATGCGGCTTCGTCGGGCACCACCGTCCACGTCGCCCCGGGCACCTACGAGGGCGGCTTCCAGACCACCACGAACGGCGTGACCTACGTCTCCGACGTGAAGGGGGCGGCGAAGATCGTCCCGGGCGCCGGCAACGACAGCGCCGAGGCGTGGGACAACCGCGGCTCCAACGTCACCATCGACGGCTTCGAGATCGACGGCAGCGCCTACCAGGGCGGCACGCCGTGGCTGTTCGGGGTGTACACCACCGGCTCCAACTCGGTGGTCAAGAACATGAAGGTGCACGACATCGTGCACACCGACGGCGCGCTGAGCGCGGCCAAGAGCGGTGGCCAGGGCGGCGCCGGCATCATGGGCGACGGCTACTACGGCGGCACCAACATCAAGGTGATCGACAACGACGTCTACCGCATCGGCCCGGACAATGAGGCCAGCAGCCTGGTGCACGGCATCTACATGGCCACCAGCGGCGAGGTGACGGACAACGAGGTGTTCTGGGTGATCGGCGACGGCATCACCTCGTGGCACGACGCCAGCAACCTGACCATCACCGGCAACAAGGTGGGCTGGGTGCACGGGGCGGGCGTGATGATCGGCGCCGGCGACTACTACAACACCAGCGCCCCGCACGACTATTCGAAGGTGACCGACAACTACATCACCCACGCCGCCAAGGGCATCGAAGAGGCGGGCAACGTCGGCTCGCACATCGAGTACAGCGGCAACACGCTGGTCGGCAACGAGACCGACTGGGTGCTGTAAGGCACAACATCCAGGCGTAAGAAACACAAGGGCCGCTCCGAGGAGCGGCCCTTGTCCTGTGCCGAGGCCGGTCCGCCGCACCTCCCGCCAATGAGGGTCTTGGGTTCCCGGCATTGTCCCGCGGCCGGAACCATACTGGCAGAGCCGGGAAGCACGGGGAACCGAT
>Ga0196970_1001259_pt1 | contig 18378 bp, 18 predicted proteins | sample S1v_513CmetaG_FD_148672 | JGI IMG/M metagenome (GOLD analysis project Ga0196970, IMG submission 148672) | Soil microbial communities from Anza Borrego desert, Southern California, United States - S1+v_5-13C | ecosystem: Environmental > Terrestrial > Soil > Desert | place: USA: California...
AGCTTCATGCCCGCACGCTCCCCGGCCAGCAGGCCGAAGTCGCCATCGGTGTCACCATCCTGAATCGGATGATCGATCAAGCCCGCCCGAACTCCGTCCGCAGCGCCTGAGCGAAGGACGGGGCGGGATTCGGTGCGTCCGCGCACACCTCGCTGCACCAACACCTCGATCCGCCGCTCCAAGGCCGGGATATCCTCCTCGATCCGCAGATCCTGCCAGCGCGCCAGCCCGTCCACCCGGTTGATCAGCGACTTCAGCAGCCGTCCGCCATCGGTCACCAGCGTTTTGCCGCTGCGCACCGACACCGGGGTGCGGAACAGCAGAACCATGGATGGGGCGGCGGTCGACGGGACGGCGATCCGCTCCGCCCGCACGATCCGTACCTCCTTCGGCCGGATCGAGGCGCGGACCCGCGCCCCGGTGAACAGGGCGATTCCGCCATCAAGTGCCGCCAGCAACGCCGCGCGGGCCTCCGTCACCCAGGCGACGGCGAACCCGAAAAGGGTCAGCCGTACGGACAAGCGCACCCCCGAGACCGTCACCGCCAGAACATAGGGCTTGGGAATCGTATGGCGTGGCCGATATTCGCCCTGCTCGCCGAACAGGACATCAACGCGGTGGCTCCGGCGCGGCGGCGTCCCGATCCTCCAGCACCATCCAGCAACGCCCACCCCAGCGCGCCGCGAATGCGCGCGGGCAACCCCACGCCGTCATCGAAATCCGCCGGCAAAGGGGCCTCGACATGGATCGTCGCATGGCGCCAGTGATGGACCAGGGAAGCGAAGCTTACAGCGCCGACCGAAGTCGCCAGGCGCTCGGCAATGGACGTGGACACAGGAAGGACGCCGCTCATTCCGAACACCGAGCCGGTTCATCGCCGATGATACGCGGTCCCGCCTTATCCGGAAACGGCTTCCGCAGGGCTTCAAGTCGCGACTGAACCGCCGAGCGCCTTCCTCTCAATGTCCGTGTCACCGGCCAGCGGGACTGCGAGCGACAGGCCGGCGCGTACATGCCGCCCGGCTTTCGCTAGTCTTTGCAATTGAGCGCTTTCATGTGAAGACACAATATTGAATTCAAGGAGTTATGCCCGGCCTTGCGCCAAGGCAATTTGCCCGCTTCGATGAAGTTGATGTTGAATTCTTTCATTGAAAATTTTCAACAGAAAGCGACAACCGCCGTGCCGGGCGGCGCGGCGCGCACCAGAATGATCCCGTGGCCACAGTGCCGTGGCCGGTGGTCCGGGCGACCGCCCCGGGCCGGCCGACAACAGGAGACGCCAATGCCCATCCCGGTGAGCGCGGAAACGGAAGCGATGGCCCGCCGGCTCGCCGCCGTGCACGGGTTGAGCGTCGACGAGGCCGTCCGCGCCGCCGTGCGCGACGCCCTGGCCCGCGCCGAGCGGCCGACAGCCGCCGGGCTCACCGCGGACCAGCAGGCCAAGGTCGACCGCATGCTGGCACGGGTGAAGGCGCTGCCACCGTTGGAGGACGGCGGCGATAACGGGGACCCAAGCGCGGCCCTCTATGACGAACACGGCCTGCCGCGCTGAGCCATGGTCGTCGACACCTCGGCCCTCGTGGCCATCCTGAAGGCCGAGCCGGAAGTGGTCGCCTTCCTCGCCAAGCTCGCCGCGGCCGCCGTGTGCCGCCTGTCGGCCGCGAATTTCGTCGAGGCCGGGCCGGTCGCCAGCCGCGACCCGACCGGCGCCCACCCCGCGGCGCGGGAGGGCCGGGCGCGGGCGTTCACCCTCCGCAGCGAACCGGTTAGCGAGCGGCAGGCCCGCGTCGCCCTGGACGCCTTTCGCCGCTACGGCAGGGGAACCGGACACCCGGCCGGCCGGAACGACGGCGACGGATTCGCCGACGCGCCGGCCGCCGACACGGGTGAACCGCTGCGGGGCAAGGGCGATGACGTTCCCCGCACCGATCGGGGGCCGGCATGAGCGCCGGCTCCCGTGCGGCGGCCGACGGCGACCGTCCGGCGGCTCTCCCCGTCCCCGCCGCGGCGGACCCCTGGCTGCCGGGCCTGCCGATCGCCGACGACGTCGCGGCCGCCCGCCGCTACGTCGAAGCGGCCATGGCGCCGGCCACGCTGCGCGCCTATGCCAACGACTGGGAGATCTACGCGCGCTGGTGCGCCGCGCGCGGCCTGGAGCCCCTGCCGTCGGCGCCGGCGCAAGTGGCCACTTTCCTGGCGGCGCAGGCCGACGCCGGGCGGGCGGTGGCCACCCTCGAGCGCCGCCTCGCCGCCATCGGGCATTACCACAAGCGCGCCCGCCACCCGGCGCCCACCGCCATGCCGGAGGCGCTGGTGATCGAGCAGACCTTGCGCGGCATCCGCCGCACGCACGGATCGGCGCCCAAGAAGAAGCGCGCCGCCACCCACGACCTCGTGCGCAGCATCCTCGACGCCATCCCGGAGGCCGGCACCCGCAACCTGCGCGACCGCGCCCTCATCGCCTTCGGGCTGGCGTCCGCCATGCGCCGCTCCGAGCTCGCCGCGCTGCGCCTGGAGCACCTGGCCCGCGTCGACGACGGCCTGCGCGTGCTGATCCCGCGCTCGAAGACCGACCAGGAGGGGGCCGGGCGCACCATCGCCGTGCCGCGCGGCCTGCGCATCCGCCCGCTGGCGCTGCTCGAGGCGTGGCTGGACGCGGGGGGGATCACGGAGGGGTTCGTGTTCCGCCGCATGCGCAAGGGCGACCGCGTCACCGCCGAGGGCCTGAGCGGCGAGGCGGTGGCGCTGGTGCTCAAGGAGCGCGCCGCCGCCGTCGGGCTCGACGCCGCCGCGTTCGGCGCCCACAGCCTGCGCGCCGGCTTCCTCACCTCGGCCGCCGCCACGGGAGCGTCGCTGTTCAAGATGCGCGACCAGTCGCGCCACGAGAGCCTCGACGTGCTGGCCGGCTACGTGCGCGACGCCGACCTCTTCAAGGATCACGCCGGCGCTGGATTCCTGTGAGGCCGCGCCCGCCGCGACGTGCGTGCCAAGTGTGGATCGGCGCCGATAGAAGGCCACCTCGTACCGCATCTGCTGGACCGTGGCCTGCATTTGGGCGCTGATCGACTTTGGTGCGCAAATGGGCGTGATGGCGGAGTCCACCGCTGAGGCACCGGTGATCAGGCGACCTTGCGGGTGACCGGCCTGCCCAAGCTGGTCATGACGTTCATGACCTTGCAGCTAACGGCCGCTTCGACCGTCTGCGCGGGCAGAGTCCGGGCGCGCAAACGGCGTCCGATCAGAAGCTTGTACCTGAGCATCGCCACCTCGACCAGGGAGCGGCGTCCGTATTGGACCGCCCGTTGCCAGCCCAGCCGACCACGCTCGGCGATCATCTGGATGTGACGGTCGCGCCGGATAGGAGCCGTAACGGCAGTGTCGCTCACCACCGCGGTGGCGCGCGGCGGGATGATCACCCCGGCGTCCGGCGCGTGCTCGGCGATGGTACGATAGACGGGCTCGCCATCGTATGCGCCGTCCGCCAGGACGGCGCCGATCGGGCGCTTGATCTGGTCGAGCAGCGGACCGACTAGGGGTAGACCGGCACCGTCAAATTGACGGCACCTGACCGAACGGCGGTCATGGTTCGAGCCGAAGGTGGCCCTGTAGCCTGATGGTTACGCGGCGAGGGGCGCGCCAGCGACCTCGGCCCAGGAGGCGAAGGCCTGGGCGCGTGCGGCGCGGTAGTTGGAAGCGGAGCGGTGATCGCGGCGGAGGTGGAAGAGATTGGCGATCGGGTCGTGGATGGACAGAAAACGCTGCGCCTGTCGGGGCGACTTGAAGCGCTTCATCGGCCGCTCGCGTCGGCGGGTTGGTTGGTGCGAGTTCTCGGCCCGGTTGTTGATGCCCTTGTGCTGCCGGTGCTCGACGCCGGGCATGACGTCCCGCTTGGCCGCTGCGTAAGACTTCAGCTTGTCCGTGACCACCACACGGGGGGCCCAGCCCTGCTTCTTCAGCAGCTTGCGCAGCAAGCGCTTGGCCGCCTTGGCATCGCGCCGGCTCTGGACCAGGACATCAAGCACGTAGCCGTCGCGGTCGACGGCCCGCCACAGGTAATGCTTCTTGCCGGCGATGGTCAGGACGACCTCGTCGAGGTGCCACGTGTCGCCCCGTCGCGGCGCCCGCCGGCGCAACCGATCCGCGATCTCGCGGCCGAACTTCAGGCCCCACTGCCGCACCGTCTCGTGGCTGACGACGATGCCGCGCGCCGCCAGCATCTCCTCCACCATCCGCAGGCTCAAGGGAAAGCGGAAGTACAGCCACACCGCCGTCGCGATGACCTCGGCGGGGAAGCGATAACCGGCGTAGCGGGGATCACGAGGTGTCGTCATATCAAACGTGTACCGCCCCTCCGGCCAACGCACCACCGCGGACTTGACGGTGCCGTCGGGAGAGCCGAAAACCCAGCCTCCTGACTGGATGCAAGGCCCGAGCTGGGCGATGTGTGAATTCATGGAAGCAATCGTTACCATGGCCCATGTTCGGCTTGGCACGCCCGACCTATGTCCGCGTCTTCTGAAAAGACCGGGGACACGGGCTCAGTCCGTCTCCGCTCGCCTCGATGCACCACGCTGAACAGGCACTGAACGCCCGGATCTGCGCACTGATGCACATCCTATCGAGCCCGCACCAGGACCGGCTTGGACGGCCGGGGCTGGGAATGTCCGATCCAGTACGCGACTTCCTCCGGCGTGGTCAATTGCTGGGACTGGAGGCGCAACAGCAGGTCCTTGGTCACGCGCATGGGCGAAAATTCGGCAGAGAATTCAAGTGCCGTCTCCTGTCCGGGCATCTTGAGGAGGAACGGGATCTTCGGGATCCGCCGGTTGTCGTAGAGGTAGGAGTGGCGCCACTCGTGATCGGACGTCAGGAGCACGACGCTCCGGTCCCAGAGATCGGCGCGCTCCATAGCACCACGGATCCTGCCGAGCAGTCGGTCGGCAAGGACGAGATTGTCGAAGTAGCCATCTTTCGTGGTATTGAAAATGGTGAAGCCGTCGGTCTTCGCGTCCCAGATATTCGGGCCGTGTGGGACCGGGGCGTGTACGTACACGATGTCGACAGCGTTGTTGGCGACGAGGCGGAGGATCTCCTTCTCCGCCGCCTTGTAGGTGTGTATGGCGTTGAAGCGCCGTGAGAACGGCGTGATCCCGACGAGTTGTGACAGGGCCTCGGCCGCTAGGGAATGGCCGGACTCCGGCGCATAGGTGTTCATTGCGAAGCCGGTGCAGGACGCGAGGTGCCGCCAGAACAGGCGACAATAGGGATGGTAGTACCCGACCAGCCCAATACGCGCGCCAGCGGCGGCCGCCTCGGCAAAATAGTGCCGGGTGTCGTCGAGATCCTCATCCGGCGCATTCTCGAAATCCTCGAAGGTCAGGTGCAACGCCGCGGCGCCGCGGGGCTCGGCCAACGCTACGACCTTCTGCGTGAGAAAGGACGGGATGGCCTGCTTAGTGTTCTTCGAATGGCTGTGCGCGTTGAGGGCAAAGAAGGCTTGGCCGCGCAGGCGGTCGAACTCCGGCAGGACCACCCCGGCCGGCCGTTGCAGGAAGGCGAGGCGCAGATCCAACTCGTCCATGATCAGCCACACGATGCGCGGCCCCGCCGGCGCCTTCCGGTCGGGCGGCGCGGCCTCGCCCGGTGTGGCGGACGTCAGGCGGGCGGCGGTCCAGGCCGCCTGCGCAAGGTTGGAGACGGCAAACGGCGCGAGGATCACGCAACCGACGGCCACTGCCTGCGTCAGCGCCCGCAAATGGACGACCATCGCGTAGAACGCCGAGAGCGCGACGGCGGCGGCGACCGGCAGCGTGATGGGCCAGTGGTCGACGATCCAGATTATGGCGTTCTCCGCCACGCCGAGGACCAGACGGAGGTAGTTCAGTGGGATGAGCAGAACGGCGAGCAGGAGCAGGCGGCCGAGCGTCGCGAGCCAGGGTGTCGACGAGCCGGCGAGGCGCGCGGGAACGGCCCACAGGAGCAGCGTGAGGACGAGCACGTTGACGATGGCGGCGGCATAGCTCGTGGCGGTGTATTCCGGCAGCCAGTAGGAATCCGCCGGTTCGGCGAAGAGGAGTTCGCGCCAGACAGTGAGGAAACACAGGTTCGCCAGCGACAGTGCGACGACGAGGCCTTGCGCCGAGCGGAGGTGGACAATGTCTTTCATCGCGGGCTCCGTCTCGCGGCCGATCCCTCGGGATCGTGATTGACAGTTGGCAGCGCGCCGCATGAAGGATGCCGGACAAGAGAGCGGCGACCCCGCGTGCGCGCCCTGTGCGCCGGTGGGTGAGCGCGGGGAGCCCCCGGGCCGGTCACCGGGATCGGTCGTACCAGTACAGACGCCGCCCGGCCGCCGACACCGTGTCGACCCGGACGATGCGTGCCTGCCGGGCCAGCAGTGCGGCGAATACCTCCTCGGTGTAGTCGGGGAAGATGTCGTCGCGCAGGCTCAGCATGCGCTGCACCGTCGGGTCCGATTTCTGCACGAATTCAATCAGGCCGCAGGGCGCTAGGCGGATGAGCCACGATACCAACTGGTCCATGGGAATGTTCCGGCCGATGGCGAGGTGGTGCTCGAAGGCCAGGGCCATCAAGGCGTCCGCCGTGGCGCGGCGGCCGAACCCCATGCGTTCGGTGCCATTCCAGCCCTGGTCGGGCGACGGGTTCGCGGCGTCCAGGAACAGCGGCAGGAAGTCGAGCCGGCCACGCGAAGTCCGCGCAAACGCCCGTTCCAGAGCGCCTTGGTCGAAGTCGAACCCGACGACCGTCCCGGCCCCCGCTTCCAGCGCCAGCGCCGAATAGGCGCCGGTGTTGCAGCCGAGGTCCCACATCAGATTCGGTTTGGCGTGCGCCACGAACTCGGCGACCATTCGCCGCTTCGCCTGTTCCTCCGGTTCGGCGTAGGTGTGGGTCTCCTCGTAGTTGCCCCACACCGTTGCCGTCGAATCTCCGGGCTCCAGCGTCGCGATCCAGGAGCGCAACTGCTTCAGCATGCCGCGCAGGGCTGGCAGCGGCAGTTGTCGGCGCTTCACGCCGCCCGCACCGCCGTCCGTCCGTCCGGCGGCCTGCGCCTGGAAGCGCCCCGGCAGCACGACGTGGAGCAGCACCCTCCACGACAGCACCCGCCAGCGCGGCAGCAGGCGGGCGAGATCCGCGGTTGGAATTCCCTCCAGGTTGCCCCTGAACCAAGCGTTGTGCGGCACGCCCAGGTAAGCCCGCAGCAGCAAGGGGTTGAGGAACTGCTCGCAGAACTGCCGATGGCCCAGCCAGAACTCGCCCTCGCGGTAACGCCGGAGCGAGAGCAGGTCGATGAACACCGGCCGGCCGGCCCGGAACTGGACGTTGTAGGCGCTGGCGTCGCTCAATGTGACGCCTTCGTCGAGCGCGCGCAGATGCAGGTCGAGGTGGAACAGGGCCGCCGCCTTGAGGGCGCCGAAGGGCCATTCGTAGGGATAGGAAATGAACGGCAGGCACGGGTGCTCGACGACGCGGTGCGCCGCCAGCCCGGTGTCGCCGAGAATCGCTGCGTTCACCTCCTCGGCGGGCACGATCCAGCCCTCGTCGCGCAGGCGATCCAGCACGCCCCGCCGGGACAGGAACTCATAATCCCCGGCGGCGGACTCCGCGATGGTCCGGTAGATCCGCCCGCCGAGGTGGACAACGCGCCCCGCCGGATCGCGAAAGGAGCCGGGATCGATCTCGAGGGCCGTCATTGCGGATCCCGCGAATCGGCCGCGTTGCCCTTCGGGAGGCCCTTGGCGGACCGCGAGGCGAAGAAATCCCGGAGCTTGCCCCAGTAAAGCCGGGCCGCCACCCAACCGCCGACGATTGCCCCGATCACCCCTTGGATCAACATGCTCCCCGTTCCTGGGTCGAGATAAGCATAGGCGCTGCTGAATGAGGTCAAGTAAATGACCGAGCCGAGTCCCAGGGTGGTGCCAATGCAGCGCATGACTGCCTCTCCGTGCGGAAGGATTTTTCTGGCTCAGACGGAGTTTTTATCCTTGAGCGACACAAACGCTAAACAGTTTGTCCGGCCAAGAGAACCGGCTCATTGTGAGTGACACCAACGGTGGAGGCTGGTGCGCGTCACTGCCCCGGCGGTCCCAAATCGTAGATGCGCTGTCGTGCAGCGTGTTGCAGCGAGGTGAAGAAGGGAAACCGTCTTAGAAGCTGTTTGCAGCGGGCATGCCCCAGCCGATGCTGAGCGGGATGCTACTTTAAGCTGAGAACCTGTTCGCAGCGGGGGCGTCCGATCCGGCCTTGGTCGGATTGCTACTTTAAGCTGAACAGGAGTGGTGCGGCGGGGCGCGGTCTGGTAGGTCTGCGGCCCTCGTTCTGACCGCCTGGATCCGCACTCCATGGGCCTTGCCGTTCGTCCCGCAAGCACCACGTCGGCGTCCTGGGATGCGTTCTCGGACGTCGATGCTTTTGTCGATGAGGTGCTGAGCGAGCTGACAGCGATGGCGGCCGACGGCAGTCGCCCGACCCGTTCCGGGCCCAAGCCGGCGCTCACCGGAGCCGCGTTGCGCAAGGCGATCATGGCGATCTGGTGCGTGTGCTTCTGCGGCATGCAATGGCGCGCCAGCGGCCAGCACTCGGGCATTCCCTTCGGCACGCTGTACACCCTGTTCGCCCGCTGGACCCGGCTCGGGCTGTGGTGCCATTTACTGGATCGGCTACGCCGCACGTGGCGGCTGGCCTGCGGCGATACGGCGACCGAGTGCCATCGTGATCGATAGCCGCCCCTGCCCCTCGGCCCCGAGTTGCTTCGCGCGGGGCGTGGACGGCGGCAAGAAGATCCGCGGCGTGAAGGTCACCACCGCCGTCGAGAAGTAGGCCTGCCGCTGGCGATCGATGCCTCGGCGGCCAACGTGCACGACACCATAGGCATCGTGCCGGTTCTGCGCCAACTCGCCGGACATGGGGTTCCAAGGACCAGCCATCGGCGATCTCGGCTATCGCGGGGAACGCTTGGCCAAGGCCGCGGAAGCGCTCGGCATCACGGTCCGGCCGATCGCCCGCGGCCGTGACGGCGTGTTCATCCCCACCGAAATCGCCTGGGTCGTGGAGCGCTCTTTCAGCTGGATCAGCCGCTATCGGCGATTGAACACCATCGTCGAGTGGACGAAGGAGCACCTCGTCGCCTTCGTCCAGATCGCCTTCATCTCGATCCTCTCCAGGCGCCTGAAGCGGCTCGCGCCCCAGGAGGTCAGCGCGTGACTGCCACGAACAAGCTCTCAGATCTCAGCCGGCCCGCAGCCGTCGGATGAGCCCTTCCACCTCCTGCTGCAAGGTGACCGCATCCGTCGCCAGCGCCTTGGCTTCGACCTGGACGTCGTCGGCGGCCCGGCCGGCAGCGGAGGCCTCCGCGGTGACCCGTCCGATGCTGTCCGCCATACTGCGCGTGTCCGATGCGGCTGCGTCGACGCTGCGGGCGATCTCCTGCGTGGCGGCTTGCTGCTGCTGGACCGCTGTGGCGATGGTGGTGGAGACCTGACTGACACGGGTCATCGTCTTCAGCACGTCCTGGATCGCCGCCACCGCCTCTCCCGTGGTCCGCTGGATGGTGGTGATCTGGCCGGAGATGTCCTCGGTGGCCTTGGCGGTCTGGTTGGCGAGGCTCTTCACCTCCGAGGCCACCACCGCGAAGCCCTTGCCCATCTCACCGGCGCGCGCCGCCTCGATGGTTGCGTTCAACGCCAGCAGGTTGGTCTGCGACGCGATGCTGCTGATCAGGTCCACCACCTCGCCGATGCGCTGCGCCGACGCGGCCAGACCGTCGACGATCCCGTTGGTGCGCTGGGAGGTCTCGACCGCCGCCTCGGACACGTTGCGCGCCTCGTCCGCCTGCCGCCCGATCTCGCCGATGGAGGCGTTGAGTTCGTCGGTGGCCGACGCCACGGTCTGCACGTTGGCGGAGGTCTCGTCCGCTGCTGTGGCTGCCGTCGCAGCGTGGTCGGACGTCGTCTCCGCGACACGCGCCATGGTCGCCGCCGTCTTGTCCATCTTGGATGAGGCTTCCGAGATGTGCCGGACCACGGCGCCCATGTGGGCCTCGAACTCATCAGCCAGTTCCATCATCGCCCGGTGCTTCTCCTCGACGTGCCGGGCCTGCATGGTCGCCTGCTCAACCTGGAGAGCCTTCACCCGCTCGGCGTTGTCGCGGAACACCAGGACGGTGCGCGCCATGGCGCCGATCTCGTCCCGCCGTCCGGTGCCGGGGATCTCTCCCACGGCGCCGCCCTCGGCCAGGCGCAGCATGCTCTCCTCCAGGCGCCGCAGAGCGGTCACGACGCCGCTGCCGAGCGCCAGCACCAGCACCAGGAGCAGCAGCGCCACCACGCCGCCGACGATCATCGGACGCGCCACGGCGTCGCCCAGACGGCTCTCCTTCTCCGCCGCGGCCGTCGCATGGCCGGCCTGCGACACCTGGCGGATCGCCGCCAGATGGACGCCGGCGGCGGTCTGTGCGGCGATAAACTTCTGCTCATCGTCGGCGGACGGCTCCTTCTCGATCTTGCGGATCACCGCGGCGACGTCTTCCACGGCGGCCTGGAGGCCGCGCACCGGCTCGACGAGCGCCGGGTCCGGCCGGGCGGCCAAGGCGGCCTCCTTCTCGCGGATGTCCGTCAGGTACCGTGCCGAGAGCCGGCTGAAGCGCGCGGGGAAGATCTCGTCGTTGAGGCGGCGGCTGACCAGCACCGACAGTTCGGCGATGGCGAGCTGCGTGTCGCCGACCAGGATGATCTCGGCTTGCCGCTCCTCGGCGCGGCGCGCCGCCTCGTTGCCGCTCTGCACGCTGACCACGCCGACCCAGATCGACACGCCCAGCGACAGCAGGGCCACGGCGCCGATCACGATGAGGCTGAGACGGATGCCCAGCCGGGGCATAAGAACGCTCATGGACATACCCTTTCCTGGATCGGCTCAACGGAACTTGCGGCGCGCGTCGTCGGAGCGCAGGTAGGCCAGCACCGCCTCGACCGCCGGCGACGGCGGCCCCTTGGTGACCACCGCCAGCGGGCGGCTGATGCGCTGGGTGGCGACGATCTTGATCTCAGCCGGTTCGTTCTCCCGCCTGACTTCGTCGAAGTATTGCTGAACGAAGCCCTCGGACACCGCGCCGATGCCACCGGGTGCGGCGGCGACCAGCACCATCTCCTTGCGCGTGGCGTAGACGACCTTGGCGTTGCGGACGTAGTCCACCTTCTTGCCCATCACCAGCTCCCACACCACCTCGCGGGTCGCCGATTCCGGGTGGCTGGTGATGACCTGGACCTTCCGGTCGGGGCCGCCGACCTCCTTCCAGTTCTTCACCGCGCCGGAATAGAGGTCGCGGAGCTGCTCCCAGGTGAGCTCGGTCACCGGGTTGGCGTGGTTGACCACGGGCACGATGATGTCCTGCGCCAGATCGTGCTGGATGTAGGCCCCCTCCTCCAGACCGAGGCTCTTGGTGAAGGACGCCAGCGGGCTGCTGATGATCGCCGCCGGCACCTCACCGGCGATCAGCCGCTTCAGGCCGTTGCCGCTGCCCACCCCTTCGACGCGGATCTCGTGGCCGGTCGCGTTGCGGATGTCCTCGGCTAGCGGTTCGAGGATGCGGCTCTGCACGGTGGTCGAGCCTGAGAAGAGGATGGTCTCGGCGGACGCCCCGGCCGCCGGGAGCAGCAGGAGCAGGACGCAGGCGAGGATCGGACGGATCATGGGAAGCCTCATGGCGGAAGCGCTGGTCGAAGGGCGGCAGCGCGGGTGCGCGGCGCCCGTTGGTCGATCTCAGGGGGCACGCTGATTTGTCCACGTGCGACTTTTCAGGCAGCAGAAGGGGCCCGGCGCCGGCCGAGCCCCCGTGAGCTGTGTCCTGTCACCCCTCGTGCCAGCCGGTGACCATCATGCGGAACAGGCTGGTCACCGTGTGGCCGGTCGTGCCGAGATAGATGTGCGCGACCATGAAGGCCACGATGACGAGGCCGACCAGGTAGTGCAGGACCGCCACCGGCAGCAAGCCGTCCATGCCGAACACGCTCTTCGGCGCGAACTCCGGCCAAAGAAACACCAGCCCGGTGACCAGCAGCAGCGGCATCAGGATGTACATCACGAACCAGTAGACGATCTGCTGGAGCGCGTTGAAGTTGGCTTCCGGCGTCGGCGGGTACGGGTGCGGCTCGCCGCGGAAGATGCCCCAGGCGTAGAAGCGCATCTGCCGCAGGCAGCGCGTCAGGAAGCCCTGCGGCTTCGGCACGTACTGCCACCAGTTGCCCGAGACGATGTTGGCGACCACGAAGAACACGTAGGCGGCGGTCAGCGCCAGCCCGGCGATGTTGTGGATCTGCGTCGCCAGCTCGAACGGCACCATCGGCAGGTTCGGGTCGGCGAAGTGCACGCTGGCCCCGGTGATCGTCAGGGTGATGATGAGGAGCGCGTTGGTCCAGTGCCAGATGCGGATCCACGGCGGCAGCAGGTAGATGCGATGGCTCATTGTTTCCTCCCGCGGCGGACGAGGGCCCCGAGGATGCGGATGGCGGCATGCCCGCCGACACCAGCGATGGTCAGCCCGATCAGGCCGAGCCCGAGCAGGTCCAGGTAGGTGTTGCGGGTGGCGCCGATGACATAGGCGTTGCCGAGCAGCGCGCTGTTGAGGAAGCCGGCCTGCTGCGCCTGCGTCTCGGCGGTGTAGCGGTACAGCCGGGTGCGCAGCGCCGTGTTCTGTGTGTGGCAGGTGACGCAGTTCCTCTCGGCCTTCTCCTTGTTCAGCACCTCGTGCGACACGGCGAGCTGTCGGGTGGTGGCCGGCGGGGTGTGGCACTCGATGCAGCGCACCGATTCCCAGTGCCGCTTGGCGTTGGGCAGCCACATGTGGATCGCGTCGATGTCAGGCCGCGCCTTCTTCGGCGTCAGCGTGCCGCCGAACTTGGCGAAGCGGACGTCGTTGTCGTGGCAGTCCAGGCACATGCCGTTGTCCTGGGCGACGATCTTCACCGGCTCGACCAGCTTCGCCGCGGTCTTGTAGACGTGCGGGTCATGGCAGGTGGAGCAGGTGAAGGCGTCCTTGAGGTTCTTCGAGTGGACGCTCTTCTCGACCTGCGCGTCGATGCGGAAGGTCAGCTGCGCGTGGCATTCGTCGCACTGCAGCGTCTCCGCCTTGGCGATCTTGGGTGCGTTGGCCGGGGGCGCACCGGCGGGAGGCGCACCGGCGGGAGCGGCATGCGGGTATTCGCGGTAGCCGCCGACGTGGCAGGTCTTGCAGGCCATGCCGGCATGGGCGGACGCGTCGTAGAGGCCGGGGTCGGTCAGCGCCTCTCCCAGCTTCGCCAGATCCATGTCCGGGCGCGGCGGTTTCTTCAGCGCCTCCTGCGTGTGGCAGCCCAGGCACTCGGCGTTCGACTTGGAGACCATCTCCACGGTTTCGGGATCCTTGGGCGCGGCTCCCTTCGTCTGCGCCGCCGCGGGCCAGGCCATCAGCGCGGCGGTGAGAAGGAACACGGCGACCCCGAGCGGGCGGCGGTGTGGACCTATGAACATCTTACCCCCTTCGGGACCGTTGCGGCCCCTTTGGTTCTCATGAGTGCGCTCAGCGCCGGGCGTCGGCCGCGGCCGCGATCACACTCCTCTTTCCCGAACCAGGGCATCGGGCGGTTGCCAGAGGAGAGAGCGGACGTACTCCCCGTCCTGGGCGACGATCTCGGCGGTCACCCGCGCCAGAGCCCCGTAGAAGGGCTCGCGCGTTTGCTCCGCCAACGCTTGGCAGTAGGTGGGCACCCAGGCCGACAGGTGACGCGTGAGGAAGGCCTCCTGCCGGTCCAGCGTGTCCTCGGCCATGCACAGCGCCGCCATGAAGCGCAACTCCTCGGCAAGGTGGTCGCACGGCCCCCAGGCGCCGTCGTACTCGTAGCCGGCCTCCAGGAAGGCGGTGGCGACGGCGACGGTGCTGTCGCCCATCATCTGCCCTTCGCGCCACAGCGCCTCGTAGGGCGGCGGCGGCCCGTAGCCCTCGCGCACGCCGCGGAACAGGCGGGTGTGCTCGGTGGCGAGCCGCAGCGTCAGCGCCTCCAGGTCGGACTCGCCGGCCAGCGCCTTCATGATCTCCCCGGCGGCGCCATCGTCGCCAGACAGGCGGTCGGCGGCGGCGGCCATTCCCGCGAGGAGGTCGGCCGTCGGCTGGCCGGCGTACAGCGTCGCCAGGAACAGGTAGGCCTCGCCGCGCGCCCGGCCCTGATCGAAGTCGGGCGCCGTCATTTCACCGGCACTCCGTAGAACGGCGACGCCAGCGCGCCTTCGCCGCGGTGGCAGCCCATGCAGGTGCCGCGGTCGACGGCGCCGGGATAGGCCACCAGCGGGAACTCCTCGCGGCGCAGGAACTGGATGTTCTCCGGGAACTTCACGCCGGCGTGGCAGGTCTCGCACTTGATGGCCATGTACTTGGTGTGCACGCGGTGGAAGCGGCCGCCGACCTCCAGCGTGTAGGTGTCGCCCAGCGGGATCTCGCCCTCGCGGATCTGATCGGCGAGGATGCCGGCGCCGACCGGCTTCTCCGAGGGTGCCGGGTCCGCCGCGAGGACCGGGGAGGCGGCGACGGCGACCAGCAGCAGGGCTGCGGACAGGATGGCCTTCATCACACTTCTCCCCCTTCGAGCACGTAGTAGACCTGAGGCTTGGTGCCGTATTCGCGCTTGAGCTGGGCCGCCTTCTTGGCGCCCACCGCCTTGGCGACGGTCGAGGTCGGGTCGTCCAGGTCGCCGAAGGCGCGCGCGTCCACCGGGCAGACGAGGTCGCAGGCCGGGGTGTACTGGGGATCCTTGCCGATGCGGTCGGTCTTGCCGTCCTGTACCGCCTTCTCCAGCTTGTGCCAGCAGAAGGTGCACTTCTCCGCCGTGCGGGCCTTCTTGCGGTGCGTCCAGTGCCGGTCCTCCGGGGCGATCGCCTCCATCGGGCTCGGTGCCTGGCCGGGGTAGAGCGGGGCCAGCTTCTCGTTGATCTGCGGCACGCCGTAGGGGCAGACCGCGGCGCAGTAGCCGCAGCCGGTGCACTTGTCGTAATCGACGAGCACGACGCCCAGCTCGTTCTTGGTGATCGCCTTGAAGCCGGCCTTGTCGCAGGCCACCTTGCAGGCGGGGTTCTCGCAGTGCATGCAGTTCATCGTCACGAAGGTGCGATGGACGTTCGGGTACGCCCCGCCTTCGGACTCGATCATCACGTTCCAGGGTGCGCCGGGCGTGAAATGGTTCTCGACCGCGCAGGCCGCGACGCAGGAGCGACAACCCATGCACCGCGTGGTATCGATGACACGTACCAGCTTCATGACAGTCGCTCCTTAGGCCTGGGCCTTGTAAATCTTGCACTTGGTGTCGTTGTACGAGTTCATGCCCGACACGCGGTCGGGATGCAGCTCGATGACACGGTTCACGTCGATGCCCTTGCGGGCGTACTCCGGCCAGCCGGCGATCGAGTGGCCGTAGTGGTAGGAGACGCCGACGGTGTCGGGGCGGATGCCCTCGGTCAGCTTGCACTTGCCGGACACCTTGCCGATCCGCGTCTCGATCACCACCAAGTCCTGGTCCTTCAGGCCCAGCTTGGCGCCGGTGGTGGCGTTGATGAGGACGTGGTTCTCGTTGGTGTCCTTGCCGATGGCGAAGTTCAGGATCGGGTTGGTGTTGCTGCACGCCGACTGGTTGCGGTACATGCGCTTGAAGGTAATCAGGTAGAAGGGCAGGTCCGCGGCCTCGCGGTGCGGCGTCGGGAAGGCATGCTCCTTCAGCGGGATCGGCGAGTAGGCAATCTTGTACTGCGCCACGTCGATGTTCTTGATGCCTTCCTTCTCGACGGTCTTCTTCACCTTCTCCAGGGTGTGGACCATGGAGTCGGCGTAGAATTGCATCTTCGGCTTGCCGGGGCCCCTGAATTTCTCCTCGACACCCTTGCCGTAGACATCGACCGGGGCGAGCTTGGTCGCGACGAAGCCTTCCTTCAGCGCGATGTCGAACGGCTTGCCCTTGGTGGCGTTGGCCCAGAGGACCTCGACCGACTCCCGCGCCGTGTAGTCGCGGCCCTTCTCGAACTTGTGCTCCTTCAGCTTCCAGGCGTCGTTGATGGCATCGACGTAGGCGTCGAGCATCCCCAGGCGCTTGGCCAGCTCCCACAGGATGGTGAAGCCGTCGTGCTGGAGGTTGTAGGCGTTGACCACCGGCCGGCGGATCGCCGTGTTCTTCGCGTGCGGATTGGAGCGGGTCGGCGCGTAGTGCCAGGATTCCAGGTACGAGAGGTCGGGCAGCACGATGTCCGACATCCACGCCGTTTCACTCATGTGCACTTCGATGGTGACGTTGAACGTCTTCTCCATCGAGCGGAACTGGGTGGCGGTGTCGGAGGTCGAGACCGGCCGGTTGGTGGCGTAGAAGATCTGCATCTCCGGCTCGTACTGGAGGCCGTAGGCCTTCGGGTCGAGCACGGTCAGCGCCACCTGCTGGCAGACGTCGTGATGGCCGTTGGGGAAGTAGACGCTCTTGGCGAGGTCGACCCGCTTGGGCGGGTACTCGCACTTGGAGGGTCCCATGTAGTCCGGGTTGCGGTAGGCGGCGCTCAGCTTGATGCCGCCGACGGCGTCGGGGATGCCCAGCATCATCTGCAGCATCAGCGCCGAGCGCCAGGTCTGGACGCCGAACTCCTTGGCGGTCATGCCGCGCCAGGTGTGGATGGCGACCGGGCGGTAGCGGTGGGAGTAGTCGCCGACCTTCGTGGTGGTGCCGATGCGTGCGGCGCGGCCGATCTGCGCGGCCAGCGCGCGGATGGTGTCGGCGGGAACGTCGGCGATCTCCGCCGCCGCCTCCGGCGTCATGTCCTTCAGGCTGTCGGCGTAGACGTCGAAGGCGGTGCGCACCGGCTTGCTGTCCACCGTGTAGCTGCCGCGCAGCGCCGGGACGACGCCCTCGGCCAGCGGCTTGGCGGAATTGCTGACGGTGTCCCAGACCAGCGGCTGCTCGCCGTCGCGCAGCACCTTGCCGTCGGCGCCGACCAGTTGCGGCGCGTTGGTGTAGGTGGTGAGGAACGGCGCATCGACGTGCCCGGACTCGATCAGCAGGCGGGTGATGGCCATGACCAGGACGATGTCCTTGCCCGGCCGCACGGGGATCCACTGGTCTGCCTTGGCGCCGACGTGCGACAGGCGCGGCTCGATCACCACCACCTTCATGCCGCGTTCCTTGGCGTCGGTAACGGCGTGGTCCAGCCAGCGGGCGTACTGCTCGGCCTCGAAGTAGTTGGCGCCGAAGACGACGAACAGGTCGCAGTGTTCGATGTCCGGCAGGTAGCCGTGATAGCCCCAGGTGATGTCATCGGCGACGTGGCGGGCCGATTCACAGGTGGTGGTGCGGTGGATGACGTTGGGCGTGCCGAACGCCTTGGCGAACGCCTTCGGGAAGCTGTCGCCGATCAGGTACTTGCCGTGGCCGTGCTGCCAGATCAGCTTGGCCGGCTTCTCCTTCCTGATCTTGGCGAGCTTGTCGCTGATCGTCTGGAAGGCCTCCTCCCAGGTGATCTCGACCCAGCCGGGATCCTGGTCGACGCCCTTGAGCGGATTGGTGCGCTTCATCGGCACCTTGACCCGGTAGGGGTTGTAGGCGGTGAAGCCGCCCGCCACGCCCTTGGGGCAGATGCCGTGATTGTAGACGTCGCGCCGTGCGCGGTCGGGCTGGATCGAGCGGATGACGCCGCCGACCTTCTGCACCTCGATGCCGCAGAAGTTGACGCAGTGGACGCAGGTCGATTTCACGACCTCTTCGGCCAGCTTTCTCGCGCCGGGGGTCAACGCCACATTGGCGAAGGCGGGGAGCGCGCCGGACGTCGCGGCGAGCGCGGCGAGCGAGCTGATTCCCTGAAGAAAGTTTCGACGTGTGGTTAGCATTTCCCGGTGCCTCCATGCTGGGACCACCTGGAACGGTCAGCGGGCTAGCGAGGCGGCGTGAGGAATAGGCTAATCGACAGCCGCCGCTATGTCTCTTGGCCGATCGCGGGTAAGAAAACCCTAGGCCTCTTGTCATTAATCGGCCATTGATTCACCTCACCCTGCGAATGTCAAAAATGGGACAACCTGTGAGAGAGCGCGTAGCATGAATTCGCGAAAGGTTTGCAGGGCAATCTTTATTAGCGATACCTAATTCCCAGGATGAAGAAATCGGCTCTTGAGCGCGTCGATTTGACGCAGATATCCAGCTAAAGTCCTGAATGCTTATAAAATATTGGCATGTAGCGTGAATCGGGGCTCTGTTGCAGCATTTGCGGCGCGGCGTAGATCGCGTAGAACCTTGACCGGAGTGGCGGCTGGGGCGACACGGTGATGCATTCCAAGAAGACCCCGTTCAAGGGGCGGCAGTTTACGGCGGAGGT
>Ga0196970_1001260_pt1 | contig 18356 bp, 18 predicted proteins | sample S1v_513CmetaG_FD_148672 | JGI IMG/M metagenome (GOLD analysis project Ga0196970, IMG submission 148672) | Soil microbial communities from Anza Borrego desert, Southern California, United States - S1+v_5-13C | ecosystem: Environmental > Terrestrial > Soil > Desert | place: USA: California...
GCTGCTATACGACAAATGGGATAAATCCCCCAAAGGGGGATTCCCATGTCGTATAGCAGCTACGCGCCTCCGGCGCGTCTATCTACCACTCCAATTTACCGTCAAAAACACAAAACACCCTCATCTCACAATTATCGCCACCCCATCCCCTTTCCCTCCAACCAGGTGTTATCCACCCCAATCGGCACTATAACACCTTTTTCCAAATAATCATGTGATATGGGTGATTTTCACGAAAAATATCACTTGATTATTCACGCTATAATACCTTTTGATGGGATATATACACATATCCCATCAATCCGAACGCACCATATTATAAAAATATTAATTAAATATATAAAATAAAAAAATTTTCATAACTATTAGTATATACTATGAATACCCAGAAGAAAAATTCGTATAACCGAGCTAAGGTTCTAATCCAATCCCTTAAACTTAAGCCGGAGAATTACGCCAAATGGATTGGTTCCACCGCAGAGTATTGGAATAACGTTGTTAAACGATTAGAACGACGCAATAACAAACGTAATGAATTATTCAACGAACTAAAACAACTTTCCAAGTATACACCCATTAAGATTACCAAAACATTAAACCCAAGTGATAAACCACTTTCATTTTGGAGTAATAAGCTTAACCAATATGTTAATAAAATTAATCTAATCCAACTAAGCGAACAGATGGGGCCACAAGAAGCTTTGAACTTTACAGTGTCTTATCGTGATTATTTAGATAATGAGAGAATTAAGAATCAAGTCAGTTCTTTATTTAGTGATTTAGTAAATAAAAAGGATAAATATGTTATCAAAGCCACATTTAAAGATTCCAGTAAATCAACTTTATATACAACCATCACACAGAATAATGTGAGTTCTATCATATCTAACTTTGATAAATACCTATCAGATTCAGGTTCATGGGCCAGAGATTCATATGGTGTTGTAGAATACGACCCTATAGATTCATTTGACGGCCTATATATTGACACATTAACAACCACACATGCTATTAACAATCGTGATGGAGCCTTCTTTCCTTATATTAACACAACAAATATTGATTTATCTAAATATCAGATTTACAATCAAGAACAAGCCCTAGATGATGAAATTGTCAATAACCGAGAACATTGTTTATTACACGCGCTTAAAATCTATAATATTGATGAAGCCACAATTAACGCTATTAAAACAGCTTATAAAGAAAATCATTCCATTAGTAAAAAAGATTTAAGAACAATAGCCACTATTATCGGCCACGACATCCACATTCATTCTTATCGTTCCACAGGTGAGCGTTTAAATAATATATTAATAAAATATGAAGCCAAGAATAAGAAATCCAATATTATCATTCAACTAGCCCTTTATTTAAACCATTATTTTGTATATGAAGAGAAAACAGCTTATTCAGGTTTTTCTATCAAGAATTATGAAGAAGTCAAAGATAAACCAGATTATCACAATATTATTGAACGTAATGGTAAATATTACAAGAAAAGTGAGACTAAACATAAGATAAGTTCACTATTAATGATTCACACATTACATGAACAAGGTTTATTCAAAGAGTTTGACATGTCTAAATTCCACGAATCGTCCAACATTTACAAGCCCAATGATAAAATCTATTTAGATAACATTGATAATGAATCCCAACCATTTGATGTTAATAAGAAAACCAAACAGAAGAAAAATATATTTTACGCCGATTGTGAATCTTTCGTTAATGGAGATTATCACGAACTATATCTATTAGGCGTAGTGTCCAGTAAAGATGATGAAGTTCTAATTCTAAACGCTTTATCCAACAATGAATATGACCCCAAGTTTATTATCAACAAGTTCTTAAATAAGATTACCAATAATGGTAAAGAAGACGCTATTTGTTATTTTCATAATCTTAAATACGATTATCACGTCCTAGAACCATTTATTAATATCATTGACAGATGTGAAAAAGATGGTATGTATTACAGTATCACACTTAAATTTAAATCCAAACAAGTTGAACTAAGAGATTCATACAAACTAATCGCCAAAAGCTTATCCAAGTTCCAAGAGACTTTTAACTTACCAAAAGAATTCAATAAGAAAGAAGCTATCGCTTACAAATATTATACCAAAGATAACAATAATATCAGAATCAAAACATCTAAATATATGAAATACTTACCAACATATGAACATGAAATATTCATTAACGAAGTCCAAAATTGTGAATCTTATGATAAGAAGACCAATACATTTAATCCAACATATTATTACAGTAAATATCTTAAATTTGATTGTCTAGTTCTTAAGAAAGGATTAGAAGCTTTTAATGAGAATATCAAGACTATTACAAGAGAAATTAACCCAGATAATGAATTATCTATTTTTGATTTTCTTACTATTAGTTCTTTATCAGATTACTTTATGTGTATTAACAAAGCTTATGAAGGAGTATATGAGAATAATGCCAACATTCGTGATTACATATCCAGAGCCACATACGGCGGTCGCGTCCACGTCAATGAGAAATATATCAAGAAAACTTTAACAGGTAAATTAGTCGCTTTAGACGGCGTGTCTTTATATCCAAGCGCTATTCAACGTCTTTGTCGTGAAATTGGAATCCCAACAGGGGCCCCAAAGAGAATGACCAATACTAATAATTGGAATAAATACATCTATTCTATCATGACGGTTAAGATTACCAAGATTAATAAACATCAACAAATGCCTATGATGACACATAAGAGTGAAGGAATTACTAAGTATTCTAACGAAGTTCCCAAAGAACCAGTTATCATTGATTCTATCACACTAGAAGATTACATTAATTTTCACCAAATTGAATATGAAATCCTAGATGGTATTTATTGGAACGATTCTACTAATAAGAATATGGGTCATTTGATTAACCAACTTTATCAAGCCCGTCTTAAATACAAGAAGGTTGACAACGATGCTATGAGTGAAACAATTAAGCTTATGATGAATAGCGCTTATGGTAAAACAAACATGAAGAAAACCAATGTTAAGAAACTTTACAAATCCAATTCAAAGAAAGTATTTGAGAATGGTAAATGGATAACCAAAATAACAAATGAAGCCCTTAACTTTAACTATAACAACTTTAACACAATCAAACATTACACACCATTGGATAGAAATGAAAACGGAGAAGAAGACATCCTAGGTAAATATGAGATTACACAATTATGCGCCGATTATTCTTACAACAGAGGCCATGTTGCTTGTATGATTCTTAGTATGAGTAAGAGAATCATGAATGAAATATTTAACGTAGCTAATGATTTGAATATCCCAATTTATTACACCGATACAGACAGTATGCATCTAGACCAAGAGAATGTCCCCGTCATTGTGAAAGAGTATAACAAGAGATACAATAAACAATTAGAAGGAGATGAACTAGAACAATTCCATCCAGATTTATCTATTAAGAAGAACAAAGTTAAATACGTAGCTTACGCCATTAAATCTATTTTCTTAGGTAAGAAATCATACATTGATGTATTAGAAGCTATTGATAATCAGGGTAATAAAGTTCACCACGAACATGTAAGAATGAAGGGAATCACCGAAGCAGGATTATTACACATGAAGAAGAAATATGGTTCATTATTGAATTTATACGAAGACCTATCAACAGGTAAAACAGTTAAAATAACACTTAACCCATACGACCAAGAAACTAATAGTGAGAAAGTAATGTTTGAATATAAGAATAGACACGTTGGAACAAGACAACAAGAATTCACTAGGGAAGTAAGGTTTTAAATTCTAATTATTATAAAAATATATAAATTAATTATATAGAAGAAAATGTTTTCAAAGAGTAAAATCAAGAAGAATGTTGTAAGCCGCGAAGTAGTAAAGGCTAAAGCACCAAGAAGTGAAAAGCTTATTGAAGCCCAGAAGAGATATTATCAGAAGAACAGAGATTATATCAACGAACAGAACAAAGCTTATTATCACCAACAGCGCAAATCCAAAGTAAAGCAATTGGAATATGAAAATGAACAGCTTAAAGCACAAATAAAAGAATTACAAGAGAAGCTAGATATTGAAATCAAACTAAACAAAGAATTCTTATCAATTGAAAGGAACATGAGGCCAATTAATATTGAAGATTAATTAATAATGATTGTTAGAGTTATTTATAATGTAATATATTATATTACATTATAAATAATGACCAGAATAGTAGGAACTAAGAAGATAGCACCGGCTAAGAATCTAGAAGAAGCGCCAGTTGTTCAGGTTAAAGACTTATATCAAGTCCGTGAAGCTAGTCGTGAAGCCAAAGGAGCAGGTCTTAAGACAGATAGATTTACTTACAAAGCCAAACAAATCATTGAATCTAAAGGTGATAAACCTATTGTAAGCGCAACTATTATCAGAACGCCTATTACAACTATGTGGAATAAACTATTCAATGTTCTAACAAAAGGAGAATTCCAGAAGCGTCTAGATAAAACCCCTTATGATAATCTATTCCATTTACGTCTTGATGTTAAACTTAACGATTCATCAGTAGTAGGTCTAGAAAAGAATGAAGTTATTACTATTACAACTAACCCTAAAACAGATAGGTCAGCAGAGTTTAAAAATAACATTCAAGTTCCAGCCGGTTTGACTATTAAAGAATTACTTAAGAATACACAGAAGTTTATGGGTTCTAAGTTCTTTTTATACAGCGCAGCTAATAACAATTGTCAAGACTTTATTAAAGCAGTTTTACTAGCTAATGGTATTGGTGATAGAGAAGATGTTGAATTCGTTAAACAAGATACCAAAACATTGTTCAAGAATCAGTCATTCTTACGTAAGTTTTCTAATACAGCAACAGACGCAGGAGCATTCTTTAGGATGATGTCAGATAGTCTAGACTTTAAAGGAAGGAAGAAGGTTAAAGAGATGAAGAAGAAAAAATCTAAAGATAAGGCAGAATACACAGAATTAGTTGACGAACCAGAAGAAGATGATGAAGAGCCTTTAATTGAACCAGAACAAGATTATCCAGAACAAGAATATAAAGAGGAAATACTAGGAGGGATGTTGAGTGATATGAACCTAGAAGCTAAGATTAGAGGAATTCTAATTGGTATTATTCAAGATGGTGGTAAGGAGAAATGGGATGGTGATTTGAAAGCAACAGTAAAGCGTAAATATCCAGCTAAAGCTAGAGTAAAGAAGGGAACTAAAGAAGCCCATGAACTAATGACAGATGTTAGAAAGAGCAAGAAAGTAATAATTGATATCCCAGAATCACCTAAAGCTAAATCTAAGCCTAAAATCAAAGTAAGTGATAAGAAAAAGTTATTGACTTCTAGACCAGCTAAGGGTAGTCAAGAAGCTAAAGCTAAAATGGCTTTACTAAGGACAATGAGAAAAACAAATCGTTGATTTGTTGTTCATATTAATTAATTAATGAGAAAGTCTAAAATCTAAAGCTTAAAAGTAATTAAGAAAACCGTTTCTAAACATACATTCAGGCGGTGCATTCACATTAATAATAAATGTTCCAAATTTCTTATTAGTGGATATTTCATACATTTCAATCAACGTCTTCATATCAACGCCTAAAGTGAATTCACTTAGAATCAGTTTAATATCACGCTTACCGCTTAATTTCAATATGACTATGTAATTACAATTAATACGGATGTTCTTAGGGATTGTGTAATAAGATTGTGATAAGAAAATAACACTAACATTTAATTTACGCGCCCTAATATAATATTCAGTAATTGGTCTAAGATTCTTTTCTAACACTAAATCATCAAATACGACCAAATGATTTTCATTCTTATTGAATTCATCTAGATTGGGTATAGTTTCCATTCCTTCAGTAATTTTAATATCCGGCGACATTCGTTCCAGATAATTATACAAAGGTTCATCTTTATTACGTGTAATGATATGGATATCACTAAATGTTCCTTCTTCATCTTCCAGTTCATAACCCATACGTTTCATTTCTTGTTCTAGCTTAGTCAATTTCTTCTTCTTTCTAACTTTAGAGAATAGAGCTATTAGATTAACAACAAAGTTTGTCTTACCAGAACCACTAGGCGCTACAACAATCATTCTAAATGGTATGTCAATATTGTGTAAGTCATAGTTGGGATTATGAACTTTATTACACAAGTCTTTTGGTATTAAGTCATAAAAGTTAATCATGATTTATATTAATAATTTAGATATTAATTATCCCTATTAGTAATATAAACATGGCTTCATACCCACCACCAACAGAGTTTTTACCCATATATTCGTCTAGTTCTTTCTTTCAAGACACACAAGCTTTAACATATCAAGACGCCGTCAAATACTTTCTTAGATATCCCCAAGCACAGGGAACCCAAACATTGTTAAACACTAACATTGTTGGAGACGCAGTATTATCAGGAAATGTATTCTTTGATGACCTTAAAAATACACAATTCTTAGGAACAGACAGTGATGGTAAACTAATAGCACAAACCAGCGGTATTCTATGGGAAGAAATAGGAAATGATATTCACAATCTTAATCTAGGTGATGTAATTATTGACAGCAACGCTATTATCGCTAATAATCTAGAAGTAGGTAATGACGCAATAGTCAACGGAAATCTAGATGTTGTAGGTAATTTATATGTGTCCGGAACAGAAACTATCATTAACACAGAAACTATTAATCTAGAAGACAATTTGATTAGAATTAATTATGGTCAAACAGGAATCCCGCCACCTAGTTTAAAGAGTGGAATAGAAGTAGAACGTGGAGACTTAGAGAACTATCTATTTGTATTTGATGAATCAACAGACTTATTCAAAGTAGGTGAAGGAGTAGCAGGTTTACAAGCAGTAGCAACCCGCGATGACACGATGACAGCTAACATGATACCATATTGGAATGGAACAGATAATAAGTTTACAAGTTCAACTATTGATAATACAACATTGGGTTATTTGAGTGGAGCAACAAGTAATATCCAATCCCAAATAAATAATCTAACATCAATTAAAGTAGGTAAGACAGGCACGAGCACAATCACAGGTTCTTTAATATTATCAGGTTCAGGAACTTTGACTAATAATAACTTTACAGCCGACCAAATGTTGAGTTGTGATTCTAGTAAACAAGTAGTAAGTAGTGGAGTCCCAACTAGTTATATGACCGGTTTAACAGGTAATATTCAAGACCAATTGGATTCTAAAGCACCTATACCAACATTAGACCCAGATATTGTTGTAATAACAGACGCTAGTGGTGATTTATCTAGTTCAAGCGTGTCAGCAACAACATTGGGTTATTTAGACGCGACCAGTTCAGTTCAAACACAGATAGACAGTAAATATGATAAAACAGGAGGAACTATATCAGGTAATGTAAATATTATTACAGATAGCACACCAGTTCTATTTATGAGAGATTCAGACTTTTGGAGAGCACGTATTCAACTAGGTCAATCAGGAGTTTATTTACAACGTAATGGAACAGATATTGAATTTAACCATCATACAGACGCATCATGTTTATACAAATGGAAATTCGCAGAATCGGAGAAAATGAGTTTAGACGCAACAGGAGATTTAACAGTAGCGGGAACTATAGTAGGAAACGCTTTATCAGTAGATACTTTGAATATTACTAGTGGAACACCGGACAAAGCCGTTATAACAGACGGAAGTGGGAATTTAATTACTTCTTCAACATCGGCGACACAAATTGGATATTTAGATAGCTTAACATCAAATGTTCAAGACCAAATAGATGGTAAAGTAAGTAAAAGTGGTGATACTATGACAGGTGATTTAATTATTGAAAACGCAACCCCGGAACTAACTTTGAGAACAGCGGGTCTAGCAGGTGGTAAAATATCATTTGGAATAGGAAGTTCAACAGCTATTGAAAAGGTTGGATTAGATTTAGAAGTTAAGACATCAAGTAATGTGGGTAATATTAAACTTTTAACAAGACCAGATGGTGAAGTAAATTTTATTGAAAGAATGAGAGTGAAATATGATGGAAATGTAGGAATTGGTGAAGATGACCCGCAAGCACTATTACATGTTGGTTCGGGCGGATATCTTAGAATAGATAATTTAACAAATGGAGGACGCGTGTTGGGAACAACAACTAACAAAGATGTGATAAGTTCAAGTGTGTCAATGACAACATTGGGTTATTTAGACGCAACCAGTTCAGTTCAAACCCAATTAGATAATCTTGACGCTAACAAACAAGACAAAGTAGCAGGTGTAGATGATACAGAAATCGGCTATTTGAATGGTGTGTCAAGTAATATCCAAGGACAAATTAATGGTCTATTATTATCTGAATCATATAAACCAGATGTGTATACAGGGGCAGCCGCTATAGCAAATCCTAAGATTGTTTACGGTCAAGTAAGGAGTAGAGGTTCAACAGCAACTTACACAGTAAATTTTCCATCAGGTTTTGAATACACAAGTGGTGATTCATATTCAGTGTCAGTTTCTATATATAGTTCATCAACAGCAGAGAGACGTGTAGCACATGTATTAAACAAAACAACAACTAGCTTTCAGGTTAATACGATAGGAGCGGGTGTAAGTAATGATGATTTTGATTGGATGACAGTTGGGTATTAAATAATAAATCCATCGGATTAATTATTAATTAAACAATAGTTAATAGATATGATAATGATATCTATTAATAGAATAAATGATATAAATATCATTTTATAACCAGTTGGATAGTCATATTAGGGTCCCGGATATCAATAGGATTAAAGTCAATACCCGTTAGAGATATTCTAAATTCACTATACGAACCATCAATTAAATCAGCCCAAAGCAATTCAGGAGGGCTTTCACTAATTTGTTCACCAAATCCAACATCAGGAGTGATAGTGTAAATAATACCAGCATTGTTTTGAACCAGGTTATTACTAATATTGGTCATTTGAATGAATAGACTAGAATTGGGTTGAACATCAGGAGCAACGGTAGACAGATAAGAAATAGTTCCAGCACCATCTTTTGAAATAATAGTAGAACCAGCAGGAGGAGTATAAGAATCATTCACATTAGCATCACTAACAAAAGAACTAGAAAATCCAATAATATCACAGAAATCAGCAGGAGTTGTAATAACACTATTTTGTGGGTCAACAGGCCATCCAGGGAAGTTAGAAGGAACAGTAGCACCAGAAGGGAGAGCATTAGGAACTAGATATGTATTAAGTTGAACGGCATAACGGGTAGCATTAACAATAAATTCAAATGGATAAACGTATTGACTAGAATTGAGAATCCAATAAGTCCCATTATTAATCATTTCATATTGAAGATATTCATTGATTTGAGAGACTTGATATAAACCATCAGGAATTGTGATGTCATAAGTATCGGTTTGGTCAGTCCCAGCATTGTCCCATGTCCATGTGTATGACAAAGTATTATTACCCAAAGCCGCCGAAATGTTGAACCATGAATAATATAGTGATATACGCGCTATAGCTATGGAATTACCCTTGAATTGAACCGTTGACGGAAATGTGTATACTAGTTGGTTATTACCGTTATTTTCATTAACTAAGTTAGCTCTAGTAAAAGTTAAAGTTCGCATTATTTATAATATATCACATTATAAATAATTCTAATACTAATAACCTAAATCGTTATGTTGACGATTTAGATTGATAAGTGATTTTCACTTAATAACCTAGTTATTAGAATAACAAATAGTTTATTAAAAGTATTCTCAGAATACTTTTAATAACCTAATTATTCTTGAATAATTGGATTGATAAACATTAACAATGTTTAATAACCTAGTCTAGTTAAATTATTAACAATAGCGTTAGACTCTTGTCTAGTAATCATACCACTATCAGCCATCTTAACTAACATACCCTTGAATTTTTTAACTAGTTGTTCATTATCATTACCAGCCATGATTTGACCTTTCAGAATCATGAACTCATTGTATTCACGCTCTTCTCTTGATTTATCTGGTGTTGGAACATTAAATCTATCTAGGATGTTAGCTTTCTTAGCAACTTTATGTAAATACTCTTGTTCGTCTTTAGTAAGCCTATTCAACATATCGTAAGATGGATTCTCATTCTTAATCATTTTATCAATTACTTTTGTAAAGTTATCACTTACTCTAACAGATGAAAAGCCCGACGCTCCGGCTCCAGATTTAGTCTTAAGTGAAAATACGTTGTCATTGATTAGTTTATGATGATTAATAAAGTATTTACCTAGACTTACATATCTAGGTGTTGGTTTCACTCCTAGTGTTTGGTCAATGTCTTCGTCTCTAATCTTTTCGTATCTAATTCTTTCATTATCCATTCCCCTACCCCTAATACTAACTTTGTATCGTCCCGGGATTTGTGCTGTTTTACGAATGGGTTCTCGTTTCCTCATACCGCTACCTTCAACTGGTGTAATAGCTGGTTGAATATCTGACATTCTCCACGCGTCTCTCATTTGTTCCATAATATCTTTAATATGATTATTAGATAACCATGTGTTTAATGCTTTTCTATCCCTAAAACTATTAGGTGAAAATAGTGAATAAATACTTGATGAAAATAATACTGGGTCTCTTCCTTCTTTTCGTGCTTTTTCGGTTTCACGTTTATTTCTATTTTCTTCATCTTTAAGTCTATTAACCGCGTATCCAACAAAACTAATCAAATCATGAAAATTGTCTGATGTTGTAAAATTTGATTCAAATCTAGCTAATAAATCCCAAAATGCCTGCGACGCTGTTCTCAATAAATCATTACCAATAGATAATAGATTATATCTTTCTATCACTTCTTTAGTTAGTGCCAAATAATTTAAAACGTTCAATACCTCGGTTGTTTCTTTTAAATCACTCCATTTCATTGGTTTCCATCCTTCAACCATTTGAATACTCCCCTTAATTTTAGTAATATCTAAAGCTGCGTTATATTTTTCAACTTCGGATTTAAGCTCATCCATTTTTCTACCCATTTCAACAAAGTCTCCTCTATTAATCGTTTCTAGAATACTATTAAATCTAGCGTCAAATCCTTTAACAAATTCTTCAATATTTGGTAATGCTCTAAGTTTTTCAACAATTTCATTCAATTCTGGTGTGCTTATAGTTGACACATCTTGTCCAATCTTACTTAGTTGTTCTTCAAATCTACCCATACTCTCATTGTATTCCATCATTGTTTGTTTTAATTCATTCATTTGTTCTGTAATTAAACCTTCCATTTGTTCTTTAATAACTTCAATTTGACGTATAGCGCGTGCGTCATTACGTTCTTCTGCTGCTATCATTTGGTCATGTAAATCTTCTAGAATTCCTATTTTAGAATCTTCAACGGCGGCGATTACGTTATTAATATTTCTTATCATGTTATCAATATCTGCTTGTTGGGGTAATCTAGTAATCAATCCCTCAATACGGTCTAACAAGCCTTTATTAGAACCAAAGTCAACACCATGTGCCGCGTCATAAGTCTCACGATATTCTCTAAGATAAGTCAAAAATTCTGGTGCTAGAATACCATACTGATATCTAGGCTTAACCGTTTTAATAATCTCTGGTAAGTGTTGGGCTAGGAATACTAGTTCTCCATCATCACGAATACCATTTATGATTTCTTGTGCTTCATTACCATCTGTTAGGCTCATCAATCCTTTTCTAATATCTTGTTTAAGTTTAAGACTGTCTTGTAATTTCTCACGAATTGTTCTATTATCTTCAATAGGGGCTGGTGTATAACCTGTTCTAGCTCCTATATCTGTTGCGTTAAGTATTTTATTAGTATTATCAATCTGTAAATCTAGATTGTTCATGAACTGACGATAATACATATCATAGTCGCCCGGTTTCTTAAGTGGAATCATAATTGCTATAATTAAAATAGATAAAATATTCAAATAAATGGTAATAATTATTTGAATTATAAACGTTGATTTTAAATCATTGTAATAATATTGGATTAAACTTGGATATAATCTGGCTTAGAATCAAACTCTGGCTGCGATTCAATATGTTCTTCTGGAATACCTGCTAGTCTATTAATAGGTAAGTCTTTAGGGTCTTGTCTGAAAACATCTTCAACAATATCTTGGGTGATATCAACGATTTCATCAAAAGGTAATTTCATATACTCATTGATTGATTCTAGATAACGTCTCTGTTGGAATTTAGACAATGTTCTGAAAGGTGTTAGTGGGTCTTTACCAATATCAACCATTGCTAGAAGCTTAATCCTGAAAACCTTTTCTTTTGTCTGGTAATATTCATTCTCGCCTACTTCTAGCTTTTCACCATCCCGTTCAATATAATATTTAGTCATTGTTTATAATATATCAATAGATATTATAATAAGATGGGTAAATATTATGGTTTTCACAAGAATGGTAGGACGATTAAGAAAAGGACAACCCTAGGTGGTGCTATTTTACTTAATGACCCTGACCATGTAGTATTTGGTGAAGTTGATTATAGTCGTGGCCCTAGCGCTAGTCAACTTAGTTCTTATATTGATAACACAATGATGGATGCTAGTATGAATCATGTTAGTGGTCAACTGACTATGTCTGGTCGTGGAAATGGATTGGATGAAGTTATTAAGAAGTTGGGTAAGATGAGGATTAAGAAGTCTAAGAATATAACTTTTGATTTTTAGTATAATAAATCACGCTTTAAAATTATTTTATACTATTTGATTATAAATAGTATAAACACGATGAGTGGAGACGATTTGGTTCTAAGACTGTCTGATGAAACAACTGCTGACCCGACAATTTTTGTCAAGAAAGATTGGGTGTGGCTAAATGATACTTCCCAAGGTAATTACAATGGTAATCAATCCGTTATTGATACATCCCAACTGGCTAATAGTAATAAGTTCTTAAACTATAAAGAGGCTTATCTGACTATCCCGATGCTTTTGACTATGGCTACAACCGCTGCTGACGCTGGTGTTATGCCTGCTAATTTAGATTATGCTATTGGTTTGAAAAACTGGTTTGGTCAAATTATTCATAGTATTATGGTTAGTTATAATTCTACTACTATTGTTCAAGCTCAACCGTGGATTAACTTCTGGAATCACTTCAAACTAATGACAACACTGTCATGGAATGATGTTGCTGTGATGGGTCCAACTATTGGATTTTATCCTGATGATTCTTTGACTTTTGAATATTATTCTACGGCTGCTGCGGCTGGTCATGGTGTGTGTAATAATAGTAATTCACCTGATACCGCTAGTGATATTATTACTAGTGATATTGCTTCTATTAATAATTTTAAAAGTGGTGGTGGTAATAAAGGTTTTCTAACAAGACAAACTTATATCAATTATAGACCAACTGGCGTGCCTGGTGCTGGAACTTATGCCGCTTTACAAACTGAAAATGCTACAAGGGAATTGTGGCGTTCTTATGCTTTTAATTCTATTTCATCAACTGGTCAACCTGGTGTTCATCAAATTGCGATTACTGGTGTTGTTTATCTTAAACATCTTCATTCGTTCTTTGAAATGGTCCCTCTATTGAAAGGTGCTCTGCTTCAAATCACGCTTCAATTGAATAATACTTCTGTTGATATTAATGCTCATTCTGATGCTACGCCTGACCCTGATGCTACTTCTATTACCGGGGTGTCAAACGGTTTTGGTGGAACATGTCCATTTATGCTTGCTTCTAGGGCTACCGATAATGGAGCGGAAGATATGAATGGTTCTAATGCTAACCATACAGTTAAAATGAATTTGTCTGTTGGTAATGTATGTCTTAATAATACTATGGTTTCTATTACTGGTGTTCAATCTGGCCCATTGGGTAATCAAATCATGCTCCATGTTCCGGCTTATACCTTTGAATCTACTTCTCTCAAAGCTTATCTTGAAAGACCTGTTAAAGATGTTGACTATACTGATGTGTTTATCAAACAAACTGAATCCGTTAATGCTGGACAAAGCTTTAATATTTTGATTAATAATGGTATTGCTGATATGAAATCTGTATTAGTTATTCCATTTATTAGACCCGATAGTGGTGGATTTAATTATGCTCAATTCCAAAGCCCATTTGATACAGCTCCTGCGACAACTGCTCCTCTATGTCAAATTGCTAATTTCAATGTGTTGATTTCGGGTCAACCTATCTTTGACCTACAACAACAATATACATTCCAAGAATTCTGTAATCAACTTTATGGTGCCCGTTCTGTTAATAGTGGTTTGACTGACGGATTAAGTTCTTCCCTTCTTAACTACATGGACTTCCAATATATGTATAGTTATTACTATGCTGATTTGAGTCGTATGCCTATTGAGGATAAACAAATCGCCCGTTCTATTGCTATTACTGGAACCAATAAGAGTGGTAAAACACTGGACCTTTTCGTTATTGTTGAATATGGTTGTCGTATTAGAATTAATATGTTTAACGGTTCGCGAGTGAGTATCTAACGTAATCACGGGCTTATGATTCTAATTTATTAGAATCATTCGCGAGTGAGTATCTAATTTAAATAAATTAATCTGTAATTAATAATTTATCTATATAATCAATATAAGATGTTGATTAAACTAGACTTATCGCCTGGACAACTAAAGAAGGTTAGGAGTGGTAAAAGGGTTAGAATTAAACCTGAAATCGTAGGTAGTGGATTTAGTGTGTGGGTTGACCCTAAGACCTATAACCTTATTACGAGAAGTGTTGGTAAGAGTAAAGGAGTGGATTTGTCTTTGAGTTCTAAAGAGTTGGAGATGAATATGGATAGTGTTGAGGAGCTTAAAGGAGAGGGTATATTTGGTAAGAAGTTTGATAGAGCCCTTAAGAAAGCTGGTGTTAAGAAGGCTATTTATAAAGCTGGTGATAAACTAAAACCAATTGCTAAAGAGATTACTAAAACGGCTGTGTCTAGTGTTATTACGCCTGTGTTGGGAGATGAAGCTGGTGATGTGATTGAAGAACAAGTTGATAAATTCTATGATAAGCCTAATAAATTCTATTCACAATTTAGTGGTAGTGGAACACCTAGATATCCTGTTATTGAGGAAAGACGTATGGGTGTGCTAGGAGGTAATCTATTAATGTCAAGTGCTGATGGCGGTATTCATCCTGCTTTGTTGCCCCAAAGTGATAGCGCTTTCTATGGATTTAGAAATACTACGAGTAAAGACCCATATTTATACGTTCATGGTAAACGAGCCCGTTATGGTGGTGTTGGTTTGTATGCGTAAACATTTGTTTTACGCCTAGGGTTATCATAAATGATAACCGTACGCTTAGAATCGTTAACGATTCTAAGCCTAGGGTTCAAACTAAAGTTTGAACCGTTTTGACTTACGTCAAAATGCTTCTAGAACCGTTTTGACTTACGTCAAAATGCTTCTAGAACCGTATGCCTAGTTTATTAAATAATTAATTATATTAATATCTAAACTATTAATATAACTGTGAAATGCTTACTAATTTTCAAATTGAGGATTTGTGTCAAAGAATGAAAATCCCTTTGGCGAGGGTTTGTTTTAAAGACGAACTGCCTAGGGTGTTAGAACTAAATAAAACATATATCATTAACTTACAAGATAGTGATACCGATGATGGACAACCTAACGTGGGTTCACATTGGACCGCTTTACAAATCAATAAAGAGAATGATAAGTTGTGCCCTATTTATTTTGATTCTTATGGCGCGCCGCCGCCTGAAATTGTTAAGAAAGTTGTTAAAAGGATGACCGGTATGAAACATGTGCCCCATACTAATAAAGACATTCAATCATTGATGAATAATGCGTGTGGATGGTATTGTTGTGCGTTTGCTTATTGGGTTAATACTGTTAGATTCAAGAGTGATAGTATTTACGATAGCGCTGATAGTTTTCTAAGTCTATTTGATGATTTGAATAAGAGTATAGACTGGAAGAAGAATGAGTATATACTTAAACACTTTTTTAGAAGTTCTGACCCTAAACTAAGAACAAAAATCAATGTAGATGAAATTGTTGAGGATGATACTGGTAGACCTGATATTGCTAGAATCCCTGTTGAAGTTAAGATGGTTGGAAAATAATGTGTAAACACATTACCAATCCCTAATAACTTAAGTTATTAGATGGTTGGTAAATAAATTATCAAATTATTATAATTTAATTTGATATGTATAATATAAATAAGATGGAGTGGGTAGTTAAATCACTGGTTAAGAAACCTGTGCCGCTGAAGAAGCTGGACAAGCTTAGCGCGTTCAAAAGGATGGTATGTGAGGAACTAGACAAGATTAGCGACAAGGATAAGGGTGAATTGGCCTTTGAGATTGTTTGCTTTGTTTGTTCTTTGGCTGAGCTTTATTGGATGGGTAGACATAAAGGAGAAGTTAAGAAGGAAGCTGTGTTGGATTGTCTATTGGAGGCTAGTGTGGAGAGTAGAGCGACTATTGATAGGATGATTGAGTTGGCTTTGAAGAGTGGTGAAGTTGTTAAGAAGACTAGTAGTGTTAAGATTGCTAGGTTTTTTAAAAAGCTTTTAAAAGGGACTATGCTAGTATAATGGCGTTAATCCTATATGATTATTGTAGGTCTAAGATTAATACTAAATTAGTTAGCTTACTTATTGGGATAACGTTGATTACGTTGTAAACGTTTTAGATAGGATGGATAAAAGGTTTGAATAAAGTGATTGCGCGCGTGTGAGCTAGTCTTAGGTATTGATAATAACAAATTAATAGCTTTAAACATTTATATAATTAGTTATTATATAAATGGTTAGTCATATTCAAAGTATTCTTTTAGACCGTGATATATTCACATTAAAACAAGCGGAAAATTGGATTAAAGAACATGGATTCAAATTAAAGAAACTAGACATTACCGTTCATTATTACAGGTTCAGACAATTAGAACCTAGTATGTTCAAATATCTTAGAATGAAAAGAATGGGACGTGGTGTTATGGCGGTTATTGGCTTTATTTAGAAATTAACTTCATAATCGTTAAATTTAACTTTCAATTCATTAATCACTTTTCTATGGTCAATGATATTGTGAACTAATTTTAGGGTAATATCAAAACGCTCGCTTTGTTCTTTTAGGCTTTGTTTATGATATTCATCGGTATAGAAATGCGTGCTATGGTCAATTATATATTCATTCAATTCGTTATAACGTGTAAAGAAATATCTTTTGATTTGGTTAAAGCGATTGAATTTATTATGTCTAACTTGGTCTCTTTCAATTTTACCAATATGTTGATAAAACCTTAAATCATCTTTTAAGAATCTTACTTCGTCATAGTTATGTTCTAATAGGTTGGTTCCATATTCAAACAAATCGCTTTCTAGCTCGTATAGTTCATGTTCTAGTTCAATCTTATGACGTTGGATTAATAGTAATTTAAGTTGCTTAACAAATTCTTTGACTTCTTCAAATGTGTTCATTAAATATAATATATGAAAAGGTATTATATTTAACTCTAACAACTATCTTCAATAATATCTTTAATTTTATCTTTCACTTTATCTTTAAATTCATCGTCCTTCTTTCTTTGGTCAATGATTGTGTGAACTTTTGTTAGAATTTTATTGAATTGTTCACTTTGTCTATCCAATTGTTGTTTATAATATTCATCACTATATTTATAGTCGCTATGATTGACAATATATTCATTTAATTCGTTATATAGTGAAAAGAAATCCCTTTTGATTTTATTTAAACGTTCAAATTCTTCCTTTTTAACGGATTTTATGATAGATTCGCTGTATAGATGTTTATACTCTGACCCTAAATCATAATTTTGTTCTAACATAATTGTGCCGTATTTAATCAAATCACTTTCTAGTTCGTATAGTTTGTTGTCTAGTTCCATTTTATAACGTTGGATTAAAAGTGATTTAAGTTGCTTGACAAATTCTTTGACTTCTTCAAATGTGTTCATTGTAAAATACTATATAATAATATTGGATAAATTTTGGCTATTTATGGAATACATGCGTTCGCCTAAAATAATTATTATAGGCTTACGGATGGATTCGTTATGAATCCGTGCGTTCGGATTGATAGAATACCGTAAATATTCTATCATAAAGTATACATAGCTAGAATAATCAAGTGATATTTTTCGTGAAAATCACCCATATCACATGATTATTTGGGAAAAGGTGTTATGGTGCCGATTGGGGTGGATAACACCTGGTTGGAGGGAAAGGGGATGGAGTGGCGATAATTGTGAGATGAGGGTGTTTTGTGTTTTTGACGGTAAATTGGAGTGGTAGATAGACGCGCCGGAGGCGCGTAGCTGCTATACGACATGGGAATCCCCCTTTGGGGGATTTATCCCATTTGTCGTATAGCAGC
>Ga0196970_1001261_pt1 | contig 18334 bp, 13 predicted proteins | sample S1v_513CmetaG_FD_148672 | JGI IMG/M metagenome (GOLD analysis project Ga0196970, IMG submission 148672) | Soil microbial communities from Anza Borrego desert, Southern California, United States - S1+v_5-13C | ecosystem: Environmental > Terrestrial > Soil > Desert | place: USA: California...
ACCGGTCACGTCCTGGCTGTCACGCCCGAAGCTGTGACTGGCGCATTCCGTGCGTTCATTCCCGAAGGAAAGTATGATGTTACGGCAGATGGGCAGCAACGAGCGATCACGCTACTGCCGGGCGGGACGTATCAGTTGGACCTTCGCGCACGCCAGCGACTGGATTTTGAGGCCACCGCTGAAACACAGCGAGACGGGGCGGTCATCATTCGTGTGTCGGCAAGCGGGCGCGGACCTCACAATTTCAAGATTCTGGCTGACTCGCTCTTAATCGAGAAGGCAACGACCAAGGAGATTACGCTCGAGCCTGGCAAGACTGCGCGACTCGAGTGGAAGGCAAGGCCAACTGCCGCGAACACGCCGTGGGTAGCCGTCGTCGTGGCTGACGAAGATGTCTTGCAACGGAAGGAGTTGGTCAGTACACCGGACGCTCAGCAAAAGCCTTAGCCGCTGAACTGCGCATATCTCCGGCACGGTCGGTTGGAGCAGCATCTAAACGCGAGTCCTGAGTGCCCCAGGATTCGTGACAGTCGATGCTGACAACCTCCGCCAGTTTGTCGTTTGTTCTGCTCTATTGCATCTGCGTCAGCATACCTTGCGCGGCGCAATGGACAGTGTCGGCCTACGTGGGCGGGGCGCAGACACAGAATAGCGAATTGCAGCTCCGTCAACCTTCGCGGGGCACCAACCTTCGATTTCATAACGTCAGCTATCGCGGGGACTCGTTCGAGAGTCCCCTTTATTACGGCGTGCGGGGTGGGTATTTCTTCCATCCGCGGTGGGGCGCGGAAGTCGAGTTCGTACATCTGAAGGTCTTCTCAGATGTGAATTCTTCGGCCGACATTCGCGGCACGCTGAACGGGGTAGCTGTAGACGCTCGCCAACCGATCAGCACAATCGTGCAGCGATTCAACATTTCTCACGGGGTCAATCTGCTCATGGCGAATATCTCTTTCCGACAGCCGCTATGGCGTGGTGAAGCGGGCGATCGTGATCGATTGACGCTCGGTTTTCGTTTCGGCGCGGGAAGCACAATCCCGCACCCTGAGAGCACCATCGAGGGAGTCGCGGATGAGCACTATCAGGCGGGCAGTCCCGTGATTCAGCTAGCCGGCGGAGTGGAACTCAGGTTGTGGCGAAACCTGCACTGGCTTGGCGAGTACAAGTACACCCGCACCCGACAGGAAGTTGATGTCTTCTCGGGGAAGGCCAGGAGCTTACTGCAATCCCACCACATCGTAACCGGCCCGGCGATTCACTTCTGAGTACAAGTGAGTCGATAAACACGAGGTATGCAGCACTCGGGATGCGCCCGATCGTACTAAGGTCCTTCAGTGGTGATTGCCGAGGCGGATGGCTGATAAATTAGTGAAAAGACTTAGGACTTTTATCGACAATGGGACCTACTCAGACTGTCTCTCATCGTTCCGAGGTGTCGCGGGACGGAGTGCTGCGCCGATACATCAACCTTAAGCTGGCGGCGCTAGGGCAACCGACGAGTGCCTCGACTGCGGATCCAGAGTTCATCGAACTGGCGCGTCCGCTACTACGGACTTTCCACGAGAAGGACCGCATGGTCGGCGAGCGGCAGTGCCCAGCGGACCGGAGGGTTCAGGACTTTCTTAACGAGTACCTCAATGACGTCTGTCCGGGCGGAGCGCCCTTATTGCCAGGGCACACGTTCGTGCTGGATCAGGCAGGTCTTGCGAGAGTCTTGTCGCTGCCTCCTACTCGCGACGAGTTCACATCTCCGCTTCTTTATTCGTATCGTCTGCGGCAAGGCGTGCTGCACAATCCGAAAAGCGATCGCCGCACGACCCAGGGAATCTTTCACATTGTTGAGGGTGGCCTTGGAATTCCGGCCGACAAGATTGGAGTGCCGAAGCGGACGTTTGCGCGCATGTTGGATCTCGCGTCGCGTCCGCCTGACGCATTGATGGAGTTACCGTTTACGGCTGACCAGGCGGATCGAGTGAAATTGTGGGTTTCGCTGCTGCTGCGGCCGACGGTCTGTCCGAGCATCGGCAATGAACCGAGCCGCACAATGGAGACGCGCTTCTTTGTCCCCGGCAGCCTCGTCAGCAATCTTGACTTCGTGGAGGCCATATTCGGCAACGCTGGCGACCCCTATTTACCTGAAAACGACGCCGCACTGGACGTCGAGCGATGGACCGGTCACACGGGTTGCGTGATCCTCGCCCCGCACCTCGTCGGCACCAAGAAGAAAGATGTGGGATTACCGCGCTGGGAAGATGCGAATGAACGTCAGCGCCGAGATGGGATGTGCTGGAAGGATGAATCGGAGCTTTACAACGATGGCCGTGCCTTCAAGCTCACTTGTCGAGACGAACGCGGGGTAATCGTCACCATCATCGCGGACAATTACTTCGGTTACTGCAAGAAAGAAGTCAAGACTCAGATCAGCTATGCCGCCAATCTCTACGGTGTGGCCGAAGAAGAGCATGCGGGCGGTGCCATCGCGTTCCCGTCTTACGTTCTTGGACAGGAATATCGCGAGGAACCAACCGCGACTTTCGAAGCCGCTTTGGCGCTGCTCGGCGATTCCGTCCAACTCATGCCCGAAGGCTACGCGGTGGATCGCGAGTACTCGTCCATTGTGTACGTTCCGGAGCACACTAAGTTTGACGTCCGTCATGGCTCGGTGTCGTGGAAGCAAGGTGATCAGGAGAGGACTCTCCCATTGGTACCGGGAAGAACCTACATTCTGCCGTCGGGATACAAGGTCCGACTTGAGAAACAGGCAGGCGGAGGTGGCTGGCACCTGATCGGTACCCGCGCAGATGGCACCTTGTGCCACAAGCCCTCGACGGTCTCCGGAGGCGGCAAATCAGAGATTTCGAAGTCAATCGCGGGAAGCGTGCTGCAAGGCCCAGTCTTTGTAAAGGACTTCAAGCGAGACCTCGACCGCGTGGACGAGATACTGCAAACGGACTTTTCGAACATATTCCGTCGGGACTCTGGCAGCGCTCGCGCCGTAAGGCCCATCCTCAGTCCCGGCCGGTCGCTGGGTTCGGTGATCAAACTCCTGACGCCATCGCCGGAGTACACGGACGAGTACAACCAGTGGCTTCGAGATCTTCCGCAAACCATCCGGCAACTTGTCTTTACGGTCAAGCGCTATTACCGGCCCGAGTGGGGTGCGAACTGGCGTGAGCACTTCACCGTTGATTCGATAAACGGTTTCCCTGGCCATGAACTTAAGTTCAACAACCAGAAACTTGTAGGGGAGTACCTGCGCGTTGGTTTCGCGCCGGATGGTTCCTGGCGCATTTTCAAGCTGCGACCTGACTTTCACCCGGCCGACAAGGTACAGGTTGAGGACGACATCACGGCATCCGCTGTACTACCGGCCAGCAAGGTACCGGATCTCCGCGATGATTCCAGCCGCAGCGTGAAACTAGTCGAGAACTGCGAAGCCATGCTCTTCCAGCGCCCAGACGATGCCATTCACCGTGGCGCCGACAAGCAGGCCGAGACGGATATCGCGAGTGAAGGCGTGTTCTTGTCGAACTTCGAGCCACTCACTAAGGCGCAGGCACGTGCGATCGTGGATCGCGTTGTGGAGTTCGACCAGTACACGGAGCCGATGCAAAACATACTGCGAGGCTGCCTGGAGGACGGGGGGCCGGACTTCGTGGCCTCTTCGGCACATCCGAGAATTGTCGACGGCAAGCCGTCCAAGAATCCTCGCTACCTGCAGAAACGGCCGGACCTCGTCCATCCGGAACAACTGAGGCTGGCAGAAGTTGGAACCCGGTTGCTGCGACGAGTGCCGGCGGGGCAGCGCGTTCATTTCCCAGTAGACGCCGTGCTTGCCGGGCGACGAAACAATCCGCCGGACCCGAAGATTGGGTTACCCGCGTTGGCCGTGTACAGCCCTATTCACTACCAAGAATTGCCCGAGCTGTTCATGGACTTTGCTTGCAGCCTCACCGGCAAGTCGCCGTCGACCACCGGGTTCGGCAGCGAAGGAGCCCTGACGAAGGCACCGTTCAATGCGCTGTGGCCGGTGGTGGACCTGAACAATGCTTTGGTAGGCATGATCTTGACTGGATATGCGGGCTTCTCAACCGCTGCGGGTCACGTGGGCCCTCAGTTCCGGGTGGACCACGATGTCAGCATGTTGGTGCCGGAAGTGTGGTGCCGCATGACTCCGCACGAGCGCGATGCTCGCTTCCTCATCGAAAACGGCTACTTGGAGAAGGTTCAGGATTTCAATTACGAAGGCCGTAGAGTACTGGCGAGTCGACTGGGTTACCGCATCACCATGCTGTTTGCTGATCGGTTCTTGGGAAGGGTGTTCGAGAGACCGGACGCAGTTTTTACTGAAGCTATGCTCTGTCCTGAGAAGCAAGGCTTGGAGGTGTTCGTCGAAGGCGTCGATAGCATACTGGACGCTCAGAAGCGAGTCGCTCTGAATTACTTCGCAGACGGCAGTATCGAAGCGGCATGTCCGCCGCTCTCTGCACTGCTGCACATCATGGCCTACGGCCAGTGGAACGGATATACCGTCGACTCACCTGAGGTACGGCAGTTGTTCACACGCGAGTCCTTGCTTGCCAGCGACTGGTACCAGCAACGGCTTGCCGCCAAGCACCGCAGCGACATCGAACTTTGGGAGCGCAAGGTGAGAGCACTTGAGCACGCGCAAGTCGAAGGCGTTTCGTGCATCGTGAACGAGCGTCTGCAGACTGCTAGGAAGCGCCTGGCACATGTCAGGTCCGAGAACTACCGCAGCGAATTAGTGGGAACAATCGGGGCTGATCCGTTCGTCAAAGAGCCATCAGCGTGATGGTAGAACGGGGCGGCAAGACGCCGCCCCGGACCTTCCGCTCCTCAATTCAGTTCCTTCATGCCCTGCAGCGTATCTTTGATCCGCGCTGCTACAGACTGCTGCGGATCCATCCCGGCGATCTTCTTCTTAACCACTCCCTCGCCGTCAACGACGAGGTATGTAGGAAAAGCGTTGACGTTGAAACGGTCGATTAGGACATGATCCGCGTCGAAGATTTGTGGCCAGTCCATGTTCTTCTCTGCAACGAACTTCCTGCAGGTATCCTCATCTTTGTCTGCGCTGATACTGATCAGCACCAACTTCTCGCGAGAATACTTTTTGAGCAAGCCCTTCAGCTCCGGGACGGATGCACGACACGGCGGACACCAGGTCGCCCAAAAGTCCAATACAACCACCTTTCCAGCCAGCGCAGCCAAAGAAACCGTTTCGCCTTGCAAGGTTGTGGCTTCAAATTGAGGCGCGAACCACTCACGCGCGCGCCGGGGATTCGCAATGAGCAAACGCGCGTTTGTCGAAAGGTCTCCTGCGGGAGCGGCTGCAACTACGGCTAGATGCTTTAGGCCTTCCTCGTCCTTCTTTTGTCTTAGTAGCACGATTCCCAGCTGATATCTCGCTTGCACGTCGTCGGGAGCTTCCGCAAGCGCCTGTCGAAACTCTGCCTCTGCGGCGGGCAGGCGCTTTGGATAGTCGCCGCTGAACGCCATGAGCACGATCCCTGCGCGCAGTCGTGCGCCAACGCGCTCCTGTGCGTCCCGGGCAGTGCTGATCGCCTTCTTAGCGTTGCTGTCCGCGTCAGACATATTGCCCATTCCAGCGTATGCCGCGGCGAGGCCTCGGTAGCATAAGGAGCAGGTGTTGCGCTGAAGCTTATTCCCCTCGCGAAAAGCTTTGATGGCGGCCTCATACTGCCCGGCAGAATTTGCCTGTCTACCTCGTTCGATCGCCGCTTCTGTCGCTACGTCCTACTGTTGTGCGCTCGCACACTGGACGAGCACAACCACTGCCAACACCACTCCGATCCGTGCGTAGATTCGTGAGGTCATCTACTGCTCCTCGGATTAGCGATTGTTTTGAACGGCACATTCTAACCTGAATTTCAGCAGGCGACGAGGAGAGATTCTTTGCCGCTGCGGGTGAACTTGTGTTTGGCTCTCAGTAACGCAGGTCGTAACATGAAAGCGGCTGCCAGTCCCTGCGCCGTTGCGCAGGTCGCAACGACAGCAAAGATACTGTGAGCGGAACGTCCTTCATCGCACGGGTTCGTGGTTATGTACTGGCCCTTTTGGCATTGGGCCTGGTGCTGGTCATCTTCTGGTCTTTCGAAGATCGCATCGATTCCGTCACCGCAGCGGCCCTACTTGTCCTCGTTGTCCTTTACTCGGCCGTCGCGCACGGAACCCGTCCTGCGTTCCTGGTGTCTTTTCTCGGCGTACTCTATCTGAGTACGTTCTACTTTGACGAGTTGAGCTGGGGCTTGGCGGCGATTGATGACGTGGTTGCTCTGGCTGCCTTTCTTGCTACAAGCATGACTGTCGGCAAGCTTTCCAGCGACTTGCGCCGTAAGGCGCTCGAAGCTGAGGCTGCGCGCAAGAACACCCAGCGCCTCTACGACGAGTTGCAGCGCGCCTTTGAGCACGCGGCCTCGCTCGAGGGGTGGAAGCGGAGCGAACAGTTCAAGTCAGCATTGCTCGACGCGCTGGCTCATGATCTGCGCACTCCGCTAACCTCCATTCAGGGTGCCGCGTCATCCATTCAGCGGATTGCCGAGAACGACTCCGGGCGGGAGCTACAGGCCGATCTCCTCGACTTGGCAAAAGTGGTGACGGAAGACAGTCAGCGCCTCGACCACTACATAGCAGGCGTCCTGGATTTGGCCCGGATTGAGGGCGCGACCCACACCGACGAAGTATCGGAAGAATTGGTCGAGGAGTTGATTGACCTCGCCCTGCAACGAGCGAAGAAGCTTGTCGTCGGACGCGACATGAGGGTTTCATGTTCTCTCGACTCTGCACGCCCGCGTTGTTCAGGCGGGGCGGTGTCGCAGGTGTTCTACACATTGGTCGAAAACGCGGCGAAGTATTCGCCGCCGGCGACACCGATCGAAATCGCCGTAAAGCGCGCGAACCAGCACCTTGAAGCGTCTGTCGAAGATCATGGACCCGGTGTTCCAGAGTCCAGACGTGAGGCGATTTTCGAACGATTCACAAAGTTCGACGTGGAGGGAAAGCCGCACACGGCAGGTCTGGGGATCGGGCTCACCATTGCGAAGCGAATTGTGGAAGCGCATGGCGGCCGCATCTGGGTTGAGGAAAGATCACCTTCACCGGGAGCCAGGTTCGTGTTTACACTTCCTGTGGTAGACAGGCAGATCCCCGAGCTTCCGGATGAGTGATAAACCCCGCATATTGGCAGTTGACGATGAACCGCATATTACCTTGGTGCTGCGCTCCGGCCTTCTCGCCGCAGGCTACGATGTGCGCACGGCCAACGAAGGGGAATCGGCACTGGACCTCTTTCATAGCTGGAAGCCGAGCCTTGTGATCTGCGATGTGTCGATGCCGGGGCTGACTGGTATCGAATTTGTGTCGCAGGATACGCTTAGTTTCATCGGTTCCGATCATCGTTCTTTCTGTTAAGCAGGAAGAAAAGACCAAGGTCGAGGCGCTTGACGCTGGCGCCGATGACTATGTAACGAAGCCCTTCGGCATGGAAGAACTGCTGGCGCGCATCCGTGCAGCTCTCAGGCGAGCGGAACCGCACACTCCTTCGGATGCGACGATCCGGAACGGGGATTTTGTCATGGACGTGCAGAATCGCACGGTCCAGGTGCGCGGTCGCGACGTTCACCTCACGCCGAAAGAGTTCGACTTGCTTCTCTACTTCCTTCAGAACGCAGGCCGCGTCCTTACACACAAAGCCGTACTGAATGCCGTGTGGGGCAGGGCATACGTCAACCAGTCGGAGTCATTGCGAGTTTACGTCGGGCAACTGCGGAAAAAGCTTGAGCCTGATGCGACTGGGCCGAAGTACATCCTGACAGAGCCCTGGATCGGCTATCGATTTGTAACCGGCGATCCTTCTTAACAACTTTCTTACGAATTCTTGACGTTTTCCTAAACGGAGCTGGCCGTATCTTCGCGCCTGTAGGAGGACGTTATGAATCGTTACAGCAAACTCACCGTCACGATGTTGTTCGCTCTTGCCCTGGCACTGCCGACTTTTGCGCAGACCAGCAAACCCGCAGAGGGCACGGCCACCGATAACCCAACCACAACCGAGAAAGCAGCCCCGAAGAAGACGAAGAAGACCCACAAGAAGCACGCCGCGAAGAAGGAAGCTGCTACTCCGGCTCCGACGACCGCACAGTAACTCGTAGTCACTTAACATTCACGGGGCCGCGGTCCCCTCTCCGGCCCCTTTCTTTTTCAAACGCCTTTTCATGGGCCCGCACTGCAGCGTTTATCCCCACAGATTTAGGCAAATGGTGATGATGATGGCGTTTGTGAAATCGATGAAGAATGCGCCGACCATCGGTACAACCAGGAACGCTTTCGGAGCTGGCCCATATCGCTCGACCAGCGCCTCCATATTCGCCATGGCGTTCGCGGTTGTCCCGAGCATGAAGCCGATAAATCCGCCCGACATCACCGCTGCTTCGTAATCCCGGCCCATCGTTCGGAATACGACGAACGCTGCCACTATCGCGATTGCCACAACCTGAAGAAAGACGATGACAGCAAGCGGCAGCGCCAGTCCGACGAGGTCCCACAGTCGTAACGTCATCAGGGCCATAACCAGGAAGAGCGATAGCGCGATACCACCTAGATCGTCGACAGTTCGTTGGGATATGCCTATCCATCGTGTTGCATCATCAACGTTGCGGAGCAACGCTGCCACGAGCATTGCCCCGATATATGCAGGCAATGTTATTCCGACTGCCGCGAAACCATTGGTGAGCCACGAACCTGCCCACATCGCCGTAAGTACCAGCACGAGTGCTTTGAGAAGGCCATAGGACTCCACGTCCTCGCCGGATGGTGCTGTGACCGGAGGCTCCGGCATTTGCTTTTCCACGATGGCGGTCGCCAGCGGCGGATCCGAATGTGCCACGGTTCTTTCCGGTTTCGCCCCTGCACGACCGATGAGCCATGTTCCGATCGGTCCTCCGATGACTCCTCCGGAAACGATTCCGACCATCGCTGCTGCCACCGCCAGCGTAGCCGCGCCGGGCACTCCCGCTTTTTCGAAAAGCGGCGCGAAGGCCAAACCGGTCGCGGGACCACCAGTGAGCGTGACTGATCCTGCCAAAACTCCCATCAGAGGATTCTGTCCGAGCGCCCATGCCGCCGCGGCACCGAGCACGTTCTGCCCAATCGCCATCACGGTCGAGAGCAGAAAGAAAAACGCCACCGCCGGGCCACCCACACGCAAAAGCGACAGGCTAGCCCCGAACCCGATCGACGTGAAAAAAGCGATCATGAGCGGCGACTGAAGCGAAGTATTGAAGACAACAGGTGTCCACCCATATGCCTTCGCAACCAGCATGAAATTCGCAACCAGCAACCCACCGATTACCGGAGCAGGAACGTTGTATCTGGAAAGGATGGGAACGAGTCGACGAATGCCATAGCCGAGGAAAAGTACGATTCCGGCCAGCGCGACGGTCTGAACCTGGTCGAGTGTGAGCAAACGAATTCCCCCCAAGCCATAACTTGATATCACGCTTCGGCGAGGGTTGAACAGAGCTGGCTAGTTACGCTGGGCAAGAAAAAGGCCGAGGAGAGCAAGAATAAGCTCTCTCTTCGGCACAGTCACCTCTTCCGGTGTTCGCTCTAGAAAGCCATCGTATATCGCAGGAAGAGATTTCTTCCGGACCCAGGCATGCCCCACGCTGCGTTTCGATAGTTCTTGTCGGCGATGTTCTCAAAATCCAGGACCAGACGTGTGCGCTCGCTAACCTGCACTCCAGCGCGAATTCCGAACCATCCGTAGCCAGGCAGGTAGGTGAAGAGTGGCGCTGAACTTACACCCGGTCCGAGCACGCGATTTTGAACTTGTGCCAGCGTCTCGCCTGTTGCGATGAGGATGTCGTCGGCGTTGCCGAAAACGCTATCGGCTCCCGGACTGACTAGTCCTCGAACCGTCGCACCGCGGCGAAAGAAGTTCTGGATCTGCGTACGGGTACGTGCGGCACCCGTGCGACGATCGCTGAGTCCTAAACTCGACAGTCGATCCTGTCGGCCCGCGAGCACCCCGTACGCTTCGAACCAGATTCGCGGACTCGGCTCATAACGCGCTTCCAGATTAAGCGTCTGCGGCGGCAGTGTGCCGGTTTCAGTATTCGGAGGCTCTCCGTTTTTGCCTTCGGCATACAAATATGTGTAGTTCGCCGAGGCCGACCATTGCGAAGAGAACCGGTATTTCAGAGCGCTCTCCAACCCTCTTACTCGCGACTCGCCGAAATTTACCTGCACCAATACGGGCGCACTGGACAGGGGCACGAAAACCGCACCGGATGGCAACTGCTGGGTAATCGGCTGACTTCCCAACATGCTGCCCAGTGCTCCTTGCGGGAGTATCAGCGTCTGTCGGCTGATGGTGTTTGCGTAATGTTGAAAGAATCCGCCGAGGGATGCTTGCAGCGGTCCGCGCCGAATCGAAAGGCTCGCGTCGAAGTTGTTGGTGTGCTCGGATGCAAGCGGTGTAACTGGCTGCCCGGTAGAAACGGCTGATGCGTCGGCGGTTGAGCCGACGAACGCATCGTGTCCACGAAGTTCATTTGCTGCTACCTGGTATCCGACTCCCACTAATCCCACGGACCCGAGAGCTGTGATGTTGGGGGCGCGGAACCCACGGCTGTACTGAAAGGCAAGATTCACGCCCGGCGTAAGTGTCGCGACAGCTCCGGCTCGCCCGGAAAAATCGGACACTCGCAAGCTATCGTCTGGGAACAGAGGCGAACCGTTCACGACCGGCGCGAAGCGGGCTTCGGAGCGGTAAGAAGCAATGTTGTAACGCAGCGCTCCATTCAAGCGCAGTCGGTCAGCCAGCAGGTCAAACGAATCCTGTGCGAAGAATCCGTACTGAAGAAACGTTGCGCCGTTTGGGACGCGCGGCCTCACGGGTGTGACAGTGCCCATAGTAGGATCGGTGCTGAACGACGGAGCCGTCACGCGGTCGCGGTAGATGTCTGCGCCGATGAGCGTGGCGTGTTTGTTCACCACCACCTTGTCGAGCAGAAAGTTCATTCCCCACGTAGTGGTGCGCTCGGTGTCACTAATGATCGCGGCATTCGGATTGCCTTGGCCGCCCTGGTTTATTCGTTGCTCGCGCTGACTGTTGTACGAAACTGCGATGCTGCCGTGATCGAACCAGCCAAGGTTCTGCTTCTGGTATTTCAGATAGCCGAAATCAAGCATCATGTTTCGAAGATCGGCGATGAGGTTGCCGTCTCCGCCGAGCAACTGGTCGTAACGCCGTGCTCCGTCCTGCTGCCCACGTTGGTAGCGGAACATGATCTGCTGATCGGCAGTCGGAGCAGCCGCAGCGTTGATCAAGCCCGAGTACTGTGTGAATGCTGTGTCGGGAAGACGCTCGCCAAAAATTGTGGAGGGCAAGCCAAGGAACCGCGTCACCGCCGCGTGTGTGTCGTAACCACCACCGGGCCGCATCCTGTTGTGGCGGCGTCCAGTCAGGCTGGTGATGACGCCGTAACGTTCGCCACCGTAACTCAGGTCCGCGGTGCTGCCGAACGAATGATCCGCGGTGCCATAAAAGGTGCTGAAGTTTCCGCCTATGCGCGCCGGGTCGCTACCCGTAACTGGGTTCTTGGATTGCAGATGTATCGTGCCGGCTAAGGAGTCAGAACCATATTGGGCGCTGCCGGGCCCACGCAGCACCTCAACAGAGCTGAACAAGGCCGGATCGTTCAGATTGAAAAATGTGCTGATCCCGCCCCGCTGAGTGGATTGCGTCCAGCGGACTCCGTCGATGTACACGGCTACATCGTTGGACCCGCGTACCAGAATCGAGCTTATGGTCGGGCTGGTGCGCTGTTGTGTAAGCCCCGGCTCTTCCTGTGCGACCTGTGCGAGTCCAGTTTTTGCGCGTTCCGCTAACTGAATTTCTGAAAGCACATTCACTCGCTGGGCTAGTCGATCGAGCTCACTCACCTGCCCGACTTCCGCAGTGACACTAACTGAGGTTATGACCTCGTCTGCCCTTAGTGAGACATTCACGACCGCGGGCTCGCCACGCAAAGTGACCGACTGAACTGCGCGGCCAAAGCTCTGGCCCTGCACCTCAAGCGCATAGACGCCGGGTGCAGCGGTGAGTGAATACGCGCCATCACCGCCCGTGTTTGTTGAGGCGACTGTTCGGCCGTTACCGGTCCTCAGAGTAACGTGTGCGTTCGGAATCGCTGCGCCTGTCGAGTCGGTTACCACTCCTGTAATGCGGGATACGTTAGCGAAAGCTGACGAGCACACCACGAGCATGGCGGCAAGCAGCACTAGTACACGAGAGATCATGTCCTCATGATAAAGGACTCGTAGAGCTGGAAGCTCACTTAACTGAATCAGGCGTTGCGTCCTGCGAAGAAGCTATGCAGATAGCCGTTCCGCCGCCACCGGTGCTTCGGCCGCACGCTCAAATCCGCACTCGCGTGCCGGCTTGTCCGGACGCAGCCCTTCGAAGACGGGAGCGCGCATTTTTACGGCACCGCTCTGGCCTTCGTGGGTCCATTCGGTAAACTTTATTTCCGCCACAAGCTCTGGGCGGACCCAGTGTGTTCGCCGATTTGCTTCCACCTTCCCATAAAACGGTGACTTATCTACCTTGAGAGGTTGGAGCCTGCGCCACATGTCTTCATGTGTGGTTTGAGTGAACCCGCTACCGGCCTGCCCGACGTGGATGAGTCGCCCTTTCTCATCGTAAAGGCCAAGAACGATGGAGCCGAAATGCTCGCGGCTGCCCTTCGGGTCGGTGTAGCCGCCTATTACGCATTCCAGGCGCTGTGTAATCTTCATCTTCAGCCACTCGCGCGAACGCTTCTCGAGGTAGCAACTGCGCCGCCGCTTGGCAACGATCCCCTCGAGACCGCGATCTTTAGCCACGCGATAAAGAAGACCCCCATCCGGAAAGTGCTCGGAGTAGCGGATGAGGTCGCCGGGGATGAGCACTTGAGAAAGAATCTCCTTTCGCTTTTCCAGGTCTACTCGGCGCAGGTCATAGCCATCAAGATATACAAGATCGAAAGCGTAATAAGCGATTGGTACGTCGCTGTTGCCGCTACCAACACGCCGTCCGAGATGTCCGATGCCAGTGCGCTGCTGCATAAGGCTGAACGAGGGGCGACCCTCCTGATCGAGTGCAACGATTTCACCGTCGAGAATGCACTCTTTGGCGCGGACGGACTTGGCAAGCGCAGCAAGCTCCGGATATTGCGACGTCATTTCGTTCTGGTTCCGCGAGACGAGCCGCACGGCGCCATCGGAGATGAAAGCAATCGCACGATAGCCGTCCAATTTGATCTCGTATACCCAGTCAGCGGCAGTGAACGGCTTGTCCACCAACGTTGCAAGCATCGGGTGAATCGCGTCGGGCATGGGCGCGCGTCTAGCACCTTGAACTTTCGCCAAGTCGAATTCAGGCACGCTAGATGCCTCACCCGAACGCGAGTTCGAATGAACCTCGCTCGACGCTGAGTCCCCCGAGGACGAGCGCTTGGTCTTCGACTGGGTGCGCGAAGGCGAGGTGCTGCGTGCGCGATCGTGTTCGATGTCGGTCTTCTTTTTTGTCTTTCGAGTTCCGGTTGAAGCTTTTGTGCTCGCTCTTGTAACGCCGCCGTCCTTTGAGCCCTTCGCTGCCGGCTTCCGCCTGACCTGTGCATCGTGCTTCGCAATCGATTCAGCGAGCCAGTTCTGCTGCCGTCCACGTGTACCGGTCGAAGCAGGACGATCGCTCTGCCATTCCGCTGAACCTTCGTCGGCAGCGATTTCTGCAAGCGTGCGATGAGTCAGGACGGAGTAGTCGTACTTGTCAACGTCATACCCGGGCACGACTGCTTCGTCACGATGCTTGATCAGGAGCCACTCGTTCCCTTTGCTGCCGGGCCGGCGTGATTTCATGTGTGCCAGCACAAAACTGCCCTTCAGCTTTTCGCCCTTCAAGCGGAACTTCAAGTCGCCCTTCTTGAGCATCTCGGAGGCGTTCCCCTCAGGCTCCCACGTGCCCGTGTCCCACACCATCACGGTGCCCGCGCCGTAATTTCCGGGTGGAATGATGCCTTCGAAATGAAAGTAGGAAACCGGATGGTCTTCGACCATCATGGCAAGCCGCTTATCCGCCGGGTCGAGCGATGGCCCCTTCGGGACGGCCCACGACTTCAGTACGCCTTCCATCTCGAGGCGGAAGTCGTAATGCAAGTGCGAGGCGTGGTGCTTCTGGACAACGAACCGCTGGCCGGCACCCTTTTCGACTTCCGGGCCGGGTTCGGGCGTTTGACTGAAGTTCCGTTTCCGTTTGTATTCTTCGAGAGCCACGGCGTATTAGATGTACCGTTTGCAACGAGCGAACCGTCAGCCGTTATTAGATCAGAGACTGCTTCAAACAGTGCTGAACATCACAGACGCCCCTTCGCCTCCATGCCAATAATCGGACAACGTACGGGTATCTACTTTCGAGGAGCCTTCATGCTTGATAAAAGGAATGTCCTGATCACGGGCGCGAGCCGTGGCATTGGAGCGGCCACAGCGCGCCTGCTGGCTAAGCACGGCGCGGCCGTCGCTGTGAACTATGTCAACAATTCCGGAGCAGCCGAGCGTGTCGTAAACGAGATCCTGTCTACGGGTGGGCGCGCCATGGCCGTCAAGGCCGACGTGCGCGTGCACGAAGACGTCGAGGCGATGGTCAAGACCGTTGAAGAGCAGCTCGGGCCGATCGATACCCTGGTCCTGAATGCCAGCATCATGTTCCCGATTACGTCGTTCCTGAATTATGCCTGGGAAGACTTTGAGGCCAAGGTCATGGGAGAGATGAAAGCGGCCTTCTACTGCGTCAAGGCGGTCGTTCCGGGGATGTTGGAGCGCAAGAAGGGCTGCATCGTCGGAGTATCCAGCGGGCTGTCGCGGCATCCCGGATTCGGCTTCTGCGCTCATAGTACGGCGAAATCAGGATTAGACGCGCTGATGAAGTCCCTCGCATTTGAACTAGGGCCGGCAGGAATTCGTGTCAACACCGTGGCTCCCGGCCTGACCATCACGGACGCCACTGCCGGCTTGCCGCCGCAGCAGAAAGAGATGATGGCGAGCATGACGCCGCTTCGCCGTAACGCGCTCCCGGAAGATGTCGCCGGAGCTATCCTGATGCTCGTACGCGAAGAGGCGGGCTTCGTTACAGGAAACTACGTTACGGTTGACGGCGGGATGCAGATGCTCTGATTCCACAACAGGTGGTGAATTTATGGGCGGGGCATGTGCCCCGCCTTTCTCTCTTCACACAGGCTACTTGCCGGCGCTAGCTTTCGGTGCCGCTGTCGCAGGTGCTCCAGCAAACGAAACGATTCCAGCCTTAGCCGCGTTTTCAAAGAACTCATTGACCATCGCGGGCGTTACTGTGCCGTAGTACCACTCTCCGGTTGCAAGTGACTCTGCGCGGAGAGCCCCGTAGATGTTCCAGATGGAACGCTTGCCATCTGCAAAGTTCAGGGCCTCGCTGGTCAGAACATCACCCAACCCCTGCGGCGGCTTCAGGTTGCCGCTCTTCTTCACGTATTCCGCAACGTTGGTCGTCATTTTAGGCACACGGAGTAGCGAGTCCCTGAGTGCGGCTGGTGGGCGGTCATCGCAGATACGCAGCCCGAAGATGGCCTCCTGCGTAGATTGTTGCAGCGTCTGCTGGGCACGGCTGACTTGCGTGGCCAGGCTGACATCACCGGGGAACAGCGTCTTAATGGATTCCAGCGCACCCAGTTCGCGTTCCACGGCGGCTTGCCGGACGGTGGCGTTCTCGCACTTCGTCGCTCCCGCATATTCTGCGACGAAGGCATTGCGCGCGTCGCGATACACACGGCCAATTCCGTTGGCCAGCACCGTGCTTGTCAGTACGGCCATGTTGCCGTAGCGTTCACCGGCGTTTGCCATGTACCACGTGATCGCAGCTACGGCCACGCCATTCCTTTTCAGCATCGTCGGATCAACCTGCCAAGTGTCATCGGCGGAAGAGTGAATGTACTCGTCAGGCCAATTTGTGAAGGTCACGCCACCGTGCTTCGTTCCAATCATCGCGTCATTGAAAACAATGTGGTCCGAAGCAGGAAAGTAGGGGACGACCTCGATCGGGTACCGGTCACGAGCGCCGAGCGTAGAAAAAACCGGCCGTGTGAAAACCGTTCCGGGCGCGTAGAAACCAGTTTGGCTTTCCGGATTGCTGAGTGCCGCGATGTATGAGTTGTTGCCCTGGTAGAGCGCAGTCACGATGCTTTCAACAACGTCGTTGAAGAATGTAGGTCGGGACCATGGTGTCCGGGTTACGTGCTGCATGCGGCTCAGGCTGCCTGCATTCGGAGCGGCTCCGACCATGTCCTGATTGATATTGGCGAAAGTTTTCTTGCGTTCTTCGGCGTTCTGAGCGAAGTAGTCGTACTCCGACTGGATCTCGTTGGTCCACCAGAATCGTATGTCGCGTTGAGGCTGTTTGAGTTTCCCTTCCGTGATCAGGCGCTTCAATGCACGACCGATCTCCAGCATGTTGGCAACTCCGGATCGGTCATCGTTTGCGCTCGTCTTCTCCTCCTGCATGTGCGACGTGAGAACGATCTGTTGATCGTGAATTCGGCTGCCGCGAATCCAGCCCTCGACGATTTGTTGTGTAGCCTGGGTCGCGATCTCACTTTCCACCAGCACACGAACCCGTAGAGCTTCGGCCGGAACCTCCCGCTCGCCTTGGAAAATGTTTCCGACACGATGCGGATACAACCGGTGCCTGAGCGCAATGCCCATACGCGGCGATACCATGATCGCGAACGCCGGTTCCTTACCATCTTTGTCTGCTTTTTCGTGAACGCTGCTCCACTGAACCTGGTCGGGATAATCAGTAGCGGTTATACGAGAAGACCAATAAGAAACGATGCCAAGAGCACCTCGCTTCCAGACTGCCTGTGACTCGACCAGTGAAGGGCGGCCACTTGCCAGCACCACTTTGCCCTTCACGTCTTTGCCGTCGTAGTCGCGGTCCTGAATGCCTTCGCCAACGTCGACAAGATCTGCTTCAAGCTTCGCCGGGCGCGAGTTATCGGCAATCGCCGTCGGCGTATCGGCGCAACTAATCAGCTTGTTTTCGACGATTCGATTGTCAGGTGCGGGAGTTAAAAGCCAAAGTTCACAGCGGCCGGGCGTCCACGCTATGCCCTCATATGGAAGGTCAATGATGCGCACGTCTTCCAGGCCGGCTTCTTTCGCTTTCTCCGCCACCCACTGTGCCTGCGCTTTGAAGCCGCGGCCACTTCCATTTGGCGCGTGAAATTGCGTCAGTGTCCGGAGGTGGTCGTAAGCTGCATCGCCTGATATCTCATTGACGAGCTTGCGGTAGACGTCCTCGCTGAGAAACGGGGACGACTGCGAGAAGGAGAGTAGCGGAATGCACAGCAGGAATGCGAGCAGGGTCTGGCGTTTCATGAATCCTCCAGAGGGGGCGAGTATAGCAGCAGAGTTGGGGCAACCAGGCGCGGGGACGCTGGAGCGGCGTCGCGGCAGGCAGGCGCGGCGAATTGGTCATCAACTCGCCGCACTCGTTTCGGCGGAGATACCTAGGCAGCTTTCCCCGCCGCAATCTTGTAGAAGGTCGAATCTTGAACCGTGAAGCTCCTTATTATGGGCGCTGCTTGCAGAAAAGGCCTCACCATGTCGATGAAGCGAGGGTATTGTTCGGCTCCGTAACGCTCGGCCTCATTTTTCGTGTGCCAGAACGTGATCGAAATCACGGTATAAGGATCCGACTCCGAGACTAATCCCACCACGTCGACGAAACCCGCCTGCTGCTTCAGCACCGGGTGGATGTCACGTGTAAGGATCCGGCGAAAGTCATCCACTTTGTCTCGCTTAAGGGTGAACTCGACGATCCGTGTAAACATCGGGGCTCCTTTCGAGAGCTGTGAGAAGGGTCTGGTTGCGCGATCCCGGGTTCGGGCGCAGGCCGGTTCAGAACGAGAGCGATTATAGCGCCGGATCAGAGTTGCATGCCTCTCACCGAAGCAAATCGAGAGTAGGCTAGTACACGTGCGCCTTCGGAACGGCGCAACATCTCAGATGTGGATCGGGAGTTCTTTCGTTGAAACGTGATTATCCGGATCGGCCGATCGTGGGGGTCGGAGCCATTATCGTGCAGGACGAGCATGTCATTGTCATCCGGCGGAACGCAGAGCCGCTCAAGGGCGAATGGTCCATCCCGGGTGGAGTAGTTGAACTGGGAGAGACGCTACGTCAAGCGGCGGCGCGTGAAGCCCTGGAGGAGACTGGCCTA
>Ga0196970_1001262_pt1 | contig 18322 bp, 17 predicted proteins | sample S1v_513CmetaG_FD_148672 | JGI IMG/M metagenome (GOLD analysis project Ga0196970, IMG submission 148672) | Soil microbial communities from Anza Borrego desert, Southern California, United States - S1+v_5-13C | ecosystem: Environmental > Terrestrial > Soil > Desert | place: USA: California...
CGCCGACGCCGAGGTCCCCGCTCTCGCTAAGGCCATCCTCGACCTGCGCGAACACTTCAAGGCCCGCCGCAACAGATCCATGCGGTGATCTCGGGGAATCGGTGAAGGGTGCGCTCGAACCGCTTACCATTCACCTACATCTCCACAATGCCACAGACGGCTGTCCTGCAGTCTCCCTAGAACAGCTCTATGGCAGGGAGCCCGTCAGCGGGGCGCCCCATGGTGCCGGTCATCACCTCCTCATGGCGCCGCCATTGGACCTCGGTGACATAGGTTCGCGTCATCGTCTCGAGAACCGCCTTGAGGTCGGTCGGGGCTCCGTCTCCCCCAACCTCCAGATGAGCAGCCAGACTGTCATTGAAACGGCGCAGCCCGTCCAACCCCGCCAGGATGCTGTCGACCTGCTGGCGCACGATGTCTTGGAATTGGACCTGCCCCATCGCATTCATCATCACCTCGGCAATCCCCTGACCGGCACGGTCCAGTTCCTCCAGCAGGCTGCGTTGGTAGTGAGCGACCCCATGGAACCGGTCGGACATACCGACCAGCTGGTCGGTCAAGCCGGTCAGCATGGCACGCTCGCTCTCCACCTTCTGTTCCAGCTGCTGGCCGTTGATCTGGTGATTGATCGCTTGGCGCATCTTGGAGATGCCCTCATGCACATGACGGATCGCGACTGAGGTCTGCTGCGATAGCTCCCTCACCTCCGCAGCGACGACCTTGAAGCCGTGACCGAACTCGCCTGCCCGGGTGGCTTCGATGGTGGCGTTGAGCGCGAGCATGTTGGTGGCGGACAGGATGCGGGTGATGGCGTCGATGGAGCTTTCCAGCCCATCGGCCACTTGAACGATCTCCGAGAACCGATTGCGGTCGTGCATGGCGTCCTGCAACCGTTCTTCCAGGTAACGCTGCAAGGTGTCGATGCAGTCGCGGTTGCGGGCGATGCTCTCTCCGGAGCCGTCTATCAGCGCCGTCGACTCCCGGTCGGAGCGGCGGATGAAGTCCACGAGGCGAACGACATGGGCATCGATGTCGCGCAGCTGCCCAAGGATGGCAAAGGCGGCGTTTTCCGTCTGGTCGACCACGGTGCGCAGATGGGCGCCGGTCACGTCGCAGAATCCTGGAACATCGGACACCGCGGCAGCGGCACTGGTGGCACGGGCTTCCAAGGCTTCCATGTGTTTGCGCCGAGCAGCGAACAGAGATGGGAGATTGTCCAAGTCCTCTGTAATGCCGGATTTGATGAGGCAAGACCGAGAATAGGTGATGTCTTCATCGATGGCTGCAATGGCCTCGTCGGCGTGTTTTCCCGAATAGCTTTCTCCGCTGATAACGAGCGGAATTTTGGGTACCAGATCGCTGAATGCAGCGGCAACAGTGAATTTTTCCAGCACCAGGAGCAGCACCGCCAGTCCAATGGCCAGCAAACCGGCGGTGGCCAAAGCCATGGCAGCCGGCACCGGCAGACCGATCATGCCAAGGAGGTCCACCCAGGTTGAACCAAACGCCCAGATCAGCAGGGAAAGAACGAGGATTTGAAGCCCAAGCCCCACGCCAACGAGCGTCTTCATGCGCTGCACAGGCAGATATTGGGCTTGCGCAATATCCATCACGGCCTGAGCCATCCTGACCAGCTGTGTCCGGTCGGCGTCGGTGAACTCGCTGCGAGGTTTGTCGTCAATGACGCACAAGGTGCCGATCCGGTGGCCATCACAGCTGGTCAGCGGCGCGCCGGCATAGAAGCGGATGCCCGGAGCTCCAGTCACCAGGGGGTTGTTGGCAAATCGCACGTCGTTTGCGGCGTCCAGGATGACGAGCGGATCCTGACCCTTGATCGCCTGCGCGCAAAAGGAGATCTCTCGTGGGGTTTCTGGTGCTTCGAGACCAACCCGACTTTTGAACCACTGGCGGTCGCTGTCGACCAGCGACACCAGGGCGGTTGGAACACGGAACAGGCGGGCAGCTTGGTTGGTGATGCGGTCGTAGCGCGGGTCCGCCGGCGTGTCGAGGAGTTGCAGGCGCCGCAATGCTCTCAATCGCAGCCACTCGGAGATGGTCAACCCGAACATGATCGATTCCGTGTGTGTCGGTGCAGGGGCCGCGTCAGCGTGCGGTTGGGGCGACTTGCTTGATGACCTGCAGCAGCTGATCGCTCGCCACCGGCTTCACCAGCCACCCGGTGGCGCCGGCCGACTTGGCCTCGGTCCGCTTGTCCTGCTGGGATTCGGTGGTCAGCACGAGGATGGGCGTGAAGCGGAACCCGGCCTGCTTGCGCAGCTCGCGGATCAGCTCCACCCCGGTCATGCCGGGCATGTGGTAGTCGGTGATGACCAGCGCCGGCTGCAGCCCGCCCTGCGCCTTCTTCAGTGCCTCCGGACCGTTCGCCGCCTTTTCCACGGTATAGCCGGCCTTGGTCAGGATGTCGGTCATGCTCATCAGGATCGTAGGACTGTCGTCGACGAGGAAAATCGGCTTCATAACGGGGCTCCGGTACGGGTAAGCGGGTGGATGTGCCGGCCCGGCCGGCGGTCGAACCCGTGGGTGGACAAGCTGTCGATCTCGTCGACGAGCAGGCTGTGATCGAGTGTGCCGCGGCTGCGTGGCCTGTAGGCGCCGATCGGCTTGCCAGCGGCGAAGGCTTCGGCAAGATGGATGTCGGCACGGATGCCGGTGAAGATGCGGTCGGCGCCGAACTGCCGGCTCATCGCCGCGATCACCTGCCGGTGCAGGTTCAGCCGGCGGTCGACCATCACCGGAACGATGCCGAGCAGACGCAAATCCGGGTTGTGTTCCATCGCGACGCGGAAGAACAGCCGGCTCAGCTGCCTGACGCCTTCGCCGGCCAGATGATGCGGCAGCAGCGGCACCAGCACGGCATCGGCCGCCGTCAGGGCGTTGACCAGCGTGCCGCCCAGCGACGGTGGCGTGTCGATGACGATCCGGTCGAAGCGGCCGCGCAGCGGCGCCAGCGCCTCCGCCAGCCGCCTGGCGGGTGTCGGGCGTTCAGCCTCCTCATACCGCTCGTCCGCCGGAGCCAGCCACAGGTTCGGCTGGTCGGTGGGAATCACGGCATCGGCAAGCGGAACGCCGTCGCCGCGCAGCGAATCATGGGCACGCGGCGTTCCCCGGGCCGGCTTCACGCCGAACCCGCAGGCGGCATGGCCTTGCGTGTCCAGGTCGACGACCAGCGTGCGGAGGCCGCGCCTGCCGAATTCGGCGGCCAGATTGACCGCGGTGGTGGTCTTGCCGGTTCCGCCCTTGCGGTTGGACAGGGCAAGCACCTGCGGACAGTCGGATGCGGCGGTCATGACGGCATCTCCGCAGGGAAGGCCGCGACGACCCAGCGCCGCCATTCGGCATCCTCGGGCCAGGCGACGACCGCCGGCTTCGCCGCGATCAGCAACTGCAGGACGGCGGTGTGCAGGTGTTCGCAGCGGCCGAGGTCGACGCGCGGCCGCTTGCGGCCTTTCAGCCAGTCCAGCAGGCTTTCGGCCTCCTCGACGGCGCACACCCCCTCCAGCACGGCCATGGTCTTTTCAAAGCGGATCGGCATCAGACCAACTCCTTCAGGTCGAGGACGAGGAGGACGCGGCCGTCGCCGAGCAGGGCCGTGCCGGAATAGCCGGGCATCCCGGCCAGGATGCCGTCCATCGGCTTGACGATGACCTCCAGGCTCTCGCGGAAGCCGTCGACCACCACGCCCAGCCGTTCCTTGCCGAAGCGGACGACCATCACCGCCTCCTCCTCCGGCCGCTCGGCCGTCTCCGGCAGGTCGAGCAGCCGGCCGAGCCGGACCACCGGCACCACGGTGTCGCGCAGGACGAAGGCCTCGTCGCCGCGGATGCTGTGGATGCGGGCTTGGGGAATGCGCACCGTCTCGGCGATGATGTCCATCGGGACGCCGAAGGCATGGCCGCTCACGTCCACCGACATGACGCGGGTCACCGCCATCGTCAGCGGCACCGCCAGCCGGACCGCTGTCCCGCCACCCAGCGTGCTGGTCAGCGTGACGGTTCCCCCCGCCTTCTCCACCGCGGTGCGGACCACGTCCATGCCGACGCCGCGGCCGGACAGGTCCGACACCTGCTCCTTCGTCGAGAAGCCGGGGGCGAAGACCAGATTGACCGCGTCTGCGTCTGACAGCGCCTCCGCGGCCTCCGCAGCCAGCAGGCCGCGCTGCACGGCCTTGCGCCGGATCGCCGCCGGGTCGATGCCGGCGCCGTCGTCCGACACCTCGATGACGACGCGGTCGTTCTCCTGGCAGGCAGACAGGCGGATGGTCCCGGCCTCCGGCTTGCCGGCGGCGAGCCGGTCCTCCGGCGGTTCGATGCCGTGGTCGATGGCGTTGCGGATCATGTGGACCAGCGGGTCCACCAGGCTTTCGATCACCGTCTTGTCGGCTTCGGTCTCCTCGCCGGTGACCACCAGCTCGATGCGCTTGTCCAGTCGGCGGGCGAGATCGCGGACGAGACGCGGGAAGCGTTGGAACATCTGGCCGACGGGGAGCATGCGCACCGCCATGATGGCCTCTTGCAGCTCCTGCGCGATGCGGTCGATGACGGCGTGCTGGTCCTTGATCTCCCGCGCCATCTCGCGCGAAGCATAAATCTGCTCCGCCCGCCGCGACAGATAGGGCAGGCCGTTCTTGGCAACCACCAGCTCGCCGATCAGGTTCATCAGGGAATCGACCTTGCCCTGGTCGACCTTCAGCACCTTCTGCGCCGCGGCGGTTTCGGTCCGCACCTCCTCCAGCATGCGCTCGGCCGGGCGGCCGCCTCCACGCGCAGGCTCCGATGCGCTCTCCGGAACGACGGCCGGCACCGCGGCCGGCTCCACGCCGAGGAGGGCGACCAGTGCGGCGCGCAGGCTCGCCGGGTCGTTGTCCCCGACGGCCTTGGCGAGTGTCCCTTCCAGGGTGTCGTCGAGATGTCCGCCGGCCCGCAGGATGTTGCGCACGGCGGCCGCCGCGGCCTCCAGATGGCCGAGGCGAACTTCGGCTGCGCAGGGGCTGTCGAGCAGACGGAGCTGCGCCCGCAGGATCGTTCGGCTGTCCTCGTCGAGCCCAATCGCGACGGCGGTTCCAGCCGGTTCGGCGGCTCCGGCGGTTCCGGCGGACAGCGGTGCGGCGGTCCAATCCGGATCGGCGCCACTGGCGATGGCCTCGACCAGGGCGTTCAGCCAGCCGGGCAGAGGACGGTTGCAATCGTCGGCTCCCAGCGCCGCGAGCAGGGCGCGCAGGCCCGATGCCTGATGGGTGGCGGCGCCGGTCAGCCCCAGCAGGGTCCGCGCGGCCGTCCGCAGCCGTGGAGCATCGCCGCGCTCCAGCCAGCCCAGCGCATTCTCGGCGAAATCCTCGTAGAGCGGCCCGTCGATCCGGTCGCCGTCCAGCAGGACGAAATGCCGGGGCTCCACCCCGACGATGTCGACCTGCTCCTCCACATAGCGGAAGAGGTCCCGAACCGCCTCGCCCGGAGCGGCGGTCAGCAGTTGGAAGCGGACCGCGCAGACGAAGGGGTCGTAGTCGGCCAGCGCCGGCAGTTCCATGAGCGGGGCGATGCGGAGCGCCAGCAGGTCCGGCAACTGGCGGGCGAGATGGACGGGATCCTCGCCGTTGAAGAAGCACTGGCTGTCGGGCCGGTATTCGACCGCCCACACCCGGGCACCGTCCAGCGCGCGCTCCATCGCCGCGAGCCGTTCGGCCTCGCTGAAGTCCGCCAGCCAGGGGGCGGCGGTCTGCGCCACGCCGGCGGCCACCGTGACGACGCCGTCGGCCGCGGTCACCGCACCCAGCAGAGCGCGCTGGCGGGCCACCATGCCGTCCGACAGGGAGTCGGCCCCGTCGGGCAGGCAGCCGGCGGCCTCCAGATCGTCGAGCCAGCGGCCGACCTGGTCCAGCCCGTCGAGCAGGAGGTCGACCGTGCCGGGATCGAGCATCAGGGTTCCGGCGCGCACCGCGCCCAGCAGATCCTCGCCGGCATGGACCAGGCGGGTCAGCGGCGCGATCTCGAACAGCCCCGAGGCGCCCTTCAGCGTATGGACCGAGCGGAAGATCGTGTTGACCAGCTCGCCGTCGTCCGGCGCCTTTTCCAGGGCCAGGAGGCCCTCCGCCGCCTTTTCCAGCAGATCGCGGCTTTCGGAGATGAATTGGCCGAGAAGGTCGCTCATGACACCGGACCTCCGGTCATCAGCGCCACGGTGCGGACCAGGGCGTCGGGCTGCACGGGCTTGACCATGTAGAGATTGGCTCCGGCGGCGTAGGCGCGCGTGGCGTCGCTGTCCTTCGCCTCGGTGGAGATCATGATGGCCGGCACGGCGCGCAGCGCCGGCTCCCGCCGCACGGTCGACAGGAACCGGTAGCCGTCCATCTTCGGCATGTTGACGTCGACCAGGAACAGGTCGAAGGCATCGGCCAGCGCCTTTTCCAGGCCCTCCAGCCCATTCACGGCCTCCTCGACGGCGAAGCCGGCGGCCTCCAGCACGTCGCGGTAATAGAGACGAACGGTCGCGGCATCGTCGACGACGAGCACACGCTTCATGGCGGCCTCCTGTGGGCACGGAAACGGCAGGATCATGGCTCTTCCCCACGGTCCGGCTTCTGGTAGACGATGGCGTCCGGGAACCGGCGGACGCGGAACAGGGGGGAGATGCGGCTCATCGATTCCGAATGGCCGAGGCAGCAGAAGCCACCCGGCTGAAGGGCGTCGAAGATGGTGTCCGCCGCTTGCCGCCGCGACAGGTCGTCGAAGTAGATCAGCAGGTTCCGGCAGAAGACGACGTCGAAATCCCGGTGCCGTCGGGTTTGCAGCGGATCGTTCAGGTTCACCGTGGTGAACTCGATCGAGGACCGCAGATCGTCGATGATCTGGTAGGCGTCCTCGGCGACCCGCGTGAAGAAGCGCCGCCGCGTCGCCTGCGGCAGGTATTGCAGGGCGCGCTCGCCATAGCGGCCCTGGCGCGCCGCCTCCAGCACCTTGGTGTCGATGTCCGACGCAACGATCTCGATGTCGAAGCGGTCGACATGCTCCCAATGTTCCAGCAGATAGAGGGCCAAGGAATAGGGCTCCTCCCCGGTCGAACAGGGGATCGACCAGATGCGCAGCCGCTCGCCCGCAGCCTTGCGCCGCACCAGCTCCGGCAGGATCGACTGCACCAGGCAGCGGAATTGGTATTCCTCCCGGTAGAAATAGGTCTCGTTGACCGTCATCGCGTTGATGAGGGTCTGGACCTCCTCCCCCGATACCTGGAAGCGCAGGTGGGTGAAATACTCGCGGAAGTCCCGCAGCTTCAGCGCCTCGACCCGGTCGACCAGACGCTTGTCGACGAAGTAGCGCTTCTTCGCGTCGAAGGAGATGCCGGTCTTCCGGTAGAAGAACTCCTGGAAGCGGGCGAAATCCTCGTCGGAGATCGCGATCCCCTGCGGCTGGGGCATGGTCTGCGGGCCAGGCATCGCTCAGCCTCCGCGAATGCGGCGCAGGGCGGTGCGCTGGGCGAAGGCGAGGAAAGCGTCGCCGGGAAAATGTTGCGCCACCTGCTCCAGATCGGCGCAGGCGGCTTCCGTGCCGACCTCCGCCAGGGTGTCGATCGCGGCGGCGACGACGTTGGCGTGCCGGTCGCCTCTCAGGACGGACAGCATCCAGCGCTCCACGTCCGGATGACGCAGGTTGCCCGCCACATTGACGGCGAAGATGCGCACGTCGGAATCGGGGTCGGCCAGCAGGGCTTCCATGCGGGGCGCCACCGGTTGGGGAAGCTGCTGCAGCGTCTCAATGGCACCGTTGCGCAACGCCGGGTCCTCGTGGCGCAGCAGCGCGAGCAGGCCCGCCGCCACCTCGTCCCCGCCGATGGCGGCAAGCGCCAGGAAGATCGCCTCGCGGACCGGGCCGTCCGTCTCCACCGCCAGCCGTCCGCACAGCGTGCGTGCGGCATCGCCGCCTCCGGTTTCGGCCAAGGCACGTACGGCGGCGCGCCGGACCGATGCCGCCGGCGCGGCGAGGCGGGCCGGCAGGTCCCAATCGTCTGGGAACGAGTCGTCCGGCACTGGTTCAGGGGCCGGAAGAGTCGGCTTCTTGACGAGCGGCATTTGCAGTCTTGTCCTTCTTCGGGCCGTCAGGAAAGCCAGCGCAGGAGCTGGGTGGCGATGTCGCCACAGGGCAGCACGGCATCGGCACCGCCGCGGCGGATCAGGTCGGCCGGCATGCCGAAGACCACGGCGGTCGATTCGTCTTCGGCGATGGTGCGGCCACCCAGACGCCGCAGTTCGGCCATGGCGGCGGCGCCGTCGTTGCCCATGCCGGTCAGCATCACGCCGATCAGCCGGTCGGCGGGAAGCTGGCGCATGGCGCTGTCCACCAACCGTGCGACGCTGGGATGCCAGAGATGCGCCTCGTCGCTGGGCACCGGCACCGCGGTCAGCCGGCCCAGGCGCGTCTCCACCACCATGTCGGCATCGCCGCGGGCGATATAGACACGGCCGGGCTGAAGGGCTGTGGGCTTGCCGACCTCCACCACGTCGAGTGCGCAGACCGAGTTCATGCGCTGGGCGAAGACGCCGGTGAAGGCGCCCGGCATATGCTGGGCGACCAGCACCGGCCAGGGCAGCTCGGCCGGCAGACGCGGCAGCACCTCTTCGAGCGTCCGGGGACCGCCGGTGGACACGCCGATCAGGATCAGCCCTTGGGTGGCGGTGCGCAGCGGCGGCAAAGGCTCGCGAGCGGGCAGGGACTTCGCCGGGCCGGGGCGGCCGCTCTGCTCGCGCAGGCGGCGGGCCAGGGTGCGGGCGCGGCGGACGCGGGCGCCCGCCGCGGCGCGCACCTTCGCCACCAGATCGTGCCTGATGCGGTTGATGTGCAGCGACACCGTTCCGTCCGGCTTCTGGATGACGTCCACCGCTCCGAGCGCCAGCGCCTCCAGCGTCACTTCCGCCCCTTCGGCGGTCAGCGAGGAGACCATCACCACCGGCCGCGGCTCGCGGGCCATGATTTCGCCGAGGCAGGTGAGGCCGTCCATCTCCGGCATGTTGACGTCCAGCGTCACCACGTCGGGACGAAAGCCCTCGATCTGCTCCAGCGCATCCCGGCCGTTGCGGGCCAGCGCCACCTCGAAGTCGGCTTCGGCCTCGAAGATCTCGCGCAGGCACCGCCGCATCAGGGCTGAATCGTCGACGATCAGCAGCTTGACCATGGCAAAGTCGCCCCGGCTCCGGTCAGGCCGCCTGGACCAGCGCCCCCAACTCCTTCTTATCAAGGAGTTGGTCGACGTCCAGCAGCAGGATGATCCGCTTCTGCCGTTCGATGTTGGCGACGCGGGTGATCAGCGACGATTGCTCCGCCGACAGCTCCGGTGCGCGGCCGATGACGGAGCGGGCGATCTTCAGCACCTCCGACACGCTGTCGACGATGAAGCCGGTCCGTACGCCGTTGATGGTGAAGACCATGATGCGCTGGCGGTCGTTGCGCGCCGTCTCGGGCAGGCCGAACCGCCGCCGCTGGTCGATGACGGGCAGGACGGTGCCGCGCAAATTCACCACCCCTTCGATGAAGTCCGGGGTCTTCGGGACGTGGGTCAGCTCGTCGGGAACGCGGACGATCTCCTGCACGCTGTCGATGGGGACGCCATATTCCTCCTGCGCCAGCCGGAAGACGACGAACTGCTCCTCGTCGTCGACCGCGCCCGGCCGCGTGTTGCTGCTGTCCATGCTGATCTCCCCGCCGTCGCCCTGGGCGGCGACGGCCTCGCTCAGGTCGGCGTTTCGGAACATGCGGTCGGCGGTCAGGATGGAGACGAGACGCTGGCCGTCCTTCAGCCGGCAGATCGACTGGATTTCACCCTTCGCGCCGCCGCGGTTGAGCAGGGCCGGCATGCTGTCGACGAGGCTGCGGTTCACCCGCAGCACCTCCTTGACGGTGTCGGTCACCACGCCGACCGAGCCGCCGCCGCTCTCGCCGCCCTCCGCGTCCGTGCCCAGCGACACGACGACAATGCGGTTGTGCTCGTCCAACCCGGTCGCCGGCAGGCCGAACATGCGGCGCAGGCTGACCAGCGGCAGCAGGCGCCGGCGCAGGGTCATCACGCCGACGACGTGGGAGTCGCTGTTGGGGATGTGGCTGATGCTGGCTGGCACCTGCACGATCTCCTGCACGTCCTCGATCGGCAGGGCATATTCCTGCCCGGCCACCTCGAAGCTGACCAGCTGCACCTCGTCCACCGCCTCGCGGTCCTGCGCCGCCCCGCCCTCGCGCATCGAGTCGAGCTCTGCGGCGGAGGTCCGGCGCGCACCGAAGCCGCGGAACTCCTGTTCGATCAGCCGCGCGGGGTCCAGGATCTGGATCATCGCCGAACCGTGCTTGATCATGCCTGCCAGCAGATCGGCGGCGACGGTGGAGCGGATGCCGTCCACCGTTTCGATGTCCGCCGGCTCGACCGACACGACGCTGGCCATGCGGTCGACGATGAAGCCGACGGGAACGCCCCTGTTGATGACCACCACGCGGGTGGCGTCGTCGTGCTCCGCATCCTCGACCTGGAACATGCGGCGCAGGCTGGCGACCGGTAGGACGGTGCCACGCAGGTTCGCCAGCCCTTCCAGGCTGCGCGGGCTCATCGGCACCTGCACCATGTCGGGAAGGCGGATGATCTCCTGAACCTCGGCCAGGGGCACGGCGAAGGTTTCGCTGCGCACGGTGAAGGTCACGAACTGCCGGTTGTCGGCCTGCCCGTCGGCTTGAATGTCGCCACGGGCGGCATCGGCTCCGGGGGCGGCGGACGGAGCCGATCCGTCCGCGCCCACGTCAATGGGGTTTGCCATCGCTTGGGTTCTCCTGTCGGGTGCCCCGGTCAGCCGGCGTTCTGCAGTTCGTCGGCCAGCGAGGCGATTTCCTCGACGGCGGCGGCCAGTTCCTCGGCCCCCCGCGACTGTTCCTTGGCTGCCTGCGCCGCTTCGCTGGCGGCTGCACCGGACTGCTGGGCGGCGGCGGAGATCTGTTCCACCCCCCGCTTGGCCTCGCCCACCGTGGTGACGATGGCGTCGGCCCCCTTCAGGATGTTCTCCGCACCCTCCACCACGGTGGCCATGTCACGCGACACGATCTCCAGGTTGGCGGTGGTGGCCTTGTTCTTTTCCACCTCGGCGGCGGCGGAGGTGGCGATCTCCTCCAGGTCACGGCGGACCTTGGCGATCTGGTCCTGGATGGCCTTCACCAGATCCTTGATCCGCTCGGCATTCTCGGACGAATCCCGCGCCAAGTTGCGGATGTCGGTGGAGACGACGGCGAAGCCCTTGCCGAACTCGCCGGCGCGGGCGGCCTCAATCGAGCCGTTGACTGCCAGCATGTTGGTCTGGACCGACACGGTGCTGATGGCGTCGACGATCTTGTCGATGCGGCGGGCGACCTCCTCCAGGCCGCCGATCTGGTCGCGGCTCCTGGCATTCTCCTCCACCGCCTTGGCGACGCCGGCGATCAGCGTGTCCACAGCCCCGCGGTTTTCCCGCAGCGTGGTCTGAAGTGCCGTGCCCTTCTCGCGGGCGAAACCGGCGCGCTCCTGCGCCAGGACGGCGCTCTTCTCGATCTGGACGATGGCCGACGCCGACTGCTGGGTGGCGGCGGAGGCGGATTGGGAGCCGCGGCCGATCTGGTCCAGCGCGGTCATCACTTGGGTGGCGGCGCGGTTGATCTCCTCGACCGCGGACGACAGCTCCTCCGCGGCAGAGGCGACTTCCTCGCTCGACTTGCCGATGTCGGTGGAGTTCTTCAGGTCCTCCGACAGCTCCGACAGCTCGGTGGCGGCCTGTTCCGACTGGTTCAGGGCGACCGCCTGCTGCTCGACCGTCTTCAGGGCCTCCTGGCAGGCAGAAGACTGCTCTTCCGCGGCGGCGGCGATAGCCTCGGAGCCCTTCTGCGCTTCTACCGCGGCACGGTCTGCCTCGGCGGCGGCCACCGTGATCTCGTCGGCGCCGCGCTTGATCTCAACCATATCGACCCGCACCTGCTCAAGCTGGGCGGAGATCGTCCGGCCGCTGTCCACCTCGGCCTTGGCCGCCTGGGAGGAGGCATTGATGCCGTCGGCGATGACCTTCACCTCGCCCTGGATTTGGCCGATCAGGTCCTGGATGTCCCGCGCGCTCTTTTCGGAGGTTTCCGCCAGGGTGCGCACCTCGTCGGCGACGACGGCGAAGCCCTTGCCGTGCTGGCCGGCGCGGGCGGCCTCGATGGCCGCGTTCAGGGCGAGCAGGTTGGTCTGGTCGGCGATGCGGGCGACGGCCTTGACGATATCGCCGATGTTGGCGGCCTGGCGCTCGAGCTCCGCCACCATGGTGACAGACGCGGCCTGCCGCTCGGCCGCCGTGCCGATGGCGGTCACCGAATTGGCGATCTGGGTGGAGACGCTGGCGATCAGCCCCTGAAGGGTCTCGGTCTTGCGGCTGGCGGCATCGGCGTTTTCGCGGGCGGACAGAATCTGGCGACCGATCCCGGTCACCGCGCGCTGGGATTCCTCGGCAGCTCCGGCGGCCTCCTGGGCACCCGACGCGATCTGCTCCATCGCCTTGCGCAGCTGGTCGGCGGCCGACGCCGCTTCGGTGATGCCGCTGGCGAGCTGGGAGGTGGCGGAGGCGATACGCTCCGCGGCCTTCTGCGACTTGGCGTGGGTGCGGGCCCGGCGGCGCTGATCTTCCGATTGCCCGCTGCGCTCGCGGCTCGGCCGCGGGGGCGTGCGGTAGTCTGCGCTCTCGTCAGGATAGGATAGGGTGGTCTTCTTCACCAGGGCCATAGAAAGCTTCTCCTCAACTGATTGAGGAGGGTCTGGCCGGCTCTCCTCGACCAGAAGTTAGGCATATCCCGTACGGACTAGGGAATTGGGTAAGACCCTAATACGTAATACGACGTATTGCCGCACTCGGATCTGTCCTTGGAAAATTAATTTGTGGGGGTTCCCTCAGGTTTCACCCCCGTGCCAGCGGGTTGTGAACGCCTTCCAACTGCGGCTCTGGTGAAGTCACCCCTGCCAAGGCGGGATGATCATGTCCTTGGTGACCATGATGTTGAAGCGGTAGCCAGGGCGGATTTCCAGGGTCGGAGCGACGTTCAGACCCTTGCGGGCGTACTCCGTGCCGAGCTGGCCCATCTGCTGGCCGAGACTGCCGGCGATGATCTGTTGCGCGTCATAGCCGCCGCGCGTGTCGCCGCGCTGCTGCGGCTGGGAGAGCTGGACGCCGGCCGAGAAGATCGACAGCAACAGGGCGTTGCCGAAGGTTCGGAAATAGTGGTTGTTCACCTGATCGGAGAAGCCGGCATAGCCGCCCTGGTCGGCGCCGGGCATGCTGCCGAGATCCAGCGACGAAGCGTCAGGATAGATGATCCGGTTCCAGGCGATCAGCACCCGTTCCTGGCCCATCTCCACCCCGTTGTCGTAGGTGCCGATCAGCATGGAGTCGTTGGGGATCAGCAGATATTGCCCGGTGGCGGTGTCGTAGACGTTCTCGCGCACCCGCGCCTTGATGATGCCCGGCAGGTCCGAGTTGATGCCGCTTTCCATGACACCAGGGATGATGGCGCCGGCCTTCACCTCATAGGACGATAGTGCCGCCTCGCGGGTGCCGGCGAGGTAGTGCGAGCCGCGCCCAGGCTGCTGATTGAAGAAATTGCGTTTGGCGTCTGGCCCGGTGCCCTGCCGGCCTCGCCCTTGGCCGCTGCCATAGCTGCCGGCACCGCCACCAGTCCCGCCAGACGCGCCCAGGCCGCCGCTGACCCCCGAACTGCCGAAGCCGTTGGCGAGCTGAGCGAGCGCTTGCGAGTTGGTGCCGGCGGTGCCAGAGCCGGTCGTAGCCTGCTGCTGCATCTGCCCGGATTGAGTGCGATTGCTGGGGACGGTGGTCGGCGCTTCCAGAGCCGCTTTCAGCGCCGCCCGGCGCTGCTCCTCGATCCGCCGCACCTCGGCGTCATACTGCTGCCATGCCCGCATACGGGCGTCGTCCTCCAGCGTCCGCCCACCATTGGCGGCAGGGCCTCGCCCCATCGGGCCCGGTGGTGCCCCTGGCATAGTCGCGGGGGTGATCGCAGGCGTCGGCGCCGGGGTGGTTGGGGGCGGGGCTGCCCGCCGCGCCTCGATAATGCCGGCGTTCTGCGCCGCGCCGAACAGCGGCTTGGCATCCACCGGCTCCGGTGCCGCCACCACCTCGGTGCTGCCGGCGCCGGCCGCCCGGCGCTTGGCCCGTTCGTTCATCGTGTAGGCGATGGCGATGGCAACCAGTGCGGAAATGCCGATCAGGATGTAGATCGGCACACGGGTCAGGCGCCGGCCGCCGGTCTGCCGCAGGGTAGGACCGGCGAGGAAGTCGGGCGAGCGGTCGGGGCCATCGGCCGGTTGCTGCGTCTGGTCAGTCATTCTGCGGCGTCCTCCCGCACGGTGAAGGGGGAGCCGGCCTGGAGGGTGCCGGCACTGTTGCGCAGCCACAGGCGCGAGGCCGTGATGCGGTCGACCTGGAGACGGACAAGCACCCCGGCATCGAGCGGCGTCACCAGGTAGCGCAGGGGGTGGGCGCCTGGTGCGTTCTGGCCGGCGTCCGCCACCCCGAAGCCGATCCGCCGCAGCTCATCGCGCAGGACCGGCGTCAGGCTGTCGCTGGCCAGCTCGCCGGCCGGCGCATCGAGCGCCAGGGTGGTGGCGGCCGCCGGCAGGCGCTCCGCCATGAAGCCGGCGATGTCGGCCGCCAGCACCGGGGCATCTGCCGGCGTCACCGCCTCGACGTAGGAGGACCGTGGGCCGACGCCGGCACAGCCGCCGAGCAGCAGCATCGCGGCGATCAGCGCAGCATGCAGGGGGTGCCGCATGGCTCAGTTCCTTTCGCGCAGGATCTCGACCTTGGTCTGGTCGCCGCCGACGCCGGAAATCAGCGCCGCATGGCGCAGCACCTTGTCGACCACATAGCGGTCGCCGTTGGCCCGGTAGTTGACGAGCTGTTCCTTGTCGTCCGCGCCGATCGCCACCAGGGCGGGGGACTCGTCGTAGCGCATCGCTTGCGGAAACTGGATGTAGGTCTTGCGCCCATCGGTGTAGACCCGCACCGGCCGCCAGGACGGCGTGTCGCCGCGAATGGCGAAGTTGAAGTCCAGATTGGCGGCGTTCAGGCCATCGGAGAGGGTGGTGGCCTGCTGGCGTCGGTTCACCGCCGCCCGGTAGGCGTCCCAGTCCTGTTGGACGTCCTCCGGATAGACGAAGGACACCAGCGGCATCCAGTCCTTGGTCCGGCTGACGAGCTGGACCACGTAAATCCGCCGGTCGGTGGCGATGGTCATGGTGGTGGTCAGACCGCTGTCGCTCGCCTTGATGACGATGACGCTGGTCTGATTGTCACCGGTGCCGTAGGCGGTGGGGGTGGCCTTCCAGCGGGCGATGTCGCCGAGGTCGATCTGCTGCACCACCTCGCCGGGCTGGAGTTCGAGATTGCAGACCCGCAGAGGGGCGCAGACGACGGAGGGGAGGGTGGAGCCGTAGGTGAAGGTGACGCGGCCGCCCTGCCCGCGCGCCAGGCGGTCCTTGCCGCCGCGCTGTTCCTTGGCGTTCAGCTCAGCCTCCTTGCCCGACATCAGGTTGACCGGCGGCGGGTTGCCGGTGCGGCGGGTCAGCACGGCCGGGGAATCGCCGGTCGGCGGAGCGGCGCCGGGGGCTTGCATCTGCGCCGTCTGACTAGCCGGGACCTATTGGGCAGGTGCCGGCCCCGCGATCCTGGGCGAGCGCCTTGTAGCGGGTGAGTTCGGGATCGCCGGCGAGGTAGACCGGAATGCAGCCGCAAAAGCCGAAGTCGGCGCGGATGAGGGTGAGAAGGCGGTCGAGGTCGCGGTAGGTGCGATCGGTGCGGTCGTTCCAGGTGCGCAAGGGCAGAAAATCGCGCCGCCAGCTCGCCCGCAGATAGGCCAGATGCTCGACCGCGCCGCCGACGCATTTGGAGACGATGAGAACGTTGCGGATGTGGCCACCCTCCTGGAGGGCCTGCCTGATCTCCCCTTCCTGCAGCCCGCTTGCTAAGCCCCGCGGTCCCGCCCGATCACCCATAGGCCGGCCGGCGCCGGGGCCCGTCCCGCCAGCGGTTGCTTCTTTAACAGCGCAAGCGCAGCTGGAGCGAGGGGGCATTGCGGATAGGCACCTCGTCATTCCGTGGGCCTCCCTTGACCGGCCGCACGAGCGGCTGCATTGGATTGAATTCAGTGACGTTATAAAAATACCTTCAGGGGCTGGGGGCAAAGATGCAGCCTCTGCGCGAAGATGATTGCTGTGTCAGCAAATGATAGCTTGTGACAAAAGAGGGCAGGGGCCACCGGTCCGCGGCTCTTTCGCGCAAGGGCGGCGCAAACGCCTGTTGCCTTTGTAGTCGAGTCCGATGGTAGCCGGCGTGCTTATCCGTCGTGATGGTCTCTGGGACGATGCCTGTCACCTCTACGTCGGAGCGGAAGAAGGCATCGGCGGCTTGGTTGCGAGTGGCGCTGAGGAAGACATCGACCAGATTGCTGTCGATGGTTCGGTACAGGTACTGCCGCTAGCCGGCGACTTTGAGATATGTCTCGTCCAGGTACCAGCTCCGACCAACTTTTCACCGACGGCGCTAGCGCAGGTTGTTCACCAGCAGCGGCACCAACTTGGCTTACCAGTCGCGCACCGCCTTATGGGGGAAGACCAAGCCGCACAAGAGCAGGATCTCGGCGAGATCGCGCAGGTTGAGCTTGAGCCGAAGCCGCCACAGTATGATCAAGAAGACCACGTCCGCGGGCAGCTGCAGCCGGGTCAGCACCGAGCCGGTGCGCTCGTTAAATCCGCGCAAGCATTTGCGGCAACGAAAGCAGCGATAGTCATGCGTCGTCCGGTCCGAACGCTCCGAGGTTGCGGTCGAGTAGCAGTGCGGGCAGCGCATCCATCTCCTCCAAAGTGGAGGTGATCCTCTACCTCAGCCCCACGGTTACGAGTCAGATGGCGCGAACGCTGACGGGACCATTCCGCCCGCGGCACTCGTTCATCCGGCGTGATCGCGGACTGCTGTAAGAATTCTAGGGCATCCTAGCTAGACTTGGGCCGCTGCCTTCATGCAGCGGCGCATTTGTTATCGGATGGGAAAGCAGCATCTGGAATAATAGCAATACATTATGCGACGTCGCATTCCATGCACCGATTTCCATAATAGGACTTATGTGCGTTTTATTTCCAAGTCGGAGGTGATGGTGGCATTGCGGCTCTTTATGTTACCGGCTCTGCTGATCGCAGCGAATATTCCTCACGCGCTGGCCGACGGATACGCAAAGGAGTATTTGGAGCGTGTGCGCCCCGGAATGTCTGAGGCGAGCGTTCGCAGAGTATTTTCCGAAGTACGGTGTGATGAAGTTATAGAGCGACTGCATCAAGACCGTGTGAATGGCAAGACACAAGACCGCCTAAATTTACAATGTGTCGCGCGCAACCTTTATTCTCCTTACAGCGTCGATTTCTCTCCGTTGTCAAAGGGGCGGAAAGCTCAGTCGATCAGGTATATTTGGATAGATGTTAGAGACGAAGATATGATTGCCGCAGAAGTCGCAGAGACCATTGGGCTACCGATGGCAAAAAAAGAATGGCAACATACGTTAGGAAGAATTTACCCGTGCTGGTTCTTCGAGAATAAAGCCGTCAGAGCGCCTCTGTGTCATCAAAGCGAAGATGAAGGGTATCGGGTATGGCACCTGGGTTACACAGCAAAGCGCTAGACCGGCGGCGCATGATCAAGAACGAGAACCTTTTGTGCATCGATCGGCAGACCTAGCTACAGTACAGTTGCATCAGCAGCCAACCTATGATGGAGCACTTGATGCGCCTGTTTGGGGTTAAGGGTTTTCCAGAGAGCTCAGAGATCCCCACCGTGGTCTGGCACGTTCGGGCCATGTCGGCCGAGCGCGCAATCCAATTGGTGGAGGGGCTGCCAGACGCCGCCGGCTTGCGCCTCGTGGCTGTCGATACCGGCTGTGGCCTGTCGGTCGAAAGCGTTAGCCAAACCATGCCATGGCCGTGGCCCGACAAAGCAGCCTGAACCTTGGTGACGCTACAACCGTGCAGGCCTGCCGGCAGGCTGCGTCGGCATCTCCTTACTTCCAACCGACCGCAGTAGGTCCGTTTGATCGACCAGTTGCTCCGCGATCAGGTGGATGACCTCGCCCTCGATCTGCACGCGGCCCTTCACCGCTAGTGCACTGACGCAGACATAGGATTCACAGCGGCCTGCTGATGTGCGATTCTGTCGGCATGGCCCAGACCGTCAGCGTCATCGTTGGAGCAGAGGATCGCGCGCGTTTGGCCGCGCTCCTCGGCG